>Ga0131853_10017363_pt1 | contig 13100 bp, 9 predicted proteins | sample TergutLab28metaG_FD_92764 | JGI IMG/M metagenome (GOLD analysis project Ga0131853, IMG submission 92764) | Labiotermes labralis P1 segment gut microbial communities from Petit-Saut dam, French Guiana - Lab288 P1 (version 2) (version 2) | ecosystem: Host-associated > Arthropoda: Insects >...
ACTTACTTAATAAGCCTTTCCTACAGTAAAGACATTTTTTATATGTTAAAAATCTTGCCACACCCCACAAACCAAAAAAACTTTAAAAGAACAACCCCCCCCCCCCCCAAACCCTCCTAATTCCCTCCCATAAACAAGTAAAATCAGTGTATTAGTATGTGTATGTAGGTATGTATGTAGTTTAAAGTATCAATTACTACAGCATTAAGCCAACCAGCAGTGCATCAGCACTTGTACACCTACTTGATTCACATTTTAGGGGTGTGTCCAAAGCTGTGAAAAGTGACTATTGGCTTTGTCATGTCTGTCTGGAACAACTCTGTTACCACTGAACAGATTTTCATAAAATTTATGAGGATTTTGCATGATTGTCAGTGCAAGTCTCACCAACCCTATGGTCTGCCTATCTTATTAGTCACACCCTCTATGTAGCAGAAGTATAATCTTAGTAACTGACCAACTTAACGCACAAATTCTTGTTTTATAATAAACTTATTATAAAACAAGAATTTGTGCATTAAGTTGGTCAATTACTTAGATTATACTGAGATGTATGGACAGCAAACCATAAAAAAGCAGAAGTATGTTTTTTTTAGCTAAAGCACTTACACTATGAAGTTTCCATGTACGTAACAACTGCTTTTAGTGTTGAAAAATCATCAGTAACGTGTTTATCTCTTGCCCTACAACAAACTTTTGTACAAGTACAACAAACAACATGAGAATTATTTAGTATTATACCATATAACACATCAACTTGTGTCAGAACAGGCATACCCATTATCCATTACTACTTCCTGGGCATGATGATCAATTTTCTGCACTGCTGCTACTGTCATACTGAAAATTAACCCTTCCACTTCTGGTTCCATCAGCTCTTCGGTATGAATATCTGTTACTCTACATTCTGGATGTGATGACAACCCACCCGTACTCCCACAGCAAAATTTATGTAACAGGACGTGGACTCCTTCCATTAGAACCACACTCCACACCTTTATTTCAAATATGAGACCTATGTATCACACTGCATCCTTCTTCTGTCCCTTTCACCCTGACAATAATAACTGCAATACACGTAACAATGGAACAACTTCAACATACAACACAGCTAAATCTTAAGAGGGACAAAGTACACATCAGTGTTGAAGTCAGTTACAAATATTATAAACTTTCTCTTGAGCACATCAACCATCGATTTTGAAAACAGTCACACAATTTTATCACATGAAGATTACACAGCAGAACACATATATTATACACAGGAAATGACCTAGGTCTGCCAGTGAACAGGCCAGTGATATTAATGGCCAGCAAAGTCTCTTAAATATGTCCCTTGAAGACAATCAAGAAGACTGATTCATGTAGTCAGAACAGTGGAAGACACTTCCAACATGTTTTATGATCATTCAGCTCTGTCTCACATTCAGGACTATTTATAAGTATGGACAATTTGATTCCAAATAGCAATGGAACTAGAAGTAAAGGTATGTGTCAAGTACATAATAATCTACTGTACACACACAATCCATAAATAAATCAGTCACCAGGTAGACTCAAATGGAAGAAATCACATAATAACAGAGTTTACAGCAATATCCCTAGCGGATTTTCTTCATTAAATACTAAAATTTCAATATCTACGGAACAATCTGGCATTTGGACTGCATTTCCTTATATAATGACGCTAAAAACAAGGATCCTGTAATTTTGGACTGGACTTTGAAAATCTGTGTGTATGGTTTATGTAAACCCACAGGCCTCTAAAACAGGCACCACCATTCTCTGCAAAGTGACTTGACTACTTCTGCACAGCCAAGTACTGAGGGACAAGTTACTAAAAGCATATAATACATTGGTGTCCATGCATACAAATTTTTTTTCTGGAAAAGCAATACATCACTCTATGTTGACGTACATTTTTTCTATACAAACTTTTTCCATGAAAGAGCAAAACTGTTTCAACAAGCATTAAAGTTTTAAAAACAGCAGCATTAGTAGTAGTAGTAGTAGTAGTAGTAGTAGTAGCAGCAGCAACAGTAGTAATACTTACTCATACAATTAAAATGTGTAAATTTCTTCACAGTCAATGGAGAGTTCTCAAGAAACAGTTGTCTCTCTAGTGTCTTTTCTACAGCGTCACTGTGACAATAAAACAGAATTGCACATGTATGCATTATGAAAGAGTGAATGAATATTCACATGTTGAAATGTGAATTTGCATATCCATGCAGTTCCTGATGTCTTCTCAAAGGTTTCTTTTATCGGTGCTGTAATGACAAATCCATTAATTCAGCAGAGACCCAGGCTATAAAATGCCAGCCAAGGCATATTTCTTCATGAAACTCTCACAGAAGGCCATATCCTACTTCAGCAATCACAAGTGAACATGACAAGCAACATAACTGGTGTGAGTGATCTGACATGAACAGAGTTGACATGTGCTGCATGAGACAGCCTTTCTTCTACTGTATAGTACCAATAACAATGATGAACTGAACTGATTTGTGTAAAAATATAAAAAAATGATCACGTCAACAGCATTCACTTTGGCCATTGTAATACTTGTATTTCATATGCACTTCCTCCCACACCACTCAATTTGATCTCTCACATCAAACAAATTACAATTTCTTCATTAGTACCATATTTATATTGATGCAGGTCTCCTTTAATTATCTTTGAGTAACAATAAAATACATACAAGCAACACTGCATGCAAATTCACACTTCAAACAATTTAATACAGACCTATTTTCAGTAAACAAGAGGAACAAAAGCTACAAATAAATTCTGTACAGAAAAGATAAAATTGGTGTACTGTTGCACCCAGTTCAAAAACGGCATTACTAAGTTTTATCGATGAAGGTTTGAATTTGAAATGAGAAAAAGTCATATGGTAAGTCATTCACGTAAAGCAGTACAATGATGCCAACACGGTTAATATTAAGATTAAATTCTACTGGGATATGATGCTGTGTACATTAGTCCAAAAAGATGAAGAAGACTTTGACTTCTTGAAACCTGCATGTGGTCACAGCATCATCCCCCAAAATGTCAGTAACTATACATCAAACCATATGGTGTCACATCCCAGGAGCCTTTAATCTTCATGGGCCACTGCAAAAACCTCAAATCCCACACTATTAACACGCAGTATGCATAAGACAGATCAAGTGAACCTACAAGCCCTTGCCATATGATAAAGATGGCAGGATTATTGAATTCAACTAAACTGAGCTTCCAACCACAAATCTCCCATTTTCAAAAGCAAGCACAACAGTTTCATAAAAAATAACACAGATAATAAGTTACAATGGCCTGCACACTAATAAGGCTAATTGAATGTCCTGACATACATGTGTTAACCATATGCAAGGTTAGCTGGCTGCATGAACATGGATCTGCTGCCTTCTAGTGTTAGTGCAATGACAAACCATTCCATACAATGCACATGAATTCTAAAGGATGTCCTTATGTTTCTCTTACTCATCTGAAAAGTCTGTGTGATGTTTCTGATAGAATATAAAAAAAATACCTTCAGATTCTAGCAATTTCAAGAAATCTGAACTTATAAAGTGCACAACAAAGCACTGGAACACGCTGTACTTTCCAAGACACAGGACTGTTACAATCAAAATCTGGTGCCAAATAATGGTGTAACAAAGTTTTATTACTGGAAACAACGTATCAGTATTATTACAAAATGAAAATTTATTGCCACCCAATGTCTGAGACATACAAAAAATTTTGCTTCCTGGGCGAAATGCTTGTGTCTTCACTGCTCATGAAAAATGAAATTTTGTTATAAGGGACACTTCATTCAATAAGACTGTTTTCATTGTAGTGGAACATTTATTTCTTTTGTTGGTGACCCTGCCTATAACACCACCTTCCTCAGTGTAATGAAGGTTTCTAACCTTATAGGTGGCAGTGAATATTGCCAAGTGTAGCTCCTTGTATTCCTGAAACAAGTATACTGTCAATTGTTAGTTGGATAACTGTTACTTGCACATCTTGTTGTTTGCTGTGAGTTTTGTATTTCACAATTCATACTGGTGCATTAACAATGGTAAAGTATTTTGCTACATTTATGGTAAATTCACTCACAAGTTTCAAGAACAGTAATTCCCAGGACGAAACTGGAATTACAATCATTGTTCAACATGTGCTGTGGATCTCAGGGCCTGACTCTTTGGAAAAGTACATGCTACACCATTGCCACATCCACAGCCATGAAAAAAATGAAATACCAAATCACTGGCTGCTATTTCTGCTTAGCTGCTATTTCTGGATACATGTGAAAACAAATACTCTGTCGAAAACCCAAACCTGCCCTCAATGCTGAGACAGGTACTATACACTGGGGAGTTATTTGTGCCTGCGATACCAGAGACATGGATCCTTGATAATGATGTGCACACACACGCACACACTACAGTGTGTGTGTGTGTACTTCCATTTCAACAAACACAAGAATAACAACATTTCAGTACAGTACTCTTTTTTTGGCCCCCTGTTTATGTAAGTGTTTCACTTTAACAAATGCCACAACAATGGAACATTTGGTTGAATGCAATAAAAATCCACCTCACTAAAAAATGTCCAACATGCTGCCAAGTCTTCAGCACTTCATGATGACCAAGAACAACATCCAACCCATGTACTTGAGAGCAGTAAATTTCTCAAAGAATTTGTGGAGAACTTGCAATAAAATAGACAGCACTAAAGAAAGATAAATTTTTAACCAAGTAAACATGGGAAGTTCAACTGTACCTCATTCCTTTACAGGTTCATAACTACAATTCTGAGCTTTTGAATGTGTTTCAGTGTAATACAATTTCATTATAATGAATACAACTGTCACCCTCACAATCCCATTAAATCTTAATGTCCTTGTATACACACTGGATTCCTTGACTGATGAAAAATTCACTGATACACATTCAAAAGTCTTACCTGTGGCAGAATTATTCAATGCTTCTGAGTAAATCAGCCAAACATGACTGACTCACTACTGCACTGTCTGCCAGCAACAAGTATAAATAATGAATTTCATGTCCATGACTACTTACTCTTCAATGAATTCAATTACAGCCGATTCACCACTAACTCCAACAAAAGATATTGTGCCAAAATCTTGGAAGAAGTGATGAAGTAAATCCATTCCTATACCTCTGGGATAACCTGGAGAAAGTAGTAATAAATACTACAGTTCACTGACAACAGCCAGTAATTTGCAATTATCTTTTACAGAGTACTAATTATGCATGCCAGTTCATTAACTAGTAACTTAATCCTTTGTGGATTGTGTGATTTTAACATAAATCCACCAATTAAGCATCTGCCTTCTAAACAATGGTGTGATTTATTCTACCGATGCACACATTTAATACCTACATATATTTTGAGTCCCAATTCCAACATATTTGCTTACAAACATTTCATATCCTATTAGCATTTATGTTATATTATGGAATTATTTTGTGATTTGTTGATATTGACAAAGCTATTTTTTTTGCAAGATCTGAAATTCGTAAGTTCAAATAACCTACCTGTACAAGAGGTTCAACTAAGTGAAGTGAAAATAATGGACTCTTAACTGCAATGTTAATATGAACCAGCTCACTGATGTAGATAAAGCCCCTGCAGACCCCATGGTTAAGGGAGCCCCAAACATACAGAGTACTATTTGTTGTGGGATCTTTCAGACTGGAATTCTTCTGACAGAAGGCAGTATTCTGAGACATATAAAACTTCACTAATAATTATGAGAGGGCCTCCATCTGGTTACCTACACCACTGATTGAGCTATATTTAAATTAAATCAAAATGTATTTAAAATTACCTTTAAATATCTTACATTTTTATCCTTTGTCAGTACCATTCAAAATCTTATTATAAATGAAAACCTGTACACATGCACACCTCCTTTAGGTTTATAATTTTGTACACATTTAATATTTTGTTACCTTTCATGGTTACTGTTTCACAAATGATTATGTACTGAGCACTTCTTCTTGAGAAGCGTAAACTGGCCAAGAAATCCATCCTATTAGGAACTTCAAAATTTATTGCTGTGTTCATAACCTACTTTCAATGTTTTATACTGTACTTAATTCAATCCCACATTCTCCTTAAATAGTTTCATAACACTGGGCTCAATCATGTGCTCCAAACATGCAATACCCTATCTCATGAACATCTAGTCAATATGTCTTATTTTACCTATCACCAAATTACAAATTTTACCCAATTACTTTGGCACACCAAGCTGACTTTTGTCCATTGGTTCATTTAAATACAAAATAATATGAACACATTTTGGTGTCTCTGTCTCTGTCCTGAGGATGGACAAAACCCAGATACAACCAATCTCTAAAACACTGGGTTCTTAGAATGTTACATTTTAATAAGACAATGCACAAATGCCAGTTGTAGTAATAGTAGTAGTGGTGGTGGTGGTAGAAGTGGTGGTAGTGGTGGTAGTAGTAGTAGTAGTAGTAGTAGTAGTAGTAGTAGTAGCAGCAGCAGCATACCAGTCATTAAATTAAGAAAAAAAATTTACCTTCACAAATATACATGAGGAAACATTCTTTAACCTTTAACATATAAACACGTTGTTGTCCCATCAAATTTACACCCTCTTTGTCTAAAAGGGAAAACACTATCTCACCGTGGAAATTTAAATTGATAGTGCTCTGGCAACAGCAGAAACTGGGCATTTAAAAGGCTGTGCTCTAAGGGTTAACAACTATGGCATTCTAGTAGCCTTTCATATGGATGAACCGAATGTTGCACTAAACTGGCAGAACCCCTGCTTCATATTCAGGAAGGCCTTATTTCTAGATCTGACCCAGAGACTATCTTCAATGAAGTCTTGAGTGTTTCCCTAGTCCTTCTAGATATACGATATTCTGTGCCTCAAATTAGACCATGGTGTCCTCCTCCTCCAACAGTTCCCCTTAACTACTGGCAGCATTGTTAAATTAACCAAGAATTGGCAAAAAATAAGAAAACACAAGTGGTTCAACACGTGCACATATTTTACAGAATGATTCTTTCTAGAGGCACAAGGAACGTTCCATGGCAATCATATAACCTATCGGAAATCAGAGGCAAGTTTAGACTTGTAAGTAATAACAATGGATGTGACTGCAATTCATTGGTGGATGTATAAAACTCTGTGGCAGTTTCTATGACTTTCACAAGAAAGATGAGAAGTAAGAACTTGTTCTTCATGAATGGATACTGACACACAAGGTCCCTCACACTTTTCCATGAAACTTATTATTTAAAAAAAATCAGGACAAAATGCAGCTAGGCCTTGATTTACACAACAGTTGCGTTCCTGTAAATGTGGGCCTCATAAATCAAACACAATATCCCATAAGAAACGACGGAACAAGTATGGGTTAAGGAAAATCACACTGTTGTCAACCTCTTCTTTCAAGTGTGTGTGTGTGTGCGTGTGCGCGCGCATGCCTATATATATATATATATATATATATATACACACACACACATATATAATTACTATATTGTTATTATATTTTACTACAACAATGAATAAACAACATTCATTCTTATCAAACAAAAAATTCGGAAAGAACTGTGAACAACTTCCATACAATTACATTACATGGTGGATGAGATAATTTTTTCAGCACTGTCATGAACTGTATGTGCAGTACTCTTGATCAAGCCAAGAGCACAGTAGACATTAACAACACCTTAAACTTCTCAAGCTGACTTATTGCATCTAATTTCTCTTCAATCGATATACAATCTTTCAGTGGAGCTTACTGTGATAATGATCACTACCTGGTAGATGCAAAAGTTAGGGAAAGATTGGCAGTAATTAAACAAGCAGTACAGAAGTTTGATATGGAAAGACTTAATCTTGGGAAGCTTAATGAGCTGGAGGTTAGGAAACAGTATCACATAAAGACCTCAAACAGGTTTGCAGCTTTGGAGAAGTTAAAAATGATAGCAAGGACATAAATAGGGCTTGGGAAAACATTCAAGAGAATATCAAAACCTCAGCTAAAGGTAGTCTAGGTCTGTATGAACTGAAGCGGCATAAAACATGTTTTGATCGCGAATGTTTATATTTTTTAGACCAAAGGAAGCAGGCTAAAATACAGAGGTTACAGGATCCAAACTGAAGCAACATAGATAATTTAACAATGCAAGACATTAAACTAGTAGACATTTCAGGAACAAAAAGAAGGAATATCTGAAAGCTAAAATTGATGAACTTGAAAATAACAGTAAGATAAAAAATATCAGAGACTTGTATATTGGCATCAATGACTTTAAGAACGTTTTGTTTGCAGACTCCCACAGAATGATGGCTGGGTGGAGGAACCATTTCTCTCAGCTATTTAATGTACACAGGGTTAATTATGTTAGGCAGACTGAAATACATACATCAGAACCACTAGTGCCTGAGCCCAGTGCCTTTGATGTTGAGACGGCTTCCGAGAAGCTAAAAAAAAAAACACAAGTCACAAGGTACTGATAAAATCCCAGCAGAACTGATTATAGCAGGTGATAGAACTATTCACTCTGAGATCCACAAACTTATTAATTCTATTTGGAATAAGGAGGAATTGCCTGAGGAGTGGAAAGAGTCAATCAATGTATCTAACTATAAGGGTGATAAAACAGGCTGTAGTAATTATAAAGGCATATCACTTTTGTCAAGTACATTCAAAATTCTATCCAACATCCTGCTGTCAAGGTTAACTCCATATGCACAAGAAATTACTGGGGACAATCAATGTGGATTTTGACATACAAGGTCAACTACCGATCATATATTTTGCATTCATCATATACTTGAGAAAAAATGGGCATACAATGAAGCAGTGAAGCACCAATTTACAGACTTCACGAAAGCCTGATTCAGTAAGGAGGGAGGTCTTGTATAATATTCTCATCAAGTTTGGTATTCCCATGAAACCAGTAAGGCTGATAAATATGTGCCTGAATGAAACCTACAGCACAGTCCAGGTAGGCAAACATTTGTCTGACTTGTGTTCCATTAAGAATGGTTTTAAAAAAGGGGATGCTTTATTGCCATTGCTTTTCAACTTTGCTTTAGAGTATTCCATTAGGAGGGTTCAGGTAAACAAGGATAGTACACATCGGCTTCCGGTTTATGCTGATGATGTTAATAAATTGGGTGGAAGACTACAGACTATAAAGAAAAACACAGAAGCTTTAGTAGCTGTTAGTAAGCAGACTGGACTAGAAATGCTGATAGAACTAATTACACGGTCATGTCTTGAGAACAGAATGCACAATAAAGTCACAATATAAAGACTGATAATATTTCCTTTGTACCTGAGGGAAAGAGACCACTTGGGAGCCCCAGGCATAGGTGGGAGAATATTAAAATGGACCTTTGGGCAGTGGGAAGTGGAGGTATGAATTGGATCAAGCTGGCTCGGGATTGGGACAGGTGGCAGGCACTTGCAAATGCCATAATAAACCTTCGGGTTCCATAAAATGTAGGGAATTTCTTGACTAGCTGAAAACCAGTTACCTTCTCAAGAAGGACTCTGCTCCACAGAGTAAGCAGGTAGAATAAGTAAGGGTGGAACAGTCAAAATATTTGGGAACAACCTTAACACATCAAAATTCTATTCAGGAAGAAATTAAGAGCAGACTGAAGTCTGGGAATGCTTGCTGTCATTCGCTGCAGAATCTTTTGTCTTTCAGTTTGCTATTCAAAAATATAAAGATTACGATATGCAGAACTAAAATTTTGCCTCTTGTTTTGTGTGGGTGTGAAACCTTGTCAATCACAATGAGGAAGGTATGTAGGCTGAGGGTGTTTGAGAATAGGGTGCTGAGGAGAATATTTAGGCCTAAGAGGGAGAAGGTAACAGTGCAGTGGAGTTAACTACATAATGAGGAGCTTAATGATCTGTACTCTTCACCAAATATTATTTGGATGATCAAATTTGGAAGGATGGGGGGGGGGGCATGTAGCAGGTACAGGGGAGAGTAGAGGTGTACATAGGGTTTTGGTGGGGAAACCTGACGGAAAGAGAACGCTGGAACAACCCAGGCACAGATGGGAGGATAACATTAAGATGGATCCTCAGGAAGTAGGACTGGGGGGCATGGACTGGATTGATCTGGCTCAGGATAGGGAAGGTGGTGGGCACTTGTACATGCAGGAATAAACCTTCGGGTTCCATAAAATGTGGGGATTTCTTGACTATCTCAGAACCAGTTAGCTTCTCAAGAAGGACTCTGATCCAATGAGTAAGCAAGCAATTGCTCTTCCATACTGATACCTTTCCCCAGTTTTTCATTTAGGCTGAACTTCAGCATATGGTTTTACATTTCTCTGATATTTTGATAGAGACATGTATTGTTACATAAAAACAAATCATAATGGATCACTGTGAACAAAATAATGAGTGCACAGTGACTAACGGTATTTACAGTGAGTGCTCTGCCTCCCAGCCTTGCTCTACACTGTGAGATTCATACACTTATTGGCAATGTCCCAGCAGGCAGCCAGCCAAAGGGAATTACGCCAACAAAATAGGCAATGTATGTATAATATTACATTATGGTGTGTTCACATAATGTTTATACCTCCTCAACTATCCTAACAGCCTGATACAATTTCGCATGAAGACGGTGCTTTTACGGCGACTGTCCCTGGCAACAAAAAACCATACTTAAGTCTTCAAGTAAGTTCCAATATTGCTATCTAACTGTAAGTAAATTTGGATTTTCTTGGCAGGTTTTAATGAGTCTCCAATATCAAATTTCACAAAGTCTGTCCCGTGGGAGCCACGCTGATAGGCGTGGACAGACAACATGATGCATGTAACAAGCATATTTTGAATGTATGCGAACTTGCCTAAAAATCAGAACATGAAATAAAGAGGGTTGTAAATTGTCTAGGGACATTAAAGCAAAAAGGCATCAAATAAATTGGTGTAGATCAAGGTCAGGCTGTACCAAATTCAATGACGCAAATTACTGAATTCCATGATGAAGGATATCCTTCAAAAAGTTAATTGTTCATTAGCTGGTCAAGAAATTCTCTGCTTCTACAGAAACTGAAGGTTCATTAATGTGTCTACAAGAAATTGTCACTGGGCAATATTACATCCAGTTCAATCCAAGAAAACTGTACAAAACCTACAGGTTCCATCAAAGAGAATTTAAATTCTTGACAAACTGGGCAACTGTCAGCATCTAGAGGAGCAACTTTCTCCATGAACATAACCAGACTCAGCCAAAATTTAGTAGTTGCACATACTAACTTAACAGCATATTTGTACATGCAAGTGTTGTACTTACCACTTACAACTATCCTTGAAACATTAGCAGTTTCGTCATCCTGCTCTTCATCCTTCATGTCTTCTTGATGGCATAATTCTGTTGCAGTCCTTCTGTTTACCAGGTGAGCATTCTCAGCCGTCTCACTTAATATGCATAACTGTCCTTTATTCTGCACCTCCTGACAAGTGTGTTTTACAAGGTCAGATTCAATGCAAAAGACTGTAGCACAACAGATGGGACAGTTATATGTGATTGGATTCTTTCCTTCAGCCACAAGTTTACTGGTTTCCAAATTGTGTTCCTGGCTGCATTGGTGTTGATACCATAATTCCTTTGATTCAATTTCAGTATTACACACAACACAGTGAAATAAAACTAATTTTCCTTGATGTTTAGAAGCAATGTGTTCTGAACTTTCCTCCTCTTTTGGCACGAGAGCTTTCAAAGGCACCTCTTGAGCACCACAAACCACACTTTTAATTTGGAGTTGAGTACTTCTTGAATCTGACAAGTTTTCTGAAGAGCATTCACTCTTTTCTTTCGGTTTCCCTTTAGCAAAATTTTGAGTTTGTGTAGGTTTGAAATTTTGGGAATTCTCCTCCAATGAACTATTTGTTTGTTTCATTACTGATGGATGTTGCGATAATAGATTTCTGACAACAGTGGACATGTGAGTTTTCCCACGAATGTGATCCGTCACATTGAGAGCTGTAGCAGGGACTCTGACACAACAAGAAGTACAGTAAACGACAGTCTTATTATCAATGTTAAAGTATGCTTGATGTGTACGGTCTGCATCATGCATCTCCTTCCATAAGAGGTTTGCAATTGTATTCAGTGTTTCATTCATTCGTATAATTTCTGGGGCCCTTATAGCCTGCTGATGTGAGGCAGCTGTAACATGTGCCAGCACCTCATGAACTGGTAATGGTGTGTTACAGGGTTCACAGTGGAATGTCTCTGGAGAAACACACTTGATGTTGGACCACTTTCCATTTTCAGCTGCATATATGTCATTCCAAATACTGTGAACATTGTGTGGCTTCCTTTTCTGTGATCTAGTTCTATGTTTCCTGCTTGTCTCCCTTAATTCTTTCAACTTTTGTTGGTGAGTTCTTCCTCCTACATGAGAAACAACAAAAGTGGCATGAATGTTTATATGACACAGTGTACAGTTGAATCTATTGCAAGTGGTCATATGTATGTTTTCTGTTTTCCCACCTTCAAGTTCTATGACCATGTTCCATATACGTTCAATCTTAACAGCTTTTGTTGCTAAATTTTTTGTATGCTGCTCTTCTGTAAGATGTTGTTCCACACAGGCACTATTTGGTAAAGTTATGTCACACACTTCACAAACAAAGGAATCACCATCCAGACTAACAATGCTTTGGTATTCTGGCCTTTCATACTGTGTCTTCCCTCCTCTTTCACCTATACATGTATCCTGTTGCACCTGAAACAGTGCATTCGATACCTCCAGTTGCCTTTGGACATTTACTGTAGAGGACGTGTTAAGTTTCTTCTTGCATATATGAATACTGGGAGAAACAGACAAATTTACTGCAGGCTGCAGTTCTGCCTGAACCTCTCTATCTTGATGCCTTGTTTCTCCCCAATTCTCTCCTATTAATGATTTGTCTTTTGAGCCCACTATTACACTGTCCTTCATCTGCGAGCTGCATGATTTGTCTTTTGAGCCCACTATTACACTGTCCTTCATCTGCGAGCTGCATGATTTGTCTTTTGAGCCCACTATTACACTGTCCTTCATCTGTGAG
>Ga0131853_10017367_pt1 | contig 13100 bp, 13 predicted proteins | sample TergutLab28metaG_FD_92764 | JGI IMG/M metagenome (GOLD analysis project Ga0131853, IMG submission 92764) | Labiotermes labralis P1 segment gut microbial communities from Petit-Saut dam, French Guiana - Lab288 P1 (version 2) (version 2) | ecosystem: Host-associated > Arthropoda: Insects >...
TCCCCTAAAAAATCCTAAATCTTCTTTATTCATTACAGCGTGAGGCTCTTGCTTGCCGTTATTTTCTCTGCCTTTCAGAAAATAGCGGAAGCCAAGCGAAAGTGCGGCAGAAAATTTGCACTTACTAGATGTTGACATTTAATAGCTGGTCTTTTTGATGCCCAAAACAGGGGAATCACCATACACAACACTCCTTTGTTTCGGTTTGGTCTGCCGTTAATGCGGTAAAGCTTTTCAACAGTACAATAACCCTTTCACTTCCCTCTTGGTTAATGCTATAATACATCCACTTACCATCTTTACGGGAAGTGACAACACCGCTTTCAACAAGAATTTTCATATGGTGTGACAGGGTAGATTGACTTACATTAACTTGCTCCAATAATTCACAGGCGCATTTTTCGCCGCTTTGAAGCAACGATAAAGCCATAAGCCGTGTTTCATCACAGAACGCCTTAAATACCGTGACGTTTTCCAAATGATTATTTTTCAATGGCACACCTCCACATTCAAATTTTTCGATATATTCATTGTAACACGATACATCCAAAAAACAAAATTTTTGTGTAGAATTCGGGCGTGGGGTATGGTATGGTTATTGACGAGTGATTTTTGTTTTACACGTTATCCATGTGTTTGGACAGCGTGGCGATTTAATATTAGGGAGAGATTATCAAGAACGTGTTTAAGAATACCAAACGATATACAGGCTACTGGCTCGCTGACGAGTTAAAGACTTCTAAACTGGAAGCCGGGCAGAGAATCAAAAATACGAATAACGGGCCACCATACATGGTTGTATGTGAGCAGATGGAATCATTAATCCCGACTGGTGAATTTTGGCCTAACAGACTTTGGCGTGTATGCGTTATAAAGCTGGGCGATATGTCAAATACGGTTCCAAATGTATGGTACAGGCGAGCCAATGAAATTGAGCTAATTGAGGAAATTCCTGTCGGAATGTTATTTGGACCGCATGGTGAGCGGATACTACCCCTGTTTAGCCAAGTTATGGAACTTACTTCAACGGAAGTAAATGCGTTGCACGCTAACAACACAAGCCACTCTGCTGCGCAAGCAGCATACACAAGTGCATGGCGACATTGGAACAAAAACCTAAAACATCCACGCTCTCATACCTACGAGCAAGAGCAAGGCATGACCATCGCATCCCCACCAGGGAGCGACAGAAAAAACTCTCCGATTAATTATGGATTTTCGCTCATAAATGATTTAGTTTGGCGGCGGGCGCGCGAGCTAGACGGTGAAAATGCTTTTATTAAATATATTGAGGACGGCCAAACCGAAATCGAGTTGAACGAACACTGGAGAACCACCAGTTCAGCGTTTTTGCATAAGGCGATGGAGTTGAGTATGGCGCAATATCTTTCTAGCATAGAGTGTGAGGCGTTAACGCAGTTATGGTCATCTGTCTTTGGTCATGAAAACTCAAAAGAATTTTAAGACAACCCCTTGCACAAGACAATTTCTTGTGATATTATCTAAGGACTGGGCGGATTCCCGAGTGGCCAAAGGGGACGGACTGTAACTCCGTTAGCTTAGCTTTCGAAGGTTCAAATCCTTCTCCGCCCATCCCCCAATAAAGCCCTCGTCGTGTTTAGCGACGAGGCTTTTTTAGAAGCTAAAGGACACTGAGTAGTCATAGAAAGAGGGACACCAAATGCTAAACCTACAAACAGCAGAAGCAATCATGAAGAAGTACAACAAGGAATCATTCCACATCCAGCACGGCCTCGCAGTGTCCGGCACAATGGGCTATTTTGCGAAAAAGCACGACCCAACCCGTGAAGAATACTGGCGCATTGTGGGTATACTACACGATACAGACTTTGAGCAATACCCCGACCAGCACTGCGTAAAAGGCGAAGAATTGCTAAAAGCCGAAGGCGTACCAGATGATATCATCCGTTCTGCTATGAGCCACGGCTGGGGCATGACGGGTTCTGCTTACGAGCCGCAACATATAATGGAAAAAATCTTGTATTCAATAGACGAATTAACCGGGTTAATTGGCGCGGCGGCATTAATGCGCCCAAGCAAAAGTACCCTGGATATGGAGCTTTCCAGCCTGAAAAAGAAATTTAAAGATAAAAAATTTGCCGCGGGCTGTTCGCGTGATGTTATTGCCAAAGGTGCAGAAATACTTGGCTGGACGCTTGACGAACTGCTTAGCGAAACCTTAGAAGCCATGAAAGAGGTAGAGCGAGATGCAAGCTAACGCTTTTGACATTCTAAAAGAACGCGGATTTATAGCCCAATGCACCCATGAGGACGAGCTTCGTGAGCTAATGGGCAGGGAAAAACTCACGTTTTACATTGGTTACGACCCCACGGCCGATAGTTTGACCATAGGCCATTTCTTGACATTTATGGCACTTTCGCATCTGCAAAAAGCGGGACACAGGCCAATAACGCTAATGGGTACAGGCACAGGAATGATTGGCGACCCTTCCGATAATTCGGACATGCGCCGTGTAATGACTCGCGAAGAGGTATCTCACAATATTGCATGTTTTAAAAAGCAATGCGCCTGCATTCTGGACTATGATAACGGTAACACCATTATGGAAGAAAATGACTGGTTGCTTGACCTTAAACTCGTGGACTTTATGCGTGATTACGGCGTGCATTTTTCTGTAAACCGCATGCTTGCGGCAGAATGTTATAAATCCCGCCTTGCAGATGGCCTTACGGCATTTGAGTTCACATACATGCTTATGCAGGCGTATGACTTTGTGGAGTTATACCGCCGCTATGGCTGCACCCTGCAACTTGGCGGTAGCGATCAATGGTCAAATATTATTGCCGGGGCAGAGCTTCTGCGCAAGGTAGAAAAAAAACCTGCATTTGGCCTAACGCTCACATTATTAACCGCCGCCGACGGCACGAAAATAGGCAAAAGTTTGGGTAATGCCGTTTGGATTGACCCGGCCAAAACTTCACCGTTCGATTTTTACCAATACTGGCGCAATACAGACGATGCAATTGTTATCCGCAATCTGAAACTGCTCACCTTCCTATCCATGGACGAGATTAACGAAATGGCAAAATGGCAGGGTGCAGAACTTAACCGTGCAAAAGAAATTTTGGCATACGAAATTACAAAAATTGTGCATGGGCAAGAAGAAGCCGACAAAGCCCAAGCCGCCGCACGCGCACTGTTCACAAAGGGTGCTGAGCTGGATCTCGAATCGGTACCATGCGTAGACGTGACCCCAGGCATCACCATTATAGAACTGCTGGAACAGATGAAACTCATTCCATCCCGCAGCGAAGGCCGCCGCCTTATAGCCGGGGGCGGGGTATCCCTGAATGGCGAAAAAGTCACCACTCACGAGCAAGTTATAACCGTGGAAGATTTCACAGACGGATATCTGCTTGTGCAAAAAGGCAAAAAAATCTACCACAGAGGGCGTTTATTATCATGAGCCTGCCCGACCCTCCCTCCATTATCATAAATAACACCGATATTTCCGCAACGGCAGTGCATCCAGCTCAATACCCCGACACTGGCTGGCCGGAGGTGGCTTTCGTTGGTAAATCCAACGTGGGTAAATCGTCGCTGATAAACGCGATGCTGGGCCGCAAACGTCTTGCGCGCACCAGCGCAACCCCAGGCAAGACACGCACAATAAACTTTTTCCATGTAGAAAGCAAACTCTATTTTGCGGATTTGCCCGGCTATGGTTATGCCCGTATAAGCAAGTCCGAATCGGAAAAATGGGGCAAAATGGTCGAAAGCTACCTAAGTAACCGCCCGCAGTTGAAGCGTATATTCCTTTTGGTAGACATCCGCCACGAGCCCGGCACAAACGATAAAATGCTGTACGAATGGTTCGAGCATTACAACCTGCCATTTACGCTGGTAGCCACCAAGAGCGATAAATTAAGCAGAAACCAGATACAAAAACATTTGGCAGTAATACGCAAAAATTTGGGCGCCCCACAGCCGCCCGTACCCTTCTCCAGCGAAACAAAAGCCGGACGCGACCAATTGTGGAGCCTGATTCTAGACAGCTGCGGGGTAAGTATGTTATAATATGGAATAACTGAAAAATGATAATGCCCCTATAAATTATTGGGCAAGTACCTTGCCCTCCCGGAGCTGATGCCAAAGGTATCAGTGAGGAAGCGGAGCAGGGCTTTGCCCGGCAAAGCGGCGGGGGTTTGGGGCAGCGCCCCATTCTTAACAAGAAAGGCGGAGGAACATGTCCCAACAAGCGGAAACTCAACCAACCACACCAAACCCAGCCTCTAAAATAGTTGTTGGCGAGTTATATGACGGAAAAGTCATAAAAACTAAACCTTTCGGTGCAATAGTATCTTTGCCGGGCGGGCCACATGGCTTAGTACACATTTCCCAAATTTCCAATGGTTTTATACAAAGTGTCGAAGATGTCCTGGCTGTAGGTGACGAAGTTTTAGTGCGCGTCCTTACCGTAGAGGCCGGGGACAGCAAAATATCGCTAACCATGAAGGATGTCCCCCAACTTGCCGAAAGCGAAGACGGCGACGACGCGGGTTACTACATCGAAGCTCCCGTAGTCATTTCACCGGCTCAAGCGGCTTCTTTTGAAGAAAAACTGAAATCATGGCAGAAGCTTTCCAGCGACCGTATTGCTGGTATAAACAGGCGCAATAAGCGTAGGAAATAAAAACGAACCCCCTGGTGCTATATCCAAAAACATAGCATCAGGGGGTAAAATATATCCACTAAAATACATTTCAAAGGGAGAATCACCATGAATTTCATAGATTTACGGTCGGACACGGTAACCGAACCTACCGAAGAAATGCGCAGCGCCATGTCAACGGCTGTTGTTGGTGATGACGTTTATGAAGACGATCCAACCGTCATTGAACTGGAAGCACTATCTGCAAAAATGACAGGTTTTGAAGCCGCCCTCTTTACCCCTTCCGGCACCATGGCAAACCAGCTTGCCATAATGGCGCATACAAAACGCGGAGATGAAGTTATCCTTTCGCACAATTCCCATATTGTTGCCCATGAAGTTGGCGGCGCGGCAATTTTGTCAAGCACAAGCTACCGCATTGTAAACAACCCGGACGATACCATTAGCGGGCAAGATATACATGACATGGTTCGCGGCTCCGACATTCACTATCCCGACACGGGGCTGGTATGCCTGGAAAACGCATTGTCAAACGGCACCGTAGTTTCACTCGAAAAAATGAAAGATGTATACACCGCCGCAAAAGCGTACAATTTGCCGGTTCACCTGGACGGCGCAAGGCTCTTTAACGCTGCAGTGTATCTTAATACCAATGCCAGAGAAATTACCCAATATACCGACTCCGCAATGTTCTGCCTGTCAAAAGGACTTTGCGCACCCGTTGGCTCTATGTTGTGCGGCAGCAAAACATTCATAAACAAAGCGCGAAAATACCGCAAACTCCTGGGCGGCGGAATGCGCCAAATTGGTATTTTAGCAGCATGCGGCATTATAAGCCTAGAAAAAATGACCAAGCGCTTACACATAGACCACGAAAATGCCCTGTATATGGCAAAAGAGCTTACCCAAATCCCATTCATCACCCTGGATACAGATACCGTTCACATAAATATGGTCTTTTTCAAAATAACAGCTCCCGATTTTAACCACGATGCCTTCACGCATTATCTATTGGAAAACGGCATCAAAACAAACGCTGCAGACCATGGCGTTTACCGCTTTGTAACCCACAATGACATAAGCCGTGAAAACATTGATTTTGTATTGGGTGCTGTAAGAAGCTATACGCATGGGTTTGGAAATTATCAAAAGTAATCTGTTAAATTCGGATAAAATTATGATAAAATATGCATCTGATTGTGACAAAATATGCCCTTAATATGGTCATAATAATGACAATATTATGATAAAATTTGTCAAGGCAAACGCAACGGGAGCTGGTTGCTCTAACAGCACCCTTTATTTACAATCTAGGGTCAACAGGCTCACTTTCCAAGGCCAATATGCCAAACACACACTCGTGCACGCGATACAGCGGCTCTCCATTTACAAACCGCTCAAGTGCTTCTACCCCAAGGGCAAACTCGCTTAATGCCAAGTTGCGTTTTTTTGTTAGTGAACGCTTCTTTAACCGTTCCAGGTTGCCATCAATCATATATTCCGGGCCATAAATAATACGAAGGTATTCCCTGCCACGGCACTTAACTGCAGGTTGCAGCAGCTCCATTCCTTTCATGGCAATAAAGTCGAAGGGTTTTATCACCATGCCTTCCCCGCCTGAATCCGTTAATTCTTCCCACCATTTTACCCCGGCTGCAATATTAGCATCATCATGCAAGTCAACTACCATATGGTTTGTTGCAATAAATATAGGGTCTGCGCCCGCGATATATTTTGCGATAGTATCCATATGATGCTTATGGTTCTCGCGAAGCCAAGACTTACCCTCTGTGGCAAGGATATGAAACGGCGCAATGCGGTAATCATCAATACTTTCCATATTCCAGCAATAACGCCTGTACGCTTCTGTATACAATTCAACCGCACCCGTACGAGACTGGTACCGCTGTAATAAATCTGATAGAAGCGGATTTTCGCCCAACTGATTGCTGGCTTTATCAATTGCTATCGTTGCTGCTTTAAGGCCATGATTCCCGGCACAGCCTACAGGGGCGTATTGTTCCTCCAGCAGCTTTAACGCCTTTGCAGACCAAGGCATTATCTCTACATCAAGAGATACCCAGCCAGTGTTAAAATCATCCCAAAAACCGGACGCTGCAAGCACTTTTTGCAAGCGCAGTAAAATTGTATTTTCCGTTTCTTTGTCATCAAAAAAGTGCCGCCCGGTTCTGGTATATACAATACCAAAACTGCCGTCTGTCACTTTGAAACGGGTTTTAGCAGTTTCTGCATCTTTACATACAATAATTACCCCGCGGGAACCCATGTGTTTTTGTTCGCAGACAACACTGCTTACGCCTTTGGTTTTGTAGTAAGCAAACGCCTCCTGTGGGTGTTCCAAGTAATTGGGCTGGTTGCTGGTTTCGCTTGGGGACATGGTTGGCGGCAAATAAATTAGCCAATGCGGGTCGGCTGCAAAACGGCTCATTACTTCAAATGCAGCTACCGAATTTTCTGCATTAATTTTTATACTATTGCGCAGGCCGGTAGCCAAATATCTAGCCCCTGTTTCACACAGTACGTCTTCTATATTTAGCATATCATCGTTGGCGAGCGCCTTTAACGGTTTTGTAGGAGCATAATACTCCTGCTTCGCTTCAACTTGCACAATCTCTTTTTCAGGATAACGCAGCGCAGATAACTTCCCGCCGAACACACAACCCGTATCAATGCAGAAGGTGTTGTTAACCGCTTCCACATTAGGGCTTGGGGTATGGCCATAAACTACAGTCGCTTCGCCCCGGTAGTTATTTGCCCATGGTAAGCGTACAGGTAAGCCATACTCGTCTGTCTCGCCTGTAGTGTCCCCATATAGGCAAAAGTTGCGGATACGCCCGCTTGCACGTCCTTGATATTTTTCTATTATCCCAGCATGGGCAACGGCCAATTTCCCGTCGTCAAAAATATAATGGCTGACCAAACTGTCTAAAAAGGTTTTTACCTCTGCGGCAAAAGCTTCGCTTTGGCTGGATAATTGCCCAACCGTCGTTTCTAGCCCATGTGTCAGTTGCACTTTTGAGCCGCTTAGATGTTTTAGCAATTTAGCATCGTGGTTGCCAACAATGCAATATGCGTTGCCTGCTTGTACCATATCCATCACAAGGCGAAGCACTTCGGCATTTTTAGGGCCCCTGTCGCATAAATCTCCCAAGAACACAACCATTCGCCCATCTGGGTGGGTACCATCGATATATCCAAGTTTGGCAAGCAGTTCGCAAAGTTCGTCATAACAGCCATGTATATCTCCAATAATATCGAATGGCCCCGCAACTTCTTTTTTGTTGTTCCACAAGGGTTTGCGGATTATTTCTACATTTGCAATATCCTCTTCACTTTTTAACACGTACACATAGCGGAAACCTTCCTTTTGCAAATGTCTGATAGAACGGCGCAACTGGTCACGCTGTCTGACTATTACGCCGTTGCTAAAGTTTCTGTCTGGGCGGCTTGCGTTGCGTTCTATACATAGTTTGTCCGGGACATCCAGCACAATGGCTATGGCATGGCAGTTTTGCTGTTTTGCCATATTAATTATAGAGGCGCGGGCCTCTTTTTGTACGTTGGTGGCATCTACTACGGTTAAGTTGCCAAGTTCCAAACGCTTATTGGCAACGTAGTAGAGTGTTTCAAAGGCCTGCGCAGACACAAACTGGTTGTTTTCATCGTCGGAAATTAATGCGCGGAAATAATCTGACGACAGCACTTCTGTAGATTTAAAATACTTTTTGGCAAAGGTCGATTTACCGCTGCTTGTAACGCCAACCATGGCAACAACCGCAATTTCCGGGATTTCTATACGCATAGTTTAAACACTCCCATCTGTGTTGGTGCGCCATGAATATCGTCAAGGTCGCCAATTTCTGAAATTTGCACATTATAACCGAACTTTTCTGCGACGCTAATTGCCCACGCTTTAAATTCTGCCCGTGTCCATTCAAAGCGATGGTCGTCATGGCGCATGCTTTCACCTAAACTTTCATATTTTGCGTTGTACTCACGGTTTGGGGTGGTTAAAATCACTACCGGCGGTTTCGCAAATTCAAAAAGAACGCGCTCAAATGCGGCCAGACGTGAAACATCCAAATGCTCGATTACTTCTATAACACAGGCCGCATCGTAACCGGCAAAGCGTGAATCTTTGTAAGTGAGTGAACCTTGCAAAAGTTTTATTCTGTCCGACATAGATTCACCGGCTTGATCCAATTTTAGTTTGCTGCTTGCACGTTTTAGCGCAACATGGGACACATCTACACCTGTAATATTGGTAAATTGCCGCTCTTTTACAAGCAGCTTTAGCAGGACGCCTTCACCACAGCCAATGTCTATTACTCGTTTTGCACCGCATAATTTTAGTGCGTCAACTACACTAGCCATACGCACTGAGTTTAAGCTTTGTTTCTCTTGCCTGCCAGCGACCGGTTCGATAGTGTCAGAAGCATTTGCAGTGATTAGCCGCTCAAACGCCATATTTACAAGAGAAGTGCGGCGGTTTAGATACCGCCCGGTGATATACAATTTTTCGGGATGTTCCGGTAGCCAGCCTTCGCCTATGCGCAATAATTTATCAACTTCGTCTGGCCCTACCCAATAATGTTTTTGTCTGTCGAATACGGGCAGCAGTACATATATATGCTTCAACAAGTCACGCAGGCGCACATTCCCACGGATAGTTAAGTTTATATATTTGCTGTCCCCCCACTGCGGAAATTTTTCGTCAGATACAAAGGTTTCGTATTGGACGGTATAACCTAACGGCTCAAATATGCTGTTTAGCTTGCCAAGCTCGCCGCGGCAAGGCAGCGTTGTAATTGTTGCGGATAAATCCAGCGGCGTGTCTGATAGGTCTTGGTGATTGTCTGCCCGGCCCGTCATGGCTGTGCCAAACACTTTGGAAATAGCCGTACTCATAAATGAAGATGACACGTATGGGCGGTCGTTTACATAATCAAATAACCCGCCAAAATTTGAACCCACTTTGCCCCGTGCCAGATCTATTGGGTCAATGTCCAGGAGTAATGCCGCTGTTGTGCGCTCGTTTGATACTTCCGGGTAGAATATGTGGGCTTTACCGTGGTTTAGTTCGACTGTTTGCGGGCGGGACGGATTTTTATATAGTAAGTAGCTTAAATTTTCGGTGTCCTTGCCTGTGTAGGTAATGGTTAGAAGCATAGTAACCCTCGTTTCGTTCGTTATTAATCCCCCCCTTAGAAAGGGGGATTGCGACACCAGTTAAAGGTTCATGAATTAATTGGTGCCGCAATAGATTCGCTAAGTGTAGTATAAACACGTTTTATGGAATTTGCAATCCACTTAGAGCAATTTGATTTTGCGTTGTCCGAAAACAAGACGGAAAGTCGGCGGCATTAGGAATGAACCCGGAAGAAGCCGGGCGGCGTAAGCCGCTTTCGCGAAGCGAAAGTTCTGACCGCTTTCCGGCGAGGTTTGAAATGTACCGGCAAGATGGCCGGCGGTGCCTTGGCACCGTGTTTGCCAAAGGCAAACATACTGAGGCTAGGCAAAACCAATTTGCTCTATTAGATTTCTTCGGAAACTGCCGGAGAAGTCTATTATTTGTATCGCCACAAAAGAACACGAGGAGCATTGACAAACAACAACGGTTAGAATAGATTAATGACAACACCCATTTTAGATGTAAAGGAGGGGATTCACTATGGCAGGACAAATTCGCATGACTCCTGATACCATGCGTGCGCGTGCAGGCGAGGTTCGCACCCAAGGCGAGACATTTCAAGACGTAATTAGCCGCATGCACGGCATCATCACAGAGCTGCAAACGGAATGGGAAGGTCAAGCAAGCGCCGCTTTTGCCGATCAATTTTACAGATTAAAGCCGGCATTCAACGAAATGCGCCAACTTATCGACAACATTGGGCAGCAACTTGACCAAACCGCCAACGCAGTACAGCAGATGGACATGGATATCGCCAATATGTTTAGATAAACATTGGCTAAAACGGGTACGGGAACAGAGGAGTATATTTGATTTCCTCGGTTCCTGTTCCCGCTGTGTATAGCGAATCAAATGAAGAACGGTTTCTGAATTAATTCGCTCTATGATTTAAAAGGATTGTTGATGAATGAAAAGAATAACTGATTTGCCAATAGATATAAACGCCATAGGCCGTCAAGACAGTACAGCCGCGCCGGTCACCCGTTTTGGCACCAGCCTATTTACCGAAGACTCTGTGCAAATAAATAACGCCCTTGCACAACAAGTTCGGCACAGGCAGGAAACATCTGCACAATTGTTTGATATCGTATCCGCCGAATATGTAATTGAACCGCTTGAACAAATAGCAGACAGTGCCGGTCGGTTAGCCTTGTTTTCTACACCAACAGATTTTAGTCATATCAATGCACCTGCACAAGAAACGCCTATATCTATCTGGGTTATAGTGCTAGTCTTAGCGGTTTGCGCTGTTGGTGGGTTCATTCTGGCAGTGGCTTTAAGGGCAAAAAAGAAGGAGCAGACAAAAGATGTTTATTAATATAACAATTGAATCCGGCGAACATAGCCGAGATATCCGAATCGATTCAGAACAAAAAATTAAGGAAGCAATATCGATTTTGCGCCGCAGTGGAAAATTGCCGATGGGAAGTACGCCGGACTATCTTGGTTCCATGATTAACCAAAAGTTGGTAAGTGCCCATAAAACCTTTGTAGAAGAAGGGGTTTATGACGGCGATAAATTATCAATTGTTTAGCAGATATTGCAATTCCCATTTTGACTTGACCATCTGCAAGCAAAAACCGACGGCTTTATAGCAATTCTACTTGAAAACAGACGAGAACGAGACGGAAAATCGGCGGCATCAGGCCGTTTTTCGACGAAGTTTGAGTCGTTTTTCAAGTTAATTGTCTTTAAGTCGGTTCTTTGCACCGCCAGAGGGTCTATGTCAAATGGAATTGCTATAAGCAGTATGATGGAGGCGGGTTTATTGGAACAGACCATACAAAAAGCAGTGTGCAATAGCGAATTAATCGTTGAAAAGAATAAACGTACATTTCTAACATATCCCGCAAACGGGCTGGCTTTGTGTAAGCTGGAAGAAATGGAAGACAGCATAAATTTTATATTTGATACAAACGAAATGAACCTTGCCGAAGTCGTATTACAAAGACCAAAGTGGGAGAAATTACGCTTTTTATTTAACTGCGCCGCACTAGAATATTTGAGTGCAGAATACGAATATTCCATGTCGTTAGACAACTTACTCGTAGATGTTAATTTAATGCCTCAAATACTGATACGTGATGCGAAGCCCGGCAGTGGCATTCCATTTGAGCAGACTTATAAAGCCCTTATAGGCAGTGTCTTGCTACCCAAATATAAATATGAAGACTACATAAGCGGTGGTCAGGATTATTACAAAAAAAATAAGCTATTGGCTGAGATTGTATCTTTAGAAAACACAAGTGCAATAAGGGAACGGCTCTTCGAAGAATATCATAACCTCATGCAAGAAATGGCGGTCACTAAGAAGCTGGTAAACAAAAAAAATGTCTGGGTTAGCCTTATTGTCATTCCATTGCTTGCTGTATCACTTGCCGTTGTAACATTTTTTGCCGGACGAATGCTATTTTTAGACATCCCATTTAGAGATAGTGTAATAGCGGCTAATACGGCCTATATCAACTCCAACTTTCTTGGTGTGCAGCACATGTTAAGGGACTATGACATATCTGTGCTATCGGTAGACACACGGTATTTCTTGTCCCGTTCATATGTATCTACCGAGGCACTCACAGAGATGCAAAGGGCAAATATCTTGGTGGGGCTTGCTCAACGAACCGACCCAATAATTTTTGATTACTGGATTTTGTTAGGCCGGTTACAATTTGCAGAAGCGGTAGATATCGCTTTACGCCTGGGTGATGACGAACTTCTGTTGTTTGCATATTTGAAGCAGGAGGTTTTTGTACGGCAGGATATGACTATACCGGGCGACGAGCGGGCCGCCTTGCTTTCTTACTTGGAGAGAAATATTGATAGGCTAAACACAGCGCGCGAACAAGCCATGTCCAACATTTTAGGCAGCCAGTAAAAATTTATGCTTTACACCTGGGCGCGCAAAAAAGCTATTTTGACAAGGGAGGGTTTACCATGGCAGGCCAGATTAAAATTAACTACGAGGCAGTATATGCCAAAACTGCGGAGATATTAAACCGAATGCATGCCGAACTGGAAGATGCAGACTCTGAATATCGTCAAGTCCGGGCAATACTTCATGGCATGGATGGCAGCACCAACGCCATATTGCTAGAAGCACTTGAATTAAGCTATATCAAAACAAAAGTCACGATAGAGACTGTGTGTAAGTTGGTTTTATATATAGACCGATCTGCACAAAAAATAGAGAAAAGTGAGCTGGAACTCAAAAGAATGTTTGCCATGGGCATAA
>Ga0131853_10017368_pt1 | contig 13099 bp, 9 predicted proteins | sample TergutLab28metaG_FD_92764 | JGI IMG/M metagenome (GOLD analysis project Ga0131853, IMG submission 92764) | Labiotermes labralis P1 segment gut microbial communities from Petit-Saut dam, French Guiana - Lab288 P1 (version 2) (version 2) | ecosystem: Host-associated > Arthropoda: Insects >...
CCCCCCCCCCTCCGCTATTCACAAACATTTTGCTCAATTCAAAAGTTTGTTTTTTTTTTGGGGGCCTCCCCCCCCCCCCCATTTTCCTCCTTTCCTTTGCCGTAGCATCCACAGCGCTATGAGCACATGGCCGGTGCTTAAGTCGCTCTTTTTCTAGAGCCATGCTCTGGGCCAGACGAGTAGTGAAGCCGACAGGGGTGTGGGAGTGCCAGACCAGACGTCTGCTGGCCGCATGTAGGGGCAGGTGCTTGGAGGATGGGGATTAAATGGAAGAAGGGTGACAAATTGGGCTCAGGGCAGAGATGGGTGTTTGAATAATGTAACTCGTAAATTTGGAATGAAGATGAAAGAAAGGAAGGGAAACTGTCCATTAAGTGTCGGCAAGGGTAGTTTAGTCAAGGTCAAGAATATCTGTTCTTGGAGACCATGTCCATCCACAATCGGTGTGAGCATATTTTGGAGTAATGCTTTTTCTGAATCCCACTTATTTCAACAACACAGAGAGGGCGTTTATGGTGACCACAACGACGACAGCAAAGCAACGACTTATTCGTCATTTTCTTGTTATAAATCCCCTTAATAAAATTTTTTGTTCTCCCCAATCTATTTGTTCTTCATTTTTCACCTTGGTCTACTTCTTTGACGCCCACTTGTTTTCCGTCATAACGCCTTTACTTTCTCCTTCACCCTTCGTTGCCTCATCCACTAATAATTTCGTCTTTGTCTTTACATTCTTTGTGAATATTTTCTCTAGATTTAACTCTCACTTCTCCTACACTTCATACTTATTATAAGTATCATCTCCAATATCACCATCCCACTTTATTTCATTAATATCATTTACTTTACTTTTTTATCTTTCAAGTAGCAATGTAATTCATTGCATTGAAGTCCGGCTGTTTAATGTAGTCATCTTATGTCTTCCAGATCAAAATCGTCATTTCTGGGAAAATACAACTTCAGTAGTCAATTTCGCTCTAGTAAAGAATGATGCAGTCTCTTAGCATTAGATACAGTGTAAAGATGTTTCTTCAGTCTTTTTGTCTGACTTTCGTGGCGTCTTATGCGTGTCACTTGATCTTAATAAAGCAACTTCGCCATTCGGTTTTCGGCTTTTTACTCTTCCAGATATTCTAGCCAATTCCATTCAAATTTATTATCATTTTGGCACTAATATCTGTTATTCTTACTAAGTTGTAGTATTGTCATGTCGTTTATTACGTAGCGTTCTATATTACACAACCCTTATACAAATCGAATTTAAACTGTCTCCATTCTTCTATATTGCACCTTGATTAACATCAAATTTCAGATCCGGACAGAACCATGTGTATCTGTTACTCCATTTCCTTACAAATAATTGTTTTATGGTTCCGCAGAATTGTATAAATCTGTTGAGTTTTATAAAAACATAATTTTTTTGTCTTATCATATAAGAGTATTTTGTCCAAGTAATAAGCATTTCTCATTTTTCGCTTCTTTTACCACCTAAAACAACTATTTGTTTATAAATTATCCTCCTTTTAATTCACTCATATAAGGAAAAAAAATGTGACATATTTGTCCTCTGAGGGTCTACAATAAAACTGTCGGAATAGATTTTTTGTTTAATTTCTGGCAACGCGGTGTAAAGTTTGCTTTGCACTCATACACTTATACCTAAATTCCCACATCTTCTAAACAATGAACGCTCACAGCAAAAATAAGTGGCTGAGGACATAATGTAGGACCACAGGTCTCATTAAAAACCAAATTTTTTGTTTCAGAATGTTTCCACATAATGAATTTGTAGTGAAATGCAATGAAGCACATTTGTTATTTACGACTCAACGCATTTTATCTTCCTGTGTAACTCTACGTTTAGAAAAACCAAGTCAAATGGGGTGTGGAAAATCGCAAAGGACACATTTCGAAAACATTTACTTCAATTCAAGATATCTTTATAAATGGGTATTTCGCAGGGAGCAATAAGTGATTACTGTTAATTCCGGCGTCAAAGGGTTAAGGAGACTGGCCCCTTTTTCAGACAAAGGAGAATTTGTCGTCACATGTTGCACCGTCTTTAGCTTGGAAATTCCGGAAATAGGCTTAGCTGCAATACTACGGTCTATTATTGCTCTGCCGAGTGGAATGGACACCACATTCGACCACACGCAAGAAAGATTTATTTTATACTGACGTGAATCCATTTTAAAACTTCTTGAAAAGAATTCCATGTCAGAACTTCTGAAAGCTTTCTTTTTTTTTTATCCAGACTTGAATACGAACTCCATGACTGTCGCCAGAAGTTATCAGGTTGTTCTGGTGAAAGGTGTACCCTTTGTTTTACTGGAGCGGTTTCAAGGTGCATACCACAAAGTAAGCATTGGCTATAAGCCTGTGTGACGTGTAATGCTAAAACGCTTTACACGTCACGCACCCTTTGATGGCGCCTGGAAGGATAGTATGGATTTTTTTTAACTTCTAGATGGTTCGTTTAGCAGACAAACTTCGATTCTCTTCATAATCTGCTTACTTGTTGGAAATCTTAAGCCAGTGGCAATATATCTCACATATATACATGTTAACGAATATTACTTCATACAAGCACGCCAGTTCTGGTTCTATTTTCAATGGAAATAATCGGGTAAATTACTCTGAGGCCCTAAAATTTCATGATCTCTGTAAAAATTGTTTCATTAGACAGAGAGAGGTGTTAAAGGCGGAAGAATATATTACGATGTTCTTTTTATTATCGAAGACCCGGATGTACGCAAATTGTAATGACAACCGTGACTTCTTCGTGTCTATAGGCGAAAGAAGCTACGATGTGGTCTTGTGCAAACCATGACGCCGTGAAATTTCTTTCGTATTTATAAATGCTGCAGAGGAAACTGTTGCATCTGTTTTCAGGGTATAACTGCAAGTGAACATTGGTAGTCACCTGTGGAAGTGAATGGTATCGAAACCTCTAAGACCACAAACTTTTCAATAAATTGTATAGAATTTTGGTACACAGGCAAGGGGCTTGGTGGGGTGTAGTAGAGTCTAGATTTTTTATGGGCTGTGTTGTGGGCAGTTACAAGGTTTGGTCTGATGGTCCTCTTACTATTTCATATGTGAAAATGAATACAACTTAATGAAAGTTTAACACTCTGGCCTAATGCGTCATTATCGATATAATTAACCGTCAGAAGATATATTTATTACACGACTGAAAGGAATATATCTTATTGCATTATCGGCAAACAAAACTAGCCAAAGGCAGAAATATTGCACACACATAGACTTGTTTATAAACCTTTTCTCTTTCTTCTGTAGGGAAACATGGTTCTCAACGCAAATTTACTAGACTACTATAGAAGTATTGTATTTTATCAATAGATAACTGTAATAGATTTTTTTTTGGGGGGGGGGGGTTAAAACCGACTACTTCCTTCAGTCTAGTGCGAAATTTAAAGACATATTTAGCCTAAAGTCCACTCTGTCTATAGGCCTGTATCTTATTTAACCTATTGGTTGGGTACAAGCACAAGGCTAATTACGTTGACCTTGAAGTATTACTGGTGAAAATGAATCGGCTTTAAATCCATTAATTAACTTTACCTAGACGACACAGTAATGAGTGAGTACCTGGGACGAGGTGTCCATATACCGGGTGTGAACTCCGCTTACAGCCTTAAATTAAATACGGAAGTTTTTTTTTAAACAATTCTTTACAGTTGCGCGTATATTTAACGTTTCCTGCTGCATGCAGACCGCTCACAAAGAAATCTTTCAGATTATGCCTACTGCGTATAGAAACGGCACGGGTAAGCGATTACGTCGAAGGGCGCATCGTACTGTTGCAATGTATTGGGGATTTAAATGCTCGCGCTTGGAGCAGCAGCCCAGAGCGTGACGTCAGCGGCACACGTTAAGTTCGGCTTCTGCCAGCTAAGAGCAATGTAAGAATGCTACTTCTTTCTGTCAATAATACTTTGTCTATTACTTCTGGACTAATTTTATGTTGTTGTATAAGGTAGCTGGGTCAACATTATTTACGTTTAACTGATTTTGAACGTATTCCTTGTACTGGTGTATGCTTGAGCGATTTTAAAATTGTTTTTAACTACCTCGGGTTCGAATAGTGATAATGGCGGCACCTACAACCGTCTTTTCTTCTTCTGAACACGCCTGTATTCTGGACAGTTCGTGCAGACAACCCTTCGGTATATTTAATACTACAAAAATTGCATAGTAAAAGAGGACAAGCCCATTCTCAACTTCCAGATCTCAACACCAAAATGGAGTTAGCTTGTTGCCTGCTGCAAAGGCTTTCATATCTAATTACTTGTCACAATGTGAACATTTACATGCTACTTCCCCCAGGCAGTGTGGAGGCTGCCAACTCGGGCGCGATTCTATCCATCAACCCTCCCCCCCCCCCATCTCGTATATAATGTTGAATGTAATGGAACGGGGGCGGTACTGAATGAGTCGTGCGGGTAATTATCCCTTCTAGAAATCTCATAGGAGACTAATATTAATACACATACACATAGCGCATTGCAGGTAGGAAGGAACACAAGGACCTGCTCCTCGCCAATAACGGCGAAACATGCCTCCCTCTTCTGTCCCATACTCTTCGATTTTTGCTGTATTTTTTATATTGTCATGTCTGCATTCAACGTATGTCTTATTATTTTAATTGAAATTGAGAAAAAATAACACTTCGCCAATCTACTAACTTTGCGAACTATAATATTATGGATATACTAATATTTTCTCTACTTGTAATTACACTAGAGGCCCCGCGTTTTAAATTTTAAAGATCTTTGGCTTATTACTAAGTGATGTAATTGGTTACGGATTGATAATCGGGGTTAAATTATTGGCAGATGCAGAATTTTCATCTTTACCAGAATCTCACACAGCTTCGCGAGACCTCCCAATCTCCTATACATTGTGCAGACTTACGAAGGATTTTCCAGAGGTGAAGCTTTCGGAATCAAAAATTTATAAAAGTTTCATTATTTCTCGTCTAGGGAAGATTATTTAATTCATGAGAGAAAAAAATAGTAAAAGATGATTTGACTCATGTTTTCAAAAGTATTCATGAATTTTGAGGTAGGCGTAAGACACTAAATGTTTCTGTCAGAGATCTTCTCCTCTAATCGTATGTAAATGATAAACTAGAATGAGAATTGTTTTTATTTTAATCTTATTTGTCATTAACCATAAGGAAATTTTGGGGTCCTAATGGCCGTCAAGGTTCCAAAAGTTTCATTAGGGATTATGCTCTAAATCGTGACAGGAAGGATTAGAGAAAAAAATGTTCATTTTTGTCACTGATACACCAAAAAATTTTCAATTGACGTATTGGTCATAGGGTTCTTTACAGTTATGTCAATCACAATAAGGAAGTTCCAAGTAGTAAATTTAAACAGGAAAAATGCGAAACACGTACGGCCTCTTGAAAGTAATTGTTAGGAGGCGGAATCAGGCGATGTATCTGCTAAACAGTTACAGAATTCTCATCAGCAATAACTGAAGTAAATGAAGCCTCTGATGTTTGAAAATTAGTAGCGCAGGATTTTCTATCCAGATTTTTTAATTCCAAACTCGTCAGTTGTAAAACGGCGTAAGCGTAAAGAATTTATACAATTTTCAAAACATTTAACTTCACATTCTCTTTTGTTTTGCATGTTACTTTACAAAGCTGTGCTATTATAAATTACTGGGACGCAGGAAGAAGTTTTTGTTTGCACATGTCCTTAATGCAATACCGTACTTAACCATTGTTTTTTGTACAGAAATTTACTCTTATGCCTTCCGTTTATGCATTACCGCTAGACTAGTGGTGTTCATTTTATTAGTTCGTAAATACCTAGCATATTCACATCAATCAGAAATACCTTTACTCAGTAACACGTGCTGGAGGGCGCTGTATAAACTAACTTAAACACAGGCGTATATTAGCGGTCAGCCATCTGTCTTTACGATAAATCTGTTTTTGCAGCATATGAAGGTGAAGCCCAAAACTGTCGGAACGAAATACAAAGGACGTAATTGGGCTCATGCGTACTAGCTCCAAAGTTACGTAAATCCACCTCCCCCTCCCCCCCCCCTTGTCCTGCTTCTTTATTTCATGAATAGAAATTCTGAAACACCCAAAAGTATACTACTCCTCGTCCTACGGTCACTTCGGTTTTAGGTATAAATATTCTCCTCGTCACCTTATTGACCGACATCCCCAGCCTGTGTTCTTCCCTAATTATGGGAGACCAGGTTTTACACCCGTAAAATGGTACTTTTAATATCGCATGCCGATATTGAACTTAGGACGTTAAGCAATGTGCCAGTCGCATGGACCTCTGCTTACATTCGGCTTTCAAACTACAAATAATGTGAGAAAATTAGAAACATTCGTCTTTCTTTATTTCAAAATGCATGTGACATGAAAAAAAAGTATAAATCAAACTTCTAATACTGTCACTTTAACACAGGGGCACAGAAAATGCTATTAACTTTCATTACTCCGTTCCGAGAGATATGTTTCAGGCAAACATGCAATGAACCTGTTCTTGGCAGTCATGTCATTTTATGATAACATGCTTGCATACTTTCAGTACGGTATGCCCTAGACAGGTTATAAAGTATTAAAGCAAGCTGGAATTATGAATGGCGAATCTCTACTTCTGTCGTTGTTACGAACTGTTGAAAGGAGTGAAGGGTCTCCGTAGTTCTGTGTAGCTAGCGGTAATATTAATAAGGTTTTGTTTCATTCACTGTGATACTAAATTTCTGAGGTAAGATATGAGATAGTAAATTACCGTGAACTGTGTTTCACCCCACAAGTGGAAACATGACTTAAACTGGTTTAAAGTCCATTGAAACTTCGGCGAAACTTCTCGTTTATTGCATAAGCTGTAGTGGTATTTTCCTTGCTCAGGAGTGGATCTGCTTGGATGCGAATAATATACGAAATATAGGTTTGGCTACCCATCTAGTGGGTCCGCTGTTTATTGCATCTTGTTTTTCGGTTAGTGGATTAGTTTTGATACTTTAATAAACAGCGTGAAACTGGTTACTGCAAAAAAAAAACGCACTGATATCAGTGCATTTTAGATACGTTATGAGTCTTCTGGCATAACAAACACATCGTGGATAAAATCATGCGATATATATATATATATATATATGTGTGTGTGTGTGTGTGTGTGTGTGTGATTTTAAAAGCGCCATTTACTCGCTTAATGGGCGCTTTCGGCAGGACGACATGTTAATTTCCATGTTCTGGTATTTATCGTGGTAAGTTGTAATATTTCTTATGTTTATACAGAGAATCACAGAAAGTAGAAGCACTAGCGCTGTAGTGTGAAAGTTCATTTTAGTTAAACACATAGGCCTATTCATGTACAGGTTTACGCGTTCACTGATGAATTCAAGTTGGAGGAAGTTTACTCTAAAAATTGTCGCGAACAAGAGAGTTCGATACTCTTTGCATGTTTTTCGGAAAAGCATTGCTGAGTGTTCGGAAATCTTTGCCTGTGCCTGAAGGGTCATTATTTTTAAGTGTACATGTTTGAAAACGCATCCTACAGAAAGCGTATTTGTTTCTGTAGAATTTATTAGGCTTAGTACGTGCGTAGGAAATGTGACTAATGTGTAATATGACGCTGTGAGAGAGGGTTCGAATTCTTGCTGCAGTCTTCCAGATTCTTCTAGCTGTAATTGGACAGATGGCAGGCAGTAAACCTATCGTTACATACCTAATGGAGTGACAGTTATTAATAAAACAATAGCAAGTGTCAGGGTTTGCAGGAGTGGAGAGAACACGTTGATATGTGTATGCTACATAATACGAATAGTTTTACGGGGAAAGCTACACTGTTCGAATAATTCAGTATCTTGTTATAGAAGAAGTCACAATGTTCTGTTGGAAATTTAGATGTGAACCATAATTATGTCGTCAATTGGGTATAGGTATGTTTTACCTACAAGATGTTTCGAAATTTGGCTCTGGTAACAGATTTTAGGCGGTTTGTTATAATTATACTTCCGCATATCTACTATTTTTATTTTCTATTGAGGGTGTTTGAAGGCCGTGTGAAGAGAATATTTGCGGGCCTACTTAGTAGATACGAAGTAAGAGGAAGATGAAGAACTGCATAATGAGGAACTTCATTGTTTGTGCTTTTTGCCAAATATCAACGGATGATCAAGTCAAGGAGAATATGAAGAGACATTTATCCAATTACATCTAAACTGTCAGTCAGAAATTCTGAGGGAAAATGATGCCTAGGTTGGAGGGTAATACTGGAGAGGTTCTTAGTAAAGTAGGATGTAAAGGCGTGGAGTGGATCCAATCTGGCTCAGAATTAGACTTATGACAGGTCGTTGTGAATATGGGAAAAACCACAGGATTCTAACAAAGGCAGGAACTTTTTCACTAGCTAAGCTACTATCGGTTCTTTGAATAGGACTATTCCACCATCGTGGTTATTTGATTAGTTCCTACGTCTAGTGGTAATAGACTAAAATGAAAATAATAGACACTGGCATTAAGCCTATTACGAGAAGTTTAAAATAAAAAGCAATGAAATTTACTCTTATCAAAACCCTTATGACAACAGTTTCCACTAATCTCTCTGCTGTCTTGGGGCGATGTGAATGAAGTCATTTGCTTACACAGGAAAATCAGTAGCTAAAAGAGATAAAAGTTCAGACTCAGTAGAAGATTGCCCACAGGCTATAAAAACGTAAGTTTTACGATGTACTGCGTAGAAGCGAGGTGAGTTCTGAGGGGGAGTGTTTAGGGCACGAATGCGAGGATCAGCACGGAATCCACGCTATGTCTTACTACATAACAATTGAAGTTCCCTACCCTTCAGTAAAGAAACCGCACTTTCAAATCCACACTTCATCGCGAGTCACACTTTCTTCTAGCCCCTGTTTGTCCCCATGGTACTCGTATATTTTTTTTTATCATGGCGCAACGGCCCTAGTAGGCCAATGCCTCCTCATTATCGCGGGTACGCGTTTATGATCACATATAAATATATTCTAATATTCCACTCTTTAGTATTGCCTATGTGGAAGTTGAGGCATTATTTTACGGTCGGATATTAGACGTTTTATTCTGGACTAACATAAGGAAGCGTAATTCATCTCTTCAAGACCGGTTTTCATTTAAGTCATGTATAAAACTGTAGTACCTGCCTTACAGAAAAGACAATATATTTTCGTGATCAAGAGCAGAGACAATTCTTATAAGGTTCTTTAGGATATTATTCACTGCTTATTCTTTAAATCATGTGCAACACAGAAACATAACATTCAAAGAAATGTAATTTCTTAATATGACAGTAGTTGGTACATACATCTACCATGGAGCTGTACACGGTTAGAAAAAGAAGTAACGTTAGACCAAATTAGAGAGATCGAAAAAAATAAACAGGAGATTTTCGTTTGTTTTGTAAAAAACTAGTCCCTTGTCGTTTTCTTACTTTTCGCACCCAGGAACTTTGAGGTTCTCAAAGGCTACGTCGTGAGTTCCGCTGTGAGTGCCCCGAAAATTTGTATTCTCTATTATTGCAGATAAAAGAAAATTTTTTAATCATTTTATTTAAATAAATTTGCTTAAGCATGCATAGTCTGCAGCGAGATGACCATGTAAATTATGACTGTAATAACAGCTGTCAAGGAGGTTATTTTTCTGTAACTGTAGTCATTGTACGAAAGTTCCTCTGTCGCAATGTAACCCTGCACAGCTTACTGGGCTGGCAGCTTGCTACACAGTTGGTCCTTCCCATTCTCAGTTTTGTGCGATGGATTGCACAGTCGCTGTAAATATTAAAACTCTTGTCACGTATGCTGGACTTACGGACTTCAACCCCAAGGGCCGTTATCCTGTGTTTGTGCTTGTGGTCTTCAACAGTATTTTTCTTCGTCCATCTGACTAGAGAGGGAAGTTAGCAATCTGACGGCCACTCCATTTTATCCCTTGTGACAGACAACAATGCAGAAGGTGATGGTCTTTTGAGAGGGGCTGTAGAGAATCCGAGTGACAGCAGAGATCTAGTAGTCTCCACAGAGACATATACAAAGTTTTTCCTTTGTTGGGAATGAGGATAAGGAAAAACAAATAGAAAAATCTGCAATGAATTGGCTAGTTCCACAACTCAAACCCGAGACCTCCTGCTTTAAATTCCGTGTGACCTTCCTTATTCCATCCAACAGAATAAACATGCCACTACTTTACCATTAAATGTCATCAGTTCATCATTCGTAACACCTAGCATCATTGTATGATCGTTTGGATGCTAGAACTTTCGGAGACATTAACTTACAGTAACCGGGCTCCGGAAGTCAGTTATTGTTTCGCAGTGGCAGTATTAAGAGAAAAAGCACCTTCATCCTTACAAACTATAAAATAATTGTATGTAATTTGTCACTATGCATTTGTTGGAGCTGCAGTAAAATAATTCAAGATATCGTCAACAACAGCTTTTATTGCACCCACTTTGGTTTATTAACAACGGAAACTTCCAACTGCCATGAAAACACACGTGCATACAAACACATTTACCGCACGTGTTAATTTTAAAGCATCTACACGACGTTTGAGTCTTGAAGACGAAAGCGACATACTTCCTTCTGAGTCACCGAGGTGGGGCCGAGGTACTCTTTTATGTCAGCAGATGGCAGGAGTATGCGCGAGCTACGGAGCTGGTCGAGGAGCAGTCGGGTATACGCACGCAGCTCGTGACGCGCGTCGATGTAGTGAATTGGTCCTTTGCGCGGGGACGTATAGTTCAAATTTAGGGTACTCAGCCTACTGTGTCAGCCAGCGTCTCCTTTCAGACTTGTAAGGCGAAAGATGACAGGGTACCCCGCATACCAAAATTTGTCTTTTTTGTTGCAGGCTTAACAATTGTGTATCCGTTCGAGTTAAACACTAAGGCCTGTTACCTATTCTGACTTCGCGAATTCAAGGTTTACCCAAAGCAGTGATATGGTCTAATAAGTTTTATTAACACAAATAAGGCCTATTTTTTAAAAATTATATATGTTAAATGATTTCAGAATTACAGTTTAGTGAAATACAGTGAATTGTCTACGGGCTGGACTAGCAAGGAATCGCGGTTCGATTTGCTTAAAGGGCAGAAGTTGTTCTATTCGTCTCTGGGGTCCACGCAGCACCCTAACCTATGGGCACCAGGAGCTTTTCCCCCGGAGCTAAGGTACCAGGTTCGTGAAGCTGACCATTCGCGTTTGTCCACAGTCGAACTTCTCCCGTCTTCATGTGTCTTCGTCGCAAAACGGTAAATTAAGCCAGGGACAGTTTTACCTGTACACTCTCAGATTTAATTTCCTTCAAGCCTCCATTGTCGTAACCACGACCTACACAATTTCGGTTCGTGTTTTGATGCAGCATATAAATGAATGCTGCTTGTCATGTGTCGCATTTCTTTGAGAGACTGGCCACAAAATTTGTGCAGTGAGATGGGTTAACTTACTTGTTTCCCATGCTGAGAATTCGCTCTCCTTTACAGAAACTGAAGAAAACCATATCGCTGTCCCACGTACACAAATACTCAATAGTAGGTCCATTATCGGGATTGGAAGGGATATCTGCCGCGTGCCATCCGACTTGTCATTGCTGCTCTGAATAGCCAGGACAAAGAAAACCAGTGCTTTCGTGTTCTAAACCGGTTGCTGTAGGCCGTGGCATATTTGAAGATGGGAAGAGTCGGATAGTGAGATAGGAAAGGAGGCGGGATTTATCTGAAGGATAACCGGTGGCGAACAATGGACCAGGTTATCAAGACTCCACCCCATCAGACGTCAGCTCCACCCCTTAAACAACCCTGCTGCAAGAGGGAGTCTCTTATTACGGATCCGTGCAGCTTACGTGTAGCATTGAATCAAATTTTCAGTGCAGATTAGTGGAAATAGATACGTTTGTGCACCGAGACCAATCCAGGGTTTCCGTTGAAGAATGCATTGTTTATGGAAGTGTGTCCGAAAGGAAGGTTGCAGAGTAGACTTTATGGAAGTACGTAGTACGTCCAAAAGAAGGTTGCAGAGTAGACTTTATGGAAGTACGTAGTACGTCCAAAAGAAGGTTGCAGAGTAGACTTTATGGAAGTACGTAGTATGTCAGAAAGGAAGGTTGCAGAGTAGACTTCATGGAAGTACGTAGTATGTCCGAAAGAAAGGTTGCAGAGTAGACTGTTTATGGAAGTATGTCCGAAAGGAAGGTTGCAGAGTAGACTTTATGGAAGTACGTAGTACGTCCAAAAGAAGGTTGAAGAGTAGACTTTATGGAAGTACGTAGTATGTCAGAAAGGAAGGTTGCAGAGTAGACTTTATGGAAGTATGTCCGGAAGGAAGGTTGCAGAGTAGACTTTTTGGAAGTATGTCCGAAAGGAAGGTTGCAAAGTAGACTGTTTATGGAAGTATGTCCGAAAGAAAGGTTGCAGAGTAGACTTTATGAAAGTATGTCCGAAAGAAAGGTTTCTGGAAATATGTCCTAAAGGAAGGTTGCAGAGTAGACTGTTTATGGAAGTATGTCCAAAAGGAAGGTTGCAGAGTAGACTGTTTATGGAAGTATGTCCGAAAGGAAGGTTGCAGAGTAGACTGTTTATGGAAGTATGTCCGAAAGGAAGGTTACCACTACGTGTTCCTACATGAAGCGACATGAAGTCCTACTCCTACTCAGTTTCTTACAGCAACACTTTTCTGGAAGACACTATAACACATAATGTACGTGGGTGTTCAGCGGGTCGTGTGTCGTTGACTGCCGGGGTTCAGTCGAGCCTCAAGCGCTGGGACAGTGCTCGAACAGGGAGTCGCTGTATGCGTTGCAGACCCATGTATTTGAGACGTTACGCCGTGTCGCCGTCATATCGGATGAGCGTGCATCCTTTAACCTTTTGGCGCCGGAATTGTTTTTTAAATTTTAGCACACCCTGTACATAAAATGTGAATAATACAGGTACCAAATACGTTAGAATTATGAAACAAACTGCATTTTGAAGAAAAAACGGAGAGTATATACAATGTTTATAATATTCAGTACCTATATTTGTTGAATAAATATATAAAATGCAACTTTAGAGGTTAGCGGTGC
>Ga0131853_10017370_pt1 | contig 13097 bp, 21 predicted proteins | sample TergutLab28metaG_FD_92764 | JGI IMG/M metagenome (GOLD analysis project Ga0131853, IMG submission 92764) | Labiotermes labralis P1 segment gut microbial communities from Petit-Saut dam, French Guiana - Lab288 P1 (version 2) (version 2) | ecosystem: Host-associated > Arthropoda: Insects >...
GAGCGATTTGCTTAAATTAACGTCGTATTCCCGCGTCTCTTGGTAGACGCGGTTTTCTTTTGGTAGATGTTGTATTGCATTTAAAAGAATTAGGAGGTGTGTTGATGAAAGCCATTATCCAAGAAAAAGCAAAACAAGTTGAAGTAATTGCTGGTAAGTTAAAAGAAAGCCAAACGACAGTCATTGTTGACTATCGTGGATTAAACGTAAAGCAAGCAACTGAACTTCGTAAGGAACTTCGTGAAGCTGGTGTAGAGTTCAAAGTACACAAGAATTCATTGGTGACACGAGCAGTTGATTCACTTGGGATTGAAGGTATGGAAGAATTCCTAACTGGACCAAATGCTATTGCTAGCTGTGCTACTGATGCGGTGCTTCCAGCAAAAATTATAAGCGAATTTGCGAAGAAAAATGAGCAGTTGGAAATCAAAGCAGGGATTGTTGATGGTAAGAAAGCTACTGTTGCTGAGATTGAAGCATTAGCCTCACTTCCTTCAAGAGAAGGATTGCTATCCATGTTGCTTAGCGTGCTACAAGCACCAGTTCGAAACTTTGCGCTTGCTACTAAAGCAGTGGCTGAGCAAAAAGAAGGCGCTGAAAGCGCTTAATCCAGTAGAAGTTTTACTATAAGGTTTACTTAAGTAAAAGTTTTACCCAAATAATTGAAATAAAAATAAAATGAGACTTGAATTCATAGGAGGAAATTACAAATGACACAAGAACAAATTCTTGAATCAATTGAGAAAATGACTGTGCTAGAGTTAAATGACCTAGTAAAAGCAATCGAAGATAAATTCGGAGTAACTGCTGCTGCACCTGTTGCAATGGTAGCTGGTGGTGCTGCTGCAGGTGGTGGCGCTGAAGAGAAAACTGAGTTTGATGTAGTATTAGCAAGTGCTGGAGATCAAAAGATCAAAGTTATCAAAGTTGTTCGTGAAGCAACTGGCCTAGGTTTGAAAGAAGCTAAAGACCTTGTTGATGGCGCACCAAACAAAGTAAAAGAAGGCATTAGCAAAGAAGATGCTGAGAAAATCAAAGAGCAACTTGAAGAAGTTGGCGCAACTGTTGAACTTAAGTAAGAATATATGTAAAAGAAAGCTCGCTTAGCAATAGCGAGCTTTTTTAACATCATGTTGGAGGATAAAATGACAGAACATTATTATTCTGCAAAACCTAGTGTCGGAAGTCGACCACGGGTTTGGAAAACGAACTTGCGGGGGAAAGCATTTCAGTTTCAATCAGATGCAGGTGTTTTTTCAAAAGCGGAGGTTGATTTTGGATCGAGACTATTGATTGAGAGTCTTGTGATTGAAGGTAATGCAAGTGTATTAGATGTTGGTTGTGGATATGGGCCAATAGGAATTGCGGTTGCTAAGGAAAATCCTGATGCTGTAGTACATATGGTTGATATTAATGAACGTGCAATCAATTTGGCAAAGCAGAATGCAGCGTTAAATCATGTTTCCAATGTTCAGATTTACCAGAGTAACCTATTTGAAAATATTACTGAATGCAACTTTGCACATGTTATTTCCAATCCACCGATTCGGGCTGGTAAAAAAGTTGTTCATCAGCTTTTTGAAGTGGCGCATGAGCGGTTAGTAGTTGGTGGCGCTTTGTGGATTGTAATTCAAAAGAAACAAGGGGCACCTTCAGCTATAGCAAAGTTGGAAGCGGTGTTTTCACATGTAGAGGTTGTTGCTAAGAAGAGTGGTTATTTTATTATTAAAGCAGCGAAGTAAGCAATCAATAATGAATATTTGATTGTTTTTTTACGTGCACCATTTAGGAGGTATGTAGAAATCAAAGCTGATAACTTAAAATGGAGAAAAAGCTGATGATAGATACAGAGAGGTTGCAGATTGTACCTTTAACTGCACAGCGACTAAAATTGTTGGCAGAAGATATTCAAGGTTTAGAAAAAGAATTGGATTGTCGTTATCGTGCGGAACCGATAGAAGGAATACTTTTAGATATCATAAAACATCAAGTTGAAACAGTGGCTAACGATGAGGCTAATTACTTATATCATAGCTTTTGGTTGATTATTCGCAGAGCAGATAAAGTAGTTGTTGGCTCTACATGTTTCAAAGGCAAACCTAACGGGAATAAAGAAGTTGAGATTGGGTATGGACTAGGCAAGCGATTTGAGCATAATGGTTACATGACTGAAGCGGTACAAGCTATGTGTAATTGGGCTTTGGAACAGGGAACTGTACTAAATGTGATTGCCGAAACAGAACCTGGCAACCCTAAATCTGAACGAGTGCTGGAACGGTGCGGGTTTGTAAAATATAAGAGAGATATAAATACTTGGTGGAAGTTGAATTGATAAGCATGGAAAAACTCGTTCTCCAACAGATAGAGTTATGGCTTTTGTAAATGTTGGAGAAGCTTCATGAATTTCACCTTAATCCCCTCACGACTTCATCATCTTGCGGAGTTCTTTCGATTGCCGTATGGAAATAGAAACGATTTCTCCATTTATGCGGTTTAGTATGAGTTTAGCAGCTGGAATTATTGAGGAACCGCTACAAGCAGCAGTTCTTTTGTTTTTACTCTTGCTATTTCCGATTATTTGTTTAAGTGTTTTACCAGCAAAAAAGAAAATCTAGATGATCATTACTTTAAATTGTCGATATATCATATCAAACGCATGGAAGATAAAACTGAAATTTTCCCCTTCATGCGTTTGATCTTTAGCCTTCTATTTTAAAAGTCTTTACAATCTCTAAAAGTTCATTTCGATTATATTCTTCCGGGTCTCTAGCCATAATATCAATACCATACAATGAACCATCGCTTAATTCTATAGCGACCATCATGTCTATAAAATCCAGATTTTGATCAGTAGGTTGATATTCAAACACTTTAAATTTTTTGTCATCTATTTCAAAGCTATCTTCAAATGTCAGTTGATTGCCATACTCTATTGCTTCAGATTTTAAATGGTTAACATATTCTGCGAAGTTTAGATCTTCCCCTGTTTCTGCATGTGCAATAGTCTCTAACTCTAGTACCACTAAAGATAAGCTACCTTTTCCGGCAACAACGAGAATGTCTAAATCCGGTGGATCAACCTTTTCCCACTCACTTGGCAGTGTAATACGAACCATGGTCTCTTCCTGCGGTGTTGAAACTTCCTTACGAGGAGGTGTTGCTTGTTCTGAAGAAGAATCTTCTTCCTTTCTTGTGTCTTGTTCGGAGACTTCAGGTTTGTTCTGACAAGCGGTTAGTCCAAATGTAAATAAAAGCGAGAAAGCAATAAAGTAGAAAGTTTTTAACATCAATTTTTTCATAAGCGAGCTCCTTGATCTGATTTCTTCTTTTATATATGATAAACTATTTTATATTACAGTAAAATAGTTGTACAATAAAGAAAATGGACTACTATAGATGACACGGAGTACATTGGCAAGTCGAATAGTTAATTTAAACCAACAGTCTATTTTAGTTTTCTCCAATATGATAAAATAAAAGGACATAGACATCATATGCTAAAGCTCATGATGGTCGTTAGTCTTATAATAAATATAGGATGGGAATCATGACAGAAAAGTTAACTGAGGAATTGCTTAATGATATTAAATTTGCTAGAGAGATTGATGATTTTGTTAATGATGCAAACTTTAACTACTCTCTATCTGAGTATTTGAATTTGCTTTTAGAAAAATATTCGCTAGAAAGAAAAGATGTAATCAAGAGAGCTGGAATCGATGCCGCTTTTGGGTATCAAATTTTTGCAGGACAGAAGAAAGCGAGACGTAATAAGTTGCTGCAAATTGCTTTTGCAATGGGGATTGATTTTAAAGAGGCACAAAGGCTTCTCAAAGCGGGTGGGGTTGATACGCTTTATCCACAGTATAAACGTGATGCAATTATTATTTATTGCTTAATCAATCAGCATGATCTTCAGCAAGTAGATGAAATATTGTATGAATATGAAGAAGAGCCGATCTCTTCTATTTAATAGGTGTAATGAATGGATCAACTACAAGAACTAATGCATAATGTGGAAAAAGATAAGCGGAATGTTGTGCTGGAAGTATTGAAAGATGGGGAACAAGGACGTACTGAAAAGATTCTTTCAGCAGAAGGTTTGACTTATATTAGAAAGTATCTGCCGGAAGGTAGCAATTTAAATGAAGTCATGATTCTTCGAGAATTAGAACACCCTTCACTACCGAAAGTAATTGATTCTTATCAAATACCAGGGTTTACCGTTTTAATCGAAGAAAAGATCAATGGCCAAAGTTTGGAAAATCTAATTAAATCAGTAGGAAAGCTGTCAGTAGATCAGGCAGTTTCTTTCGTGCGAAAAGTTTGCGACGTTGTAGATTTTTTACATAATAGAAAAAATCCCATTATACATCGGGATATTAAGCCGTCCAATATTATTGTAGGTCATGACGGTGCAATTCATTTAATTGATTTTGGGATTTCGCGAGTTTATAAGGAAGAGTCCGCTAAAGATACAGTATGGCTAGGCACACTTGGGTATGCGCCTCCTGAACAATTCGGGTTCAGTCAAACAGATATTAGGACGGATATTTATGCAATCGGTATTACGTTCATTCATATGCTAACAGGTAGACCGCCTGAAAGGGGGGAAAGACCGAGTAGTAGTATTGAAGCAGATGGTCAATTATTGGAAGTGATTAAACGAACGACAGAGTTGGAACCCGATAAACGTTATCAGACTGTAGTGGAATTGAAAAAAGGACTATCGAATATTCAAATCGTGCAAACAGAGAGTCGCGTTTTGCCCTTTTGGAAAGTTCTACAAAGTCATCGTTCTTTCAAGCTAGGGTTTTGGATCTTATTATTGATCGTATTAATGCTAATAGCCAAGCCGATTGTAGATTCATTTTGGAGTCAGGGGGATCCATTAGAACCTAATGATCATAAACAAGAGCAAACAACAACTTCTCCTAGCTCAAATGATGCAGTAGATCCTGAAACAGAGATTAATGATACTAGCACGGACTATACGAAAGATGATAAAAAAGAGGAAGGAAATAAAGGAACGCGCTCTAATCCCATTCCATTCAAGGAAACTGTGATTCTTGAAGATAAGAATAGGGGTGCTACGTTTGAGTTGACGATGTTTGAAGTTATTCGTGGTGAAGAAGCGGATAAAAGGTTCACAGAAGAGCGTAGCAGCCACGCTCGGCATGATTCTGCGCCAGAAGGATATGAAAGAGTATTTGTAAAAGCTAGAGTGAAGCTAACAAAAATGGAGAATACAGATGAATCTTTTATTCTAAGTGACATACGATTTAAAATGGTGAGTTCTGATGGGGATATTAGCAATGATTATACTCCTTCTCTGGATCCAAGGTTTCGTTTTGAACTATATGAAGGAAATGGAGGAGAAGGTTATATTGCAGGTTTTGTAAAGGCGGATCAGAAAGCGCAATTACGTTATGATTCTTCTGATCAGATATTCTTTGCACTAGATTGATCATTACAGATATATATTGTAGCCAAGAAGAAATGGTTTCCCGATTTTATTAGCCGCTTTCTTCATCCGTGGTTATTTTTTAACGTGGGTTCGAATCCCATCTTCTCCGCCACGTTTTTATGCTTTCTTCATCCATTGGTTATTTTTTAACCCCAGCTTTATCATGCTGGAGATGATTTAAAACTTGTTATGTAACTAAATGTCAGCTGTTCCTATTTTATCAGAAGGAAATCAATCACCGATGATGATACAATGTTTAGGCATGATTTCAATATCAAATGCCACCTGAGGGGATGGCAGCAGTAGCATGATATCGTAAAGTGACTTGAATTGAACATCTGGAAAATTCTTTGAGTATTTAAATCAAAGATATTTCGTTTTGTCAAGTTCCAAGAGTAATTGTTTAATTGTTTAAATCCAGATAAAATGTTCAAGGTACTTTTAATCTAGCGCACCGAGGTATCTTTTGGATACAATTCATTTTAGAAGGAGGTATAGTATGAAAAAATTAAGTACTTTGCTGATATCCATTATTGTAATCATGCTTTCGGGGTGTAGTAATGAAGATTTCAAAGGTTTATTTTCTGATTTGGACAACAAGGCTTATGCCAACATCGCTGAAGATGGAAGCTACATGATGATCGATACAAACCCTGATAAAATCAAAGGTGCGATGGATCATGAGGCACTCCTCGAAATAGAAGCAATCCACAAAAAGCTTGGATTTTCTGAATCACTTGAAAAGAAGATGACAAGTACACGAGCTCTTGACGGTAAACAAACTGATGAAAATGATAAATACAAAGTCAGTTGGTCATATCATCCCAACAAAGGATTAGAGGTTCTATACGAGATAAAATAAAATGCTCACTTAAAATACTAAATATGGAAGCAATGCGCTTACCAACAGGATAATAGGAGGAAGAAAAATGAAGAAAATTTTGGCATTACTTTTAGCTTTAATGCTAGCTGTAGGACTAGCGGCGTGTGGTAAAAAAGAAGAAGAAACAAAAGGCGAATCGAAAGACAAAGAAAAAGAAGAAGTTGTTGAAGAAGAAGTTGAAGGAGATGTTGATTTACATGGATCTATGGTTCAAGAAGGTAGATTATATAGGCTAGCAGTTGAAACTAATGGTGATCATGAAGGACCGCGTAGAGAAGATACACGAGTGGATATTGATAGAGATTTAATCCTTGAGATAACACCAAAGGATGATTCTTTGGCATTAAACCTTCAGAATAACTCTGAATATGAGGTTACTGCAATGAAATTAACAGGATATCTTTCAAATACAAATGAAAACTTTGAGGCAAAAATTAGTCCTTATAGTAAACCTGGCGGAAGTTCAGATAGAGGAAAAGTTTCTGTAGAAGAAATGGAAGACCTGAAATATCTTGTGATTGAAAAAGTAACCGTAGATATTAGAACTGAAGGCGTAACCTTGGGTGCTACTGTAACTTATGATGTTTTAAAGGATGCTTACTCTATTGAAAATGAAGAAAGATTAGAAGGGCAACCAAAAGAAAGTACAGGAACTAAGTCTTCTTCAAATGACAAGAAAGATACAAAGAAGGATTCCGGATCAAGCACATCATGGAAGCAATTTCTGAAAGATTATGAAAGATGGGTAGATAAATACGTTGATATCACCAAAAAATATCAAAAGAATCCAACTGATACTAAACTAGCTGATGATTATATGAAATTGATGGGAGAGCTAAGTGACTGGTCAAAGAAAGCTGACAAAGTACAAGGAGACTTATCTGATTCGGATCTGACAGAATACCTTAACACAATGTCGAGGATTTTAGATAAGTTGAGTAAAATACAATAATTCTTACTTTTTCAATAAAAAACCCAATTCAACTGATTTCAGTAAATTGGGTTTTTTATTGCAAAAAAATTGATAAAAAGCTTGCAATCATTACGCAATACGTGTATAATTTTGAAAGTTGAGACCTTATGCCTATTAGCGATGGCGAAATAAGCAAAGTCTCCCTATATAATAGGTTAGAGCGAAGATGTGGAAGGTTGTTGGCACACCCGGCCGCTTTGCCATGGCAGGAGAGCCAGGTTTTTTCACGGAGCTAGTCTATTACGTAAAATAGACGAAGAAGGAGGTAAAGTAATGGCAAAACAAAAGATTCGTATTCGTTTGAAAGCGTATGATCACAGAATTCTTGATTTATCAGCAGAAAAGATTGTTGAAACAGCTAAGCGTTCAGGTGCAGAAGTATCGGGTCCAATCCCACTTCCAACTGAAAAGAATGTTTACACAATCCTAAGAGCGGTACACAAGTATAAAGATTCTCGTGAGCAATTTGAAATGCGCACGCACAAGCGTCTAATCGACATTTTGAACCCAACTGCTCAAACAGTTGAACTTCTAACACGTTTGGACTTGCCATCTGGCGTGGACATTGAAATCAAATTATAGGCAAAAATTTTAATCGTATAAAGAAAGAGGTGTGACAAATGACCAAAGGAATCTTAGGTAGAAAAGTCGGCATGACGCAAGTTTTCTCTGACAAAGGGGAGTTAGTTCCTGTAACTGTTGTCGAAGTAGCAAGCAATGTCGTATTACAGAAGAAGACAATGGAAAAAGATGGCTATGAGGCTATCCAAATCGGAACTGATGATCTACGCGTAAAAAATGCTGATCAAAAGAAATCCAGAGCAATGAGCAGTAAGTTTGCAACGAAAGCGAAAGCAGGACATGTTGCAGCAGCAAATACTGCACCTAAGCGCTTCGTCCGCGAAATCCGTGGAATTAATCTCGATGAATACGAGGTTGGTCAGGAAGTCAAAGTAGACATTTTCACAGAAGGTGAAGCAGTAGATGTAACAGGAATTTCAAAAGGTAAAGGGTTCCAAGGTGTAATCAAGCGCCACGGACAATCAAGAGGCCCAATGTCTCATGGTTCTCGTTACCACAGACGCCCAGGTTCAATGGGTTCAATCCAAGCAAACCGCGTTATGAAAGGCAAGAAACTTGCTGGACGCATGGGTGGAGAGAAAGTAACTGTTCAAAACTTAGCCGTTGTGAAAGTAGATACTGAAAGAAATTTACTTCTTATTAAAGGAAATGTTCCGGGACCAAGAAAAGGTCTTATTAAAATACAAGGTGCTATAAAGGCACAGTAACACGTGAGAAAGGAGGACATTTAAAATGCCAAAAGTAACCCTTCATAATCAAAGTGGGGCAGAAGTTGGGGAAATCGAACTGAATGACTTAGTGTTCGGTCTTGAGCCGCATGAAAGTGCAATGACAGAAGCTGTCATTATGCAACGCGCTTCATTACGTCAAGGAACACACAAAGTAAAAGGTCGTTCTGAAGTACGTGGCGGTGGTCGCAAACCTTGGAGACAAAAAGGTACTGGACGCGCTCGTCAAGGAACAATCCGTGCACCGCAATGGCGTGGTGGTGGAATTGTGTTCGGACCAACTCCAAGAAGCTATGGATATAAATTACCAAAGAAAGTACGTCGTCTTGCACTGAAATCAGCATTATCTGCTAAAGTACAAGAAGGCAATATCATTGTGCTAGATCAATTTACACTAGAAGCACCAAAGACAAAAGAATTCGTAAAAGTAATGGATAATTTAAAAGCAACAGACCAAAAAACATTAGTTTTAACAGATGGTTTTAACGAAAACATTGCTTTATCTGGAAGAAACATTCCGGGTGTTACAATTTTAGAATCTACAGGTGTTAACGTACTAGATCTAGTAGCACACAAAAACTTGATTGTTACACAATCTGCAGTCCAACAATTAGAGGAGGTGCTCGGATAATGGATGCACGCGATGTAATTAAACGCCCAGTTATTACTGAGCACTCAGCTGATTTAATGGCTGACAAAAAATACACATTTGAAGTTGACACAAGAGCAAACAAAACACAAGTAAAATTAGCAGTTCAAGAAATTTTTGGTGTAAAAGTTGAAAAAGTCAACGTAATGAACTACAAAGGTAAGTTTAAGCGCATGGGTAGACATGCAGGCTATACAAATAAGCGTCGTAAAGCAATTGTAAAATTAACGGCAGACAGCAAGGAAATTGAATTTTTTGAAAGCTAAGTCGTAGAAAAAGGAGGTAACTAAAAAAATGGCGATTATTAAGTACAAACCGACCACAAACGGTCGTCGTAATATGTCAGGTTCTGACTTTGCGGAAATCACAACTGATCAACCAGAAAAGTCATTACTGGCACCACTGAAAAGCAAAGCCGGTCGTAACAACCAAGGTAAAATTACCGTTCGTCATAGAGGTGGCGGACACAAACGCAAATACCGTATCATTGACTTCAAACGTCAAAAAGATGATATTCCAGGAAAAGTTGCTACGATTGAATATGATCCAAACCGTTCAGCAAATATCGCTTTGATTCATTACGCTGATGGTGAGAAAAGATACATTTTAGCGCCAAAAGGTTTAGAAGTTGGCATGACAGTTATTTCTGGATTTGAAGTTGATATTAAAGTCGGTAACGCACTTCCATTATCTAGCATTCCAGTTGGTACTGTGATTCACAATATCGAAATGAAGCCAGGTAAAGGTGGGCAATTAATCCGCTCTGCTGGAACTTCTGCTCAAGTGTTAGGTAAAGAAGGTAAATACGTACTAGTACGTTTGAACTCTGGCGAAGTAAGAATGATTTTAGCAACTTGTCGTGCATCAATTGGTCAAGTTGGTAATGAACAACATGAATTGATTAACATTGGTAAAGCTGGTCGTACACGTTGGTTAGGCAAGCGCCCAACAGTTCGCGGATCAGTCATGAACCCAGTTGATCACCCACACGGTGGTGGTGAAGGTAAAGCGCCAATCGGACGCAAAGCACCGCTTACACCTTGGGGTAAAGTGGCACTTGGCCTTAAGACACGTAAGAAAAAGAATCGTTCGAGTAAGTTAATTGTTCGCGGACGTAAAAACAAAAGATAATTAAGGAGGAGTTAGAATGGGACGTAGTTTGAAAAAAGGACCTTTCGTAGATGGACATCTAATGAAAAAAGTCGAAGTTTTAAACGAAGCTGACAAAAAGCAAGTTATCAAAACTTGGTCGCGTCGCTCAACCATTTTTCCTCAGTTTATTGGTCACACATTTGCTGTACATGATGGACGCAAACATGTGCCAGTTTACGTAACAGAAGATATGGTTGGCCACAAACTGGGTGAGTTCGCATCATCGCGTACTTACAAAGGACACGTTGCTGATGACAAGAGAACAAGAAGATAGGTGCTACTAGTTCAAGAAACCACTGCACCAACAACATAATGTATTGAAATTAGAGAGGGGGTTGACCGAAAATGGCAGAAGTAACAGAAACAGAAGTAGTTGAAGTTGAAAAAGAAGCAAAAGCTGTCTTGAAAATGATTCGTATCGCACCAAGAAAAGTACGCTTAGTATTGGACTTAATTCGTGGTAAAGACGCTGGCGCTGCAATTGCCATTCTGCGTCATACACCAAAAGCAGCATCTCCAGTTATAGAAAAACTGGTTCGCTCTGCAATGGCGAATGCTGAACACAATTATGAAATGAACATTGACAACCTATACATTGCACAGGCTTTCGCAGACGAAGGTCCAACATTAAAAAGATTTCGTCCACGTGCTCAAGGTAGAGCAAGCGCAATTCATAAGCGCACAAGCTGTATTACAATCGTAGTAAAAGAAAGATAAGGAGGGATACTGTGGGTCAAAAAGTACATCCAGTTGGATTGCGTATCGGGGTTATCCGTGATTGGGAATCAAAATGGTATGCAGGACGCGACTATGCAAAATTTTTGCATGAAGATTTAAAGATTCGTGATTTTATCTTAGATCAGTACTTCAAAGCAAAAAATGTTGATGCAGCAATTCCAAAAGTGGAAATCGAGCGTGCAGCAAATAGAATTAACATTTCTGTGCATACAGCAAAACCAGGTATCGTTATCGGTAAGGGTGGAGCAGAAGTAGAAGCACTTCGTAATGCACTAAGTAAAATGACAGGTAAAAAAGTACACATTAACATTATTGAAATTAAGAAAGCAGACCTAGATGCAAAGTTGGTAGCAGAAAATATTGCTCGTCAACTAGAAAACCGTGTATCTTTCCGTCGTGCACAAAAGCAAGTAATCGGAAGAGCAATGCGTGCAGGCGCAAAAGGAATCAAAACACAAGTATCTGGTCGTCTGGGCGGAGCGGACATCGCTCGTGCAGAGCATTATAGTGAAGGAACAGTTCCTCTACACACACTTCGTGCTGACATTGATTATGCAACAGCCGAAGCAGATACAACTTATGGAAAGTTAGGCGTAAAAGTTTGGATCTATCGTGGTGAGGTTCTTCCAACCAAGAAAAACTCTGGGGAAGGGAGAAAATAAACATGTTAGTACCTAAGCGTGTGAAGCATCGTCGTGTTTTTCGCGGTAAGATGCGTGGTAGAGCCAAAGGTAACACTGAAGTAATGTTTGGTGAATACGGGCTACAAGCAATGGAAGCATCATGGATTACCAACAGACAAATTGAAGCAGCTCGTATTGCGATGACGCGTTATATGAAGCGTGGCGGTAAAGTTTGGATCAAAATTTTCCCTCACAAGTCATATACTGCAAAACCAATCGGTGTGCGGATGGGATCTGGTAAAGGTGCTCCTGAAGGATGGGTAGCTGTTGTAAAACCAGGAAGAGTAATGTTTGAAATCGCTGGTGTTTCAGAAGAGGTTGCTCGTGAGGCACTAAGACTAGCAATGCACAAACTTCCTGTAAAATGTAAGTTTGTAAAACGAGTAGAAAGTGGTGAAGCAAATGAAAGCTAATGAAATCCGTGACTTAACCACTGTTGAAATTGAAACGCAGATTAAAGTCTTAAAAGAAGAGCTTTTTAACTTACGCTTCCAACTTGCGACTGGTCAACTTGAAAACACAGCTCGTATTGGTGAAGTTCGTAAAGCAATTGCTCGTATGAAAACAATTATGCGTGAGCGTGAGCTAAACGTAAGTAACCAATAATAGAGCTCTTTTGATGAGTTGAAAGGAGGAGCAAGACAAACATGGAAGAACGTAATCAACGTAAAGTATATATTGGCAGAGTGGTATCCGACAAAATGGATAAAACTGTCACTGTGTTAGTTGAAACAAAGAAAACACACCCACTATACGGGAAGCGTGTAAAATATTCAAAGAAATTCAAAGCACATGATGAAAATAATGAAGCAAAAACAGGCGATATCGTAAAAATTATGGAAACTCGCCCATTATCTGCAACAAAGCGATTTCGTTTATTAGAAGTTGTTGAGGAAGCAGTCATTATTTAAGCTAAGGACGGAAGGAGGAATCTCGCATGATTCAATCAGAATCGAGATTAAAAGTTGCTGACAACTCAGGTGCTCGTGAAGTACTTGTGATTAAAGTGCTAGGCGGCTCGGGACGTAAAACCGCTAATATTGGTGATGTCGTTGTTTGTACTGTTAAACAAGCAACACCAGGCGGCGTTGTTAAGAAGAGTGACGTAGTGAGGGCAGTTATCGTTCGCACAAAGCGTGGAGCAAACCGTCCGGACGGCTCATATATCCGTTTTGATGAAAATGCTTGTGTTATTATCAGAGACGACAAGAGTCCAAGAGGTACACGTATTTTCGGACCGGTTGC
>Ga0131853_10017371_pt1 | contig 13097 bp, 6 predicted proteins | sample TergutLab28metaG_FD_92764 | JGI IMG/M metagenome (GOLD analysis project Ga0131853, IMG submission 92764) | Labiotermes labralis P1 segment gut microbial communities from Petit-Saut dam, French Guiana - Lab288 P1 (version 2) (version 2) | ecosystem: Host-associated > Arthropoda: Insects >...
ACTCGGTGCAGAAAACCATATGCTGCAAATCAACATCGAATGCTCCTGATGATGGGCGTATGTACCCGAAACATGTCGAGCTAAGAAAATATCAATAAAATTATCTCGTTGCATCAAGTTGGCGTTTCACATTATTTAACCTTTTGGCGCCGGAATTATTTTTTTAGTTTTAGCACATCCTGTATATAAATGTGAATAATACAGGGACCAAATGCGTTAGAATTATGAAACAAACTGCATTTTGAAGGGAAAAAAATGGAGAGTATATACCATGTTTAAATATTCAGTACCTATATTTGTTGAATAAATATATAAAATGCAACTTTAGAGGTTAGCGGTGCGGTACGACCACTATAGTTGATATTAGGCGTCAAAAGGTTAATTAGGGAGGTTCCCTATATAGTGTGTATTGGTTGGCTGATTTATTGAAGGTATAAGACGTGTTACTCTTTATTACAATCCAACCAAATACACTTATTTTATGTTGCACATTCCACTGTTCACAATGCAAGATTAAGTGTTAACAAGTTTGTTTTCTACTTTGAAAGAACCAGGTTTTTAAATATTACGTGCATGAAAGTCACACTTAACAGGTTAATTTACACTTTTCTGTAGTCCGTTTATTAAATTCCAGACATGTTACATTATGTCAGCTTTGTGTTGAGCGGAACTCGTCTATGACAAGTGATCGCTTGGGGAAAGCGGACAAACCTGACTGCGTCGGTGTACCTGCGGAGATACGTTTCACCCAGGGGCTGGTCAATACATGTCAAGAGGTATTATCCTATTGCTTCCACTCTGAACTTCCGTCCAGCATGTTTGAAAGGATCTTCCTGACCAGAAATAGCGAATAACGTGCGTCTCTTATTGGACGGCAGCCACTTCAGCCTACAACTGAAACCAATCGTGCTGGGTGTTAGGGAATCAGGGGGAAAAATAAGGTTTCAGACTAGAAAGGGTACCGAAGGCAATAGTAATTTTGGTAGCTGATTGTATGAGCTGTTGAAAATCGGAAATCAGAAACAACATCCGCTCACGAACTGAATGGTAACTGCTATAAAAGAGCGCACAGAATAGCTAAAATCTATCCGATGGCCACGCGGTGTACATACTGAGTTTTGTCTACGGTTCTCTTATCGTACTGCTCTACGTACTGAATTTTTCTTCTCATTTCTCCTCAATCCTTCCTCTTGCCTTTCTTCTTCCTTTTATTTTTCTTATTCTGGCTTCCTTTGGTCTTCTCTTTCTTGATATATCGTTCTACTTGTTTTATGTTTTCTCCAATCATCATCACCATCATTGCCATCGTAATCTTAATCTTATTCTTCTCCTCTTCCTGTTCCTCTTCCTCCTCCTTCTCCTCCTTCAATCATCAACTCGTAGCTGAAGAAGCCCACCAATGTGCATTCTGTGTGCGCGATACCGGTACTGTTCTATATAATCACATGAATCAGCAAAGACTTTTAAATTCTAAGTTCGCAGGGAACGAAATCGTATCAACGTCTATCTCATTTATTTCATTTTTATGGGGAATAATAAAGATATCTGCCTCTGTAACTGCAAGAAATATTTCATACGGCAGCAAAACGAAAATACGATTCTGCAAAGGAGCTATTTCAAGCAATAGCACTTAACGGCTTCCAAAAGCAACCAATTTGATCTTTGAAGAATTTTTAGGAGCTTTCCTAAAAAATCGCGAAAAAAGAACATTAGTTCCATCACGTATGTCCGTCCGCCGTTCTGCATCAAACAACCCCACACCCACTGTACAGAGTTTCGGCAAATTTTATAGTAGGAGTTCTCACTGAAACTGTTCCACGAAATTCAATTTGGTCTTGAAACAGACAAAAGCGAAGGACATACCATACAGTATAAAGGCTTAAGTAAAATACAAATAATATTTAGTCGAATTATTCCAGACTTCATGGAGCTTCAGAAAAATTGTTATTGATAAAATCAAAACAAGCAATTTATGTCAATATATTGTTTCCGTAAACCGTGTTATTTAGAGACACCTGCAAGAAACGCGGGGCAGCAGGAGAGACAGCAGAAGCAGCTAATGGTCTAAATACAATAAGGTGCAACACACGTGTCAATTAGCATCCGGAGTAATAAGCGTACAACATGCAAACACACAGTCTGATCCCCACCAGAATTATTGAGCTGGTCCTGTACATGACACGGGACATGTTCCGTATGAGATGAAAATTGTACTAACCCACAGGTCCAGTATTTGACTAGAATCTTGCGACAAGTATCTAAAACAATATTATTTAAAAGTTTTTCTAGATTAAAGCAATAAACCTAATTCGAGAGGCCCAGTAGGGCGTGTAGAAAGATCATTCTCAATATATGCTCTACTGGTGTTTTTAACATTGAGCAAGCAACATTCACCTTTTTTCAACATTGGAAGAGTAATCGGCAAATTATGCATAACTGGGCTCTTTTCAAAATTTATGAAGGCGGAAATTTCAACTCGCTTTATATAAATGTTACAAAGTCTCTTTATTAATAACACAGAATTCGGAAATACCGAGCCTAGCAGCCTTCCCATCTTGGCAGGTTTCGCTCGAGGTACCCTGTCACGTTAATAACAACCCAACTATAAAAGAGTACGAAAAAATACGATAGTTTTATTGTAGACCGATGATGCGAATGTCAGAGGTCCTTCAGACACAAAAAAAACTAGAAAAAAATAAATCAGGATCCAGTGCACAGTAAAGCCCCACGCTGGACTACATCGAAAGGCCATTTTGTGCCCTGGTGACTGCCAAGACAACGAATCAAGACTGGAATAAAATTCGTGTAAAGACAGGGCATGAGAAATACATTTTGAATTGCGTGTTATGTAATATGTATTTTAAATTGTTGAAAAAGCACTAGCGCACATGTTAGGTAAAAGTTTTAAAATTATATTCAAGCAAATGTTTAGACGTTGCTTCTACATGCTTCTCACCCGCCCTCCCCCTCCCCTCCCAATCTCCCTCGGCTTAAGAACTGATCGAAATTAATCTCGTTGAAGGCCACCAAATTATTTGCATCTAAATCAAAATTCCGCGTTTCTTATTACAAACCACTAAATTTCTCAAATTTAAGGCCTTCATTTTCCTGCCAGAACTATCGTAATGATAAGGGGTGAAGCCTGGAAAATGTGTAACAAGATGATGTTTTTTTTCTCCCACCTCTACACGTAATGTCTCGCACTTCTATCCTTTCTTCTTTCGTCTAATCTTCTGCTATATCGGATGTCTCTCTCTCTCTCTAATCAACCTGAAAGGATTAAATATGCGGCTAGTCAGAGGTACTTTATTTACAAAAACCTGTGTTAACTCTTACTTATAGCCTGTAACAAATATGACAATCACACCCCCTTGAGGAGAAGTATTATGTTGTCTGTTTAACGGAAGAAGAAAATAGGTTAATAGCTCAATATCAGTTGTGTGTAATGCAATCATAAAAATATTCTGTAACAGGACAAGGGAAGACGAGATGTTCTGTACAGCTCTGTAACAAGCATGCCCTGAATTTAATTAATATAACGGGGGCAGATTTCTTGTTGAGAAGTTAGCATTCGTTTAGCTGCTCAAGAAGTGCCTTGTCTGTTATGGAAACCGAACTTTCACTAACTCTTAGAGCACTTCATTCTGCAGGATTGGCATCCATACTACACTACTGAGACTCTAACTAAAACAGAAGATTGTAAAAAAAAAATTATAATGAATAAATTCCAACGCACACATCATACGTATTTACATAGTTCCAATATTGATTACTTTTGATTTTAACAATAATATGAAAAGGCTAAATGAAATTTTAAAATGGTTTGGAATGGAGACGTATGTGGGTAAAATGAAGGTAATGAGAATCTCAAGGCAACTGCTCCCAGAACACATTATAATAGATCAAAACAACCGGGGAGTGTAGAATATTTCACTATTTGAACAGTATGATGACAAATGACGCAAGATATACACAGGAAATTAAATCCAGGATCTCCATGGCACAAGTAGCGTTCAACAAAGCGAAGGCCGTCTTCACCAGCAAAATCGACTTAAGTGTAATGAAGAAAGTAGTAAAGCGCTATATTGGCAGCATAGCTTTGGATGGTGCTGAAACTTGGACACTTCGGAAAGTAGACCACAAATGAAATATATGTGTGTGGAAAGTTTTGAAATGTGGTGCTGCAGAAAGATGAATATCTGCTGGACCGATCGTGTGAGAGATGAAGTATTGCGAAGAGGCGCGGAGGAGAGGAATAAGCTACATACAATAAAGAGAAGGATGGCTAACTGGATTGGTCACGTCCTAGGTACGAACTGCATTCTAAAACACATTACCGAAGGAAAGATGGAGGGAAGGATAGGAGCGACGGAAAGACGAGGAAGAAGACGTAAAAAGCTACTGGATGACCTTAAGGAAACGAGAGGATACTGTAAATTGGAAGAGGCAGCTCTAGATCGAAATGTGCGGAGAACTCGGTTTGGAAGAGGATCTGGAGCTCTCATAAGAAAGATAAGAGAAATAACGAATGAATGAATGAATGAAGGAAGGAAGGAAGGAAGGAAGGAATCAGAGTTATAAAAATTATTCTTGGATATATTAAGCACATAAATTTATATATGGCTCAACAGCCTTAGTGGGTCTAGTCGTCCTCGTTGTAACTTCGAGATCACACCGAGACACGTCACACACTCACTAGTACTCCTCATGATAAGTGATCGACCCGACGCAAAGACCCCTCCCTGACAACACACAGCAATCACAAAAGACAGATATCCTTGCCCCCGCCGCAATTCGAACCCACAATCCCAGCAAGCGAGTGGCGGAAGACCCACGCCTTGAACCGCGCGACCACCGGAATTGGCACGACAAAATGTACTCCAGCCAAATATCTTATACAAACTCCGAAATTAACAAACACTGGGTGGATAAAGCGACAGTTCATGACGCTGCTACATAAGATGCACGTTACTGAGACGACTAAATGCACATTTTACGTAGACCACTCCCTGTGATCAGGTTGACTTCTTGACAATGACTCTAAAAGGAATGGAAACATTTTAATCTTAGTAACTGACCAACTTAATGCAAAAATTCTTCTTTTATAATAAGTTTACTATATTCCTCCACTTGTTTCGAGCACTATTGTGCTCATCAGTAGGAGGTCAAAACTGTATTATACAGCATCTGGTATCATCACAATCTGCAGGTGGCCGTCCGGTGCAATTGGTCAATTATACTGAGATGCACGGTCAGCAAAACGTAAAAAAAAAGAATGGAAACAGTCTGGAATTACACTGTAACACAGACTGTTTGGCACTTGTTACCTAATATTGTGCACTGTATTGATTTAAAAACAAATGGGCCAATGTCCACAACATTGTTCAACAGCCTGTCATTTGTCCTAATCCTGAAGTCGATGTTTCCAGACCACATCCACATACTTTACTCTTTAGCAACCTATGTGACGTAATTTTCCCACCTACACTTACGTCTTTCCATCGGGCTTTCTGGCTGAAAAGTGTATGCAATCAATCTGTTCTTTATTTCGCGAGTACAATTTCGAAATTCCCAATTTTTTAATAAGCTAAACATCGCAGCTTCATCTCCAAAAGTCAGATGCTACTGTAACAGTTATGAAGGTGCACTTAAGTAGGACTTAACATGCATAACCGCTAGAAGCCTGAATGAATAATAAAGAAAAGGAAGACAGGAAAATTAATTAGTTTTGTAGTGACAGACTCTCAATTTATTGTAAGAAAACAGAATAATGAACTGTTCTGAAAATCCCCAGGCAGTACTTCTCGCCCTTCTGACAAAGTGGTTCGATTAAATGATCTATCACTGGGAAGTGACTGCGATGAGAATGAGGAGTTGAAAAAAGCTGAACAGTTATTGTGTTCGGGCTGGATTTTGGTATTTTAAATTGGAAGGCCAGTTTGCGGCGGGATTTATCTGCACTGAAAGGGGGGGGAGTCATTTTGTGTTCATATTTGGGGCGCTTCGTAAGAAACAGCACTGCAACATAAAGTCTGGTTGGAAATTCAGCATTTAATCTCGGACCGAGAAAAACTAAGGAAAACATTGAACGAGCTGACCGATCGCAGATCTTCCACACGCATACTGACTCAGTCATATAGTTATCAGCGTGGCCTTCAAGAACGCAAAATTTGTCGATAGTGCCTGTACGAAAAGTTGTCGCATTTTAAAAATTCATGGGCTTGTTTTGTGTAGACGTGTTTATGCAGTTGTACTAGACTGACTAGTTAATACTGTTTTAAATGTTTTCTGAAGACACAATGGGATGAATTCTGTTCAGTTGTTTACGTAGTTTAGTTTAAGACTACTTCTTTGTAGAAGTGAAACTACCGAGGCAGTTTTAACTCGGAATTTTCCTGACGTTTAGAATATAACTTTCACAGAGTCTTAGAAAATTATGGCTATCTGCTCATCCAGTTACAAAACATATCATACCGTTTATTGACAATTCCTTACGGCTAATAATAATAGCTTATTCAAATTTTCGATATGTTCTGGTATAAGGAAATTAATCTGAAAACAGTTAAAAAATTAATTCCCTACCGCGGTGACACGGTGGTTAAGGTATTGTGCTACAAATCGGAAGGTCGCTGGTTCGATCCCAGCTGGTATCATTGGAATTTTTCATTGATATAAAATCCTTCCGATCGCACTATGGCCCTGGAGTCGACTCAGCCTCTAACAGAAATGATTACCAGGAGTATTTCCTGCGGGTAAAGGCAGCTGGTGCGCAAGGCTGACAACCTTACCACTATCCTGTGCCGCTGTCATGAAATCTGGGAACCGTAACCTCCTGGAACCCTCTGGGCCACTCCAGGCCTGTAACGGGACTGCTTTACATGAAAAATACCAATCGGTCAGCACTTTTGGGATGAAGAGTCGCTTATGTTCTGAGAATCATTCAAGACACGTCACCACATTCTCTGTTTGAAGCACGAGTATTTCGAGAGCATCTACATGAACTGTATATTTTTAGCTACGCATGTAGATTAAATTTGTTTGTTGGCTTGTGTTATGCATATCACTGTACTGACAGGGACAGCAGCAGTTGCAGCTACTGTAACTGAATCACAAAGTCGGTAATTTAGTGCACGTGTCGTGTTGCTCAGGAAACACCGCTTAGTGTTATGTAAAGTTGATGATATATGTAGCACATTAACATTCGAATCCTAAACGGGGTTTGAACCGTAACTCTCCGCCGTCAGTACCAATATCATCATTACAATACCATAGTCAAAGTTGTGTGGTTAGCTTCCACCTCCTCCTTCGGGAGTTCCAGAAGTAAGTTCCCGATGAGGATGCCGCCTATTTTCATATTCGCGTCTCGCCAGAATCATGCTGGGAAAATATACGAAGCGTTTCCTTTCACAGAATTTATAATTCATAATATATAATGATATGTTATCGACAGTTCATAACATGTACAGAAGGAAAGATATTATCATACACAGTGATAAAAATTATAAATATTCCCATCCTAAGTAGGATCATGTATGCGACTTTTAATCGAAATTTGAGAATTTTTGGAATTCTTGACCCTTGAAGTTGTGACCGATAGGTTGCCCCGAAAATTTGGTAAGGAATTAGCACTCTACGCTGCTTAATATCCCTGAAAGTTGCAGATCTCATATACATTCGCAGCGAATCCCTGAAAACCACGCATAATCAAAATTTCTTTTCTCTGGAAGGAATCGCACTCGTTGTGTTTGTAAAATGAGTGGCTGCAGATTGCAATACCGGATTTGGACCACAGTCACTACCTACCTTTCCAATATCTCGAGAGGTTGCACTATTCTTCCACCAATATCATGGGTTTAGAAACCCCATACGTGGTTATAGAAAGACCGGAGTTTGCAGACACTCAGCAAAGACGCGGTTCAATTTTCTTCTACGTCCTTATCAATTTGTCGTTCTCATTCGTCCCAAAATCTCCAGCCGGTAACTGGTAATTGAATTTATCCGTCTGATTACATGGTAACATATGTGGGAGTAGAATTTTAACACCACTCATACATAATTATAATATTAGATGAAGGTCGGCTTGGAAAGCTTCGCGGCCTACAGCTTTACCCCCAAACTGATGGAATGGGTGGGTGAGTGGACATCTTAAAGATGAGAAAATTAGTAACTACGATTCAGGATTTTACATTAAAATCTACATGCGTTCTTGCGCGAATCTCAAAAAGTAACTAGGCATAAATATATTTATCGGAATGAAAAATGTTTATTTGAAAAATTGTACAGAAGAGCTACGCCCAAATTCTACATTCAGTAAGTTTCGACCGTAAATCCTATAATTCCTTTAACAATTAAACAAAATTGAATTAACGTCCCAAAATTGTTACGTTTTGTACATTTCGTTCGGCGCTGTTTTAAATGCCTGCAAAATTGCTATAAACACATGTTCAATTATTTGCTTGTATCCTTTCGAAATCTTTGTAATATAAAACAGCATACGTAGGCCTACTGAATTATAATTTACGCCACGAAATACAGATCAAATTACACGCCAAATCGTAACTTTACTACGTAACGCTTCTCACATACAATGGCAGTCCGGTGAAAATTATATCCACGCCACACTTACTGCGTACAAGATTCAAGTTTGTGGACGGAGACCAGCTAACCCGACTGAAAGGTTCCGTGACTGTAGGTGGTCCTGTAGAAAAATATTAAAATACATTGCCGTTGAGGCCACAGAAATTTCCCTCCTCGTTGTTCACGACTCTATAATAAACTGGTCCCATAATTTATCTCAGTATTTAACCAAATTGATGCACAAAATTTGTTTCACAATAAGTTTTATTTCATGCCTTTACATGTTTCGAGCACCATGTGATCATCATCAGTAGGTCAAAATTGCATTACACAGCCTCTGGTATCATCACACCTATGCACGAGACGGCCACCTATAGGTGTGATGATACCAGAGGCTGTGTAATGCAATTTTGAACTCCTGATGATGAGCACATGTGCTCGAAACATGGAGAGGCATGAAATAAAACTTATTGTGAAACAAATTTTGTGCATCAAGTTGGTTAAATACTGAGATAAATATACTGAGATGCACGGTCAGCAAAACGTCAAAAAATAGCCCCATAATATAACACCAAACAGCTTGTCTGGGCCACCTACTGCGATTTTTAGCCAGCCACACTTATAAATATCTCATATTACACAAGATCAAATTCTCAACGGGCATAATTGAATTTAAGAAAAATCTCTGGTAAATTAGCACAAGGAAAACGGTATTGCAATGGCAGGTAGCTGGTCTTCAAATGATCCAAAACATTTATATATCTTCATTTTCATTTACTGATTTCTTAAAAGTCACGTATGGTGGAGTACATGGCCCCTCAAAAATCCGTAGAAGAGTTAACTATTTAAAGAGTAATAGGCGATAAATTTACCTGCATAAGTCAGTCAGTTACGAGTAGTACTGGAAGATTTTCACATTCGGTGAAAATGAAACAATTTGGGAGAGGCTGTTATGATGTATATGAACGTACAATTCCAGCAATTACTTATTAAAAAGCGGAATCAACGTTGGTAAAGAACGAAGACGAATTTGACTCTGGGTTCTAAGAAATTCATTTTTATTTACTGGCAAATATTCTAGTTGTAACATGTGACCAGATATAAATTCACCTCTTGTAGGGTTAGGCAGCGCCATGAGTGTTGCCTAGAGCAAAACTTAAGGAGCACGCTAATTCCAATGGTATAAAGACATTTTCCTCCATTGGCTCGATCCAGTTTCTTACAGGCAAGTTTTGACATACTTCCTGAACGCCAGCACGCAACTTTCCTTCAAGCGTCTCCTGCAGGAATGTACGAATGACAACACGCCGGGACTTCCGCGTTGCGTTTCCTTTTACAACTAAATTCCCCAACGGGACGTTTGATAAAACATTCTAATGTCTTCGGACATCTTGTTCAATAGGAGGCGCAGCAGACACTGTGAAGCAGTGGAGTTGCACTGTGGTCCTCTGGGTTATGACAACAGCTATTGTGGCAAGTGGCTGATAGTGCTTCGCACGCAAGAACTGTTGCCATATTCAGGACCGAATATTCTAAATATATTTAGAGGTATAAATTCATTCCTATAGTGTGAATTACAGGACAGTTGCAGGAATTAGTATTACTATATTATAACTGTAAATATATACCAGCTGTAGAACATTCTGAAACAAGTATCATATCCAAATTATATAAGTAATATGCCAGTTATTTGGAACCAGAGCCATTTGGTTTTCGAGAAGAATAATAAAGTTCGATCTGACGTCTACGTAAAGTATAAGGTTTCTATACTTCGTAAGGCGCTGAGGTGATCCAAACTTAACTCCTCCGAACAACTATAATATTAACACTAAGTAATAAAAAACTAACCAAATTTCGAAATTTGGTAACGGTACTGAAACACGCATAAAAACAGCCAGGTAGAATCAGAAGAGGAACAGCCTATTTATTACACAAACACTGAAGTAAGCTACTTGCCGGGGAGGGGCGGGAGGGGGGAGGGGAGCTTAACGACTTGAAATATTCAAATTAGAATGGACAACCCAACGATTTTTATATAATATTATATACAGTGTAGGTAACAACGGATTCCATATATCGAGCATAATTTGCACTGCGTTGTACGTTATTTTAAAGTTTCTGTAATATTGGCCTGATGATACGCTTGTTAGACCGAAACATGCAGTCATTTCTGAATAAAATAACGTGCATGTATTTGATATAATTATAAGGATTTGTTTGAAGGAGAGTTTTAGCGCTGAAATTTTCTGCGGCACTGGGATGGGGCAAATTGTATAATAAATTTTTTCTTACGTTCGCTGCCCAGAAAAACTTGGGAGATCTAGGTTTCTAGCATGTTCCGCTCTGGTGTATTTTCCCGCCAATCTGTGTTTAATAATAGCGCCACACAGCCAATAGTGTCATCCATACGTCTGACAGAACAGGAAGTCTTTTCTTCGTATTCATAGGTGCTGAGAGTAAGGCTGCTACAGATAATAAGACTCTTGCCAATCAGTATTCTTAAACGAATCAACGGCCAATTAAAACATGTCGGTATCCTTGGTTCAATGCCTGGTCACTCAAATCTAAAATTCTTCCGGCGTAATAATAATAATAATGACAATAAACCTCTAATTTAAACCAGTAAAGGTAGGGGCGACTGGAACCAATTTAAAATCGCTCATACAATACCTGAGCAACACACCAAGGAAACACAATATTAAGGACGTACAAAACAGCCATATCGGGCACTGCACACATATTACGGAAAGTGATAATGTACAAGTACAAAACATATTTAACGGGAGCAATAACATTATATGTAAAACAATAACATTATATGTAAAACAATAACATTATATGTAAAACAATAACATTATATGTAAAACAAATTGTAAATACAGAACAGCTGCAACATTATATACTCTAGAAACATGGTTTATTTCCGGTATGTAATTATAAATACCCTGCATAAAGGTGATAATGAGGATAATAATAATAATAATACACTGACCCCTAACGTGTAGACATTACTGCATTACTGTCCATACCAAGTGCTGTGCCTTAAGACATTTCTGTATGTTCCTAATGCAATGCATTTAACCGCAATTCAAACGATTTTCAGGACTAAAAACATTACTTCCATGAACAGCATTAACAGTTTCGTGTTGGTAAGCGAAACGCAGCGTCTTCTGCGACACACGAAATGATTTTTCATATGATAACTAATTAAAGTATAGGCATAAAATGAGTTAGGTCTAAGGACGGACGTGCATACACTTGTGTGAAACACTCTAGTAATCACAAGTACTTCAAACGTCAGAAAATAATTCACGACACAACAAATGTATTTGAAGTTCAGGTGACCGTGCATTGTGATAAATTCTTATAATAAAACCAACTAGATGAACTAATTTCTCAAATTTATTTTTGGAATAAAATTCTACAAGTTTCGGGCAGTTTCTCTGTGCATTATCAGGAGTTTTTCACTGTACACACAGCAAACCTGCATGACATACACCATTGCTGTGTGTACAGTGAAAAACTCCTGATAATGCACAGAGAAACTGCCCGAAACTTGTAGAATTTTATTCCAAAAATAAATTTGAGAAATTAGTGCATCTAGTTGGTTTGTTTATAAGAGTAACAAATGATATGATTAAATCGAAATATTTTCTTGGGGTATCCACTGTACATACAACACATCTCAAATCCTAGATGTTGCTATTATGATGTATCACTAACCTTGGTCAAATTCATGTGTAACCAGTACCATCAATCCTTCATTACTTATCAAATATTACTTGCTCAGTTCACAGAAGGAGTTTCGCGCGAAAAAGTTTAACAGAGGCTATTTACATAATGATAACGAAATGGGCACACTGCTACTTCAGGAAATTTCCCAAAGGATAGGATAAGGAGAGTGTTTTGTGTTGAACATTCTGCCACCGTCACAATTACGCAGAACACCCCAGTCTAATATTTCTAAAGAGCTACTACTGTTGATGGTTTCTACAGTCTTCTAATACTGGTGTTCGGGGAGTCAACAGACCTTCGAATGTCATCAGTCTGTGAGAAGTACGCAGAGGTACATCTCAATTATGCAGGATCATTACTGTGTTTGCGGCCTTCCGAGTTGTGATGCTGGGCAGTCAGCAGAATGTTGCCAACTTTTCAACTAGAATTTCTCATTTTTAATTCAGGGTAGTTAAAATCTTATACTTTACTGTGACCTATGTGGAAAGTACACGGCCTGCATCCATACACGGACGATGTCTATCAAGTCGAGCAAATGTTTCCGCTTCGAAACTGCTGAAACGATTACAGTTAAATATCACACTACAGAATCCTGATTACCGCTACGAACTACGTTTATTTTTGATGCGCAGATTTCAAGTAAAGTGATAGAACACACATTTCCTTAACCTTTTGGCGCCGGAATTATTTTTTTAATTTTAGCACACTCTGTATATAAAATGTGAATAATACAGGAACCAAATATGTTAGAATTATGAAACAAACTGCATTTTGAAGAGAAAAAA
>Ga0131853_10017372_pt1 | contig 13097 bp, 4 predicted proteins | sample TergutLab28metaG_FD_92764 | JGI IMG/M metagenome (GOLD analysis project Ga0131853, IMG submission 92764) | Labiotermes labralis P1 segment gut microbial communities from Petit-Saut dam, French Guiana - Lab288 P1 (version 2) (version 2) | ecosystem: Host-associated > Arthropoda: Insects >...
ATCTTCTGTTTCAGGAAAGCAAACGATGTTTAGTGCTGACATCACTTCTCCTCCCATGGCATAGACATCGCTTAAGGCATTGGCTGCCGCAATCTTGCCGAAAAGGTAAGGATCCTTTACCATGGCAGGGAAAAAATCCAAGGTTTGCACCAAGGCAAGGTCATCGCTTACTTTGACTACCGCCGCATCATCTGATGTATCAAAACCAACCAAAAGATCTTCGTGCTTTGTTTGTGGGATCTTTTCTAATACTTTGCTTAAGGCCCCTGGCCCAATTTTGGCGTTTCAACCACCGCAAAAAGTGATCTCTTCTGATTTCCAGCCACTCATGATACTCACTCCATTTTCACTTGATGACCTCAGTCACATTTAATTTTAATTATATCATAACCCCCACGAAAGCTAAACCATTTAGACGAATTATTACAAAGTTCTTGCGCTTCCAGTCCCTGGCAGGTATAATGAATCTATTCACAATTTTCGATAAAAAGAAAGTAGGTGGTACTATGGACTTCAAACACATTGAAGCCTTCGTTAAAGTCATTGAGTTAGGAAGCTTTTCCAAAGCGGCCGAAGAAATTTTCTTGTCTCAACCTTCTGTAAGTACCTACATCAACCAATTAGAGCAAGAACTAGGCGAAACCTTAATCAATCGTTCAACCAAAGAAATTCTCCCTACTTATTCTGGAAAAATTTTCTATGAAAATGCCAAAGAAATTCTCGCTTTAAAACAAAGGGCTGTGGCACGAATCAAAACCGTCTCAGGAGACTTCAGTGGTGAAATCAACGTGCTCGCCTCCTCCGTCCCTTCCCAATACATCTTACCTAAAATGTTGGCACGTTTCAGAGAAGACTACCCAGACATTGCTTTTCATGTGAAGCAAACGGACACTCTTGGCGCTGCAGAGGGAGTCGCCTCTGGCATAGCAGACATTGGCTTTACAGGCAGCATGGTAAGAAAAGACAAATGTGCGTTCAACGAAATCATGACCGAAAGAATGATTTTTATTGCACCACTCAATCAAAGCTTCTCAGAGGCAAAGGAATATGGATTAACAGAGCTCCTTTACTACCACACTTTTATTTCGAGAGAAAAAGGCTCAGGAACCCGAACAGAATACGAAGAATTCTTCCTCTCTCAAGACGTTGATCTTTCTCGAGTTAAAGGGGACAACACCTTTGATAATACCCAAAGCATCATTACAGCAGTCATTAATGGATTAGGGGTTGCCATCGTTTCTGAATTTGCAGCACAACCGTTTATTGATGGCGGTATGATCATGCCACTGAAGCTTAAAATCGATTTACCAACACGAAAGTTTTATTATGTACTGAAAAAAGGTTTCTCCTACTCCCACTTAGTCAATTTATTGGTTAACTTTCTAAAAGATGACGTCGAACAAAACGTTTTTGCACCAAAAAACGATGTCTAGTTCCTACCATTCATGGTAGTTCTAGCATCGTTTTTACTATCCTCTAAGCTTTAGTGACTTCCTCTTGTGTGGCAATTTTTATATCAACGACAAGGTTACAATCGGAGCTGTAATCTTTTTTCTTTTCTAACAGCTTATCGATTAATTTTGTGGCTTCTTCAACTTTCCCTACAACTGCATTTACTTTGATTTCCATCTTGACACCTTCTTTATTTTTATCTCAAATTCTCGTCTTCTTTTTCTAAAAAATTATAACACCTTTTACGCTAAACTTCAACTTTCCTATCCAGGTTTCATCACTGTTCTTCAGGTAATACACCCCCACTTTCAAGGGTCGTGATTTCTATACTAACTGAAAGGTTACAATCAGCGCTGTGCGCTTTTTTCTTTTCTAAAAATTCATCCATTAACTTGGCTACATCTTCAATGTTTTCGATCACAACATTAATTTTTACCTCCAGCTTCGCCTCCTTTTCGTTTAGCGTTACATCCTCTTCATCTAGAGTTGTCTCTTCTTTGTCTCGTGTCGCATGTTGTTCTCCTTTTTTAATCACAAATCGGTCACAAAGTGCGATCAAAGCTGGCAGGACAAAGATAGACAATAAAACACCAATCAAACAACCTTGAGCAATTAGGAACAGGATTTGAGAAATGGAGACGTTGACCTCTACGAAGACAAGCCCACTTACAAAGGTAACGAGGATGATGATCAATCCAGAGGTTAGAATCGTGTCAATGGAATGATTCAATGCGGCTTTCATCGCTTGCTTCACCTCGTGAACCTGCCTTGCCTCAATGTAATTAGCAATATAAAGAATCCCATAATCGATGACCCGGCTTTTTAAAATAGCTTGCACAATAATGACATCTAAGAAATGGAAATCAGTCTCTAAGAAATAGCCAACGCCCATAGCAATGAAGACAGAGGCTTGAATGACAATGGCCAAAAGTAGAGCCACTGAAATCGACTTAAATGTAATCGCCGCAACCACAAAGAACGAAAAAGAAGTTAAAAGGGAAATGAACTGGTGTTCTCTAGGAAAGGTTTGACTCAATTCATGAGGCATGGCCGATTCACTAATGAGATAGAAATCACCTGTTAATAACTCATCCAATGACGCTCTTACCTCATCGATAAAAGCAAAGGTTTCTTCTGATTCAACCGCAAACGTCGTGTTGATGATGATGCGTGAAAAGTCAGTGGAAACAAAGCGACTTGATGCTTCTGTTAGTTCTACTCTCGCTTCTTCGAGGAGCGTTAAGACGTCCTCTGTAAACAAAGGCTCGAACAGAGGTGCCTCTGAAAGATCTGTTAGGAGGTAATCCATAAACTGTAAGGGCGTCATGGTTTCCGTTAGTGTTTCACCGTGAATGACATCGTACACGTATAAAAGTTGATCAATCACCTGCGAATCTAACGGTAAAAGTCCCGCAAGCTCGGTCGAATTAAAGGATTGTTCCATCATTTCCGGTTGAAGTGCAGATGGCAAATCCGCTAGTCCATCCATTTCATCCATTGGTAAGAGATCTGAAGCCATTGGAAGATCCATCACATCGTCTTGTAAAAATTGTAAAAACGCACCTAAACTAACCGTAGGTAGTTCCGAAGAAAAATAATTTCTAAATATCAAGCCAACCAGGACTTCATCTAGATCTATTCCATGTGCTATTTCAGCTTCAGACAATGCTTGTTCTACTAGTGCATGCGTGTAAATACCAATTATTCTTTCGTCCGCTTCTAAAGTTTCAATAAACGCCTGGATTTGCTCCTCGTCGTTGTTTTCATAAAGCAAAACAAAGGCATTATCCAAGTCGAAGACTTGCTGAATTGGATCAAAGCCAACTTGTGAATAAGCCACTTCAACGTTGTCTTGCACCAAAAAGGCACCCGCAAATAGAATAACAAAAAAGGTAGCGATCAGATGTCTTACTTTATGACTAAACCGTCCAACTGCATTCATTTTCAAACTTAAAGCTGGCTTTTTAGTCTTTTCAATCCACGTATCAAATCGCAATACCAAGGCCGGCATCACACCAAAGACACAAATTAAGCTAATAAACACACTCTTTGCAATCACAAGTCCCATATCCGCACCGATGGTAAAACTCATAAATACTAGCATTAGCATACCGATAATCGTTGTAAAAGCAATGCCTGAAATGGTACTAAAACTATTTAAAATCGCCTTTTTCATGGCCAATTGATGATCGCTTTTGCCTTCTTTTTCTAGCTCTTCTTTCTCTCGGCGGTAACGATTTAAAAAGATAATGGCATAATCCATCGACAAGGCAACTTGAAGGACACCAGCAAGCATACTGGATCCTTCTGAAATCGTACCGAATATCACGTTCGTTCCCGTATTGATTAAAATAGCAATGCCAATGCTGACAAAGTAAATGATCGGCTCAAACCAGGAACGACACATGACGAGGAAAATCAAGATTAAAATGACAATGGTTGGAACGATGATCAACATCATGTTAAGAGGCGAACCAACGCCATAAGCACTACCACTCGTTTGAAACGTAAACGCACTAAACGTCTCTAAAATCGTTTGAACAAGGGCATATTCTTCACTACGGCTCATCTCTGAGTCAAGGATCAACGTATAGAGCGTAAATTCATCCAAAACATGTGACGCACTATTCTCATCAAAAACAATCAGTGAAATGCCCGATAATTCAGAAAGCTCTTCGTAAATCGCTAGCCGATCTTCCTCTTCTAAATCTTCAAACATCAGATGCATGTCACTTACATCGTCTTCTCCAAATTCTCGCTCCATCACATCCAATCCAGCTCTTACTTCAGAGTCAACCGGTAAGTATTCAGTCATATCAGCATTAACGGTAACGAGGGTTGCCAAGTAAATATTTATTCCTGCAAAAATAGTTAGTAGTCCAAACAATAAACTTCTTTTTCTCAAAATAAAATTTGCAAATTTTTCCATCATTCACTCACCACTTATCTTTTCTTAACCCAACCTACAGCTACCCCACCAGGTCCACCATGGACGGCTACCACCAAAGAAATGTCTTGAATCGTTACTTCTAGTTTTGGATAAATGCTTTGCAATTCTTCTTGAACAAATTTTGCGTCACCTCGGTTAGCGATGTGCATCACCGCTAATTGGTAATCCTCGTTCAAGTTGGCTTCCGTTGCAATTTCCACCAAACGTTTTAACGATTTTTTAAAGGTTCTAATTTTCTCCTCTGGTTGAAGGGTCCCATCCAACTGAATGCGAGCAATCGGCTTAATTTGTAAAAGGGAACCTAACCGGGCTTCAATGTTTGATAAACGTCCACCTTTTTGTAAATTTGTTAAGTCTTTAATGGCCGCGTAAAACTCGTTGTTTTCTCTTAACATTTCTAAATAACTGAGCACCTCTTCAAGGGTTGCTCCCGCCTGCACTTTTTTAGCCGCATTGATGGCAAACATGCCTTGTGTGAAGGCAACGGTTTTTGAATCAAAGACATGAATCTTTTCTGAATCCACCATGCCTGCACTTGTGACAGCCGTTTGATAACTACCGCTTAGTTGGCGAGAAAGGGTAATATGTACCACATGTTCATACCCTTGCTCAAGTAATGATTCATACAATTCAATTAATGTCCCTGGTGTTGGTTGCGACGTCGTTGGTAATTCTGGATGCTCTTCGCAACGCTTGACAAACTGCTCCGGTGTTATGTCTTTGAATTCTCGGTAAGAATCCGTTCCAAATAAAATAGAAAGGTAACTTGAGTAGATGTTTAGTTCTTTTTGTTGATTTTCTGGGATACTCCCGGTGCTATCACACACAATTACTATCTTTGACATTTTAATTCCTCCATGTTGTGTACACGTACTTGCACATTATAAGTGCCATTGTTAAAACAACGCCCCTCTAACATTTAAACTTCCAATTCTCCAATGGTTAATTCAGCATCTTCTAATACTTGATCAATGAGTTTTCTCAAGCTAGCTTGATAGACCAAGATGGTTTCTCGCTTAAACAGGGCAGTGGCATAGGTCAAGAGAACGGATGTCTCTTTGCCGTTGTTCGACAACGTATAATTTAAATCCAGTTTCTCCGGAATGTTATACTCTCCTGACTCAATAATGCCAAAGAACTCTGTATCAAGTTGCTCGTTGTTTTGATACACGTATAACACATCGTATAGTTCGTGTCGTGATAGGTCGGGTATCTCAATCAGCTGTTTTCTTAACACATCTAGGGGATACGTTTGATGGTCGTATGCCGTTAAGGTTTGAGCTTTGATTTCTGCTAAATAAGTGTTAAATGGCTTTTCCTTCATTGGCGCGACCCGCATCGGTAAGGTGTTAACGATCATTCCTAACATCTCGTCTAAGTCTCGATGAATGCGACCACTCATTGGAGATCCGATCACGACGTCCTCTTGATCTGCATACTTACCTAGCAAGATACTGATCATGGCTAAGAAGAACATGTATTCCGTTGCGTTCGTTTTCTTAAGTAGCGCTCTAATGCCAGTGGTTGTCTGTTCATCTAGTACCATGCACTCTCTTCCAGCTACAAAATCTTGCAAGGGTGGTCGCGGATAATCTAGATCAAGAGCGAGCACGGGGTAATCTTTCATGCTTTCTAACCAATAAGTTTCTGACCCGCTTAAATCCTGAACCCTCAACCATTCACTGTAATCTCTATACTGTCGATCCAGTGGCGGTAAGTCGAGACCTTGTAAGAAGTAAAACATTTCTCGCGTCATATTAATGTTTGATCGTCCATCGCTGATGATGTGATGGTAATCTAGGAAAAGGTGGTCGTGGGTTTCCGTCCGGAAAATTTCCACACGGTATAACGGGCCTGCTTCTAAGTCGAAAGATTTAACCGTTTGATTGAACCATGTTTCCACGTCTGCTTCTTTCACATCCACCATTTTTACGTGAACGGGCATGGTATCGTGAATGACTTGAATTAATCTCCCCTCTTTTTCGTGGAAAGTGGTTCGATAAATTTCATGACGTGCCACTAACTTTTCAAATGCCTTTGTCACTTGAGAGGCATCTAGACGATCCTGCAGCTTGATTTTGACTGGCATGCTGTACCCTATACCATCTTTGTTCATTCTGTATTTCCAGAAGGTATACATCCGTCGTTGAGATGGACTCATGTCGTACACGTCTTTTTCTTCTGCTTTTGGAATGCGCTCGTAGGCTTCTGCTTCACCTAAGTCCTCTAGCAGCCTAGCTAAGTGCGTGACTTTTGATGCTTCGAAGACGTGCTTTACCCCAACGGCTTTGCCTGTCTTTTCTTCCAGTAAGTTTACCAGGCGTAGAGCTCTTAATGAGTGACCACCTAACTTAAAGAAGTCGTCGTGGATTCCTACTTGATCTAATCCCAACACTTCCTCAAAGCTTTTAGCAATGATTTTTTCTATTTCTGTGGTTGGTGCCACATATTCTACCGTCGAGTCAAAGCCAATTTCTGGTAAAGCGCGACGATCCAGCTTTCCATTGACCGTAAGTGGGAACTCGGTCATGTGCTGATAACCTGATGGGATCATGTAGTCTGGCAGTTTACTTCCAATGGTTTGGTCAAGAAACTCCTCCGAGATTTCCATGTCAGAAACGTAGTAAGTTCCTAAGTACTGGCTTCCCATTTTATCTAATGCCATGGCATGAACTTGTTTGATTTCTGGAATTTGTAGCAAAGTTTCTTCAATCTCACCTAATTCAACACGGTGCCCACGAATTTTCACTTGGAAGTCGGTTCGTCCAATGTATTCAAGGGTCCCATCTTCTAACATGCGGACTAAGTCGCCCGTTTGGTAAAGACGTGCGTTCCAACCTTCTGCTTTTTGCTTGACTGTCTGGAAGGGGTTCGAGATAAAACGTTCAGCGGTTAGGTCTGATTGGCTGACGTATCCTCTTGAGACTTGAACGCCACCCACGTACAATTCACCAATGGTTCCTTTTGGTACAAGACGACGGTTATCGTCTAAGACGTAGAGGGTCATGTTTGGTAGTTCCTTACCAATGACGTTTCGCTTTTCATTGACATCGATGAGGTGTGACGTTGAGTTAACCGTCGCTTCCGTTGGTCCATAGAGGTTAACAAAGTGGAAATCTAAATCTCTTACTTTATCAAGAAGGTTTGAAGTTACACTCTCTCCACCAGATACCACGTTCTTCAACGTCGGAATGTTGTCCAAATCAAGGAGCAATAACATGGATGGTGTCATGTGAATATAGGTCACTTGGTGCGTGTTGAGGTAAGACGTAAACGCTGCTGGATCCATCCAGAGGTTATCGGGACTAACCACCATGGTATAACCATTTAAGAGCGGTAAGAAAATTTGTTCCACCGATGGGTCAAAGACGTAGTTGGTGAAGAAGAGGATGGTTTCTCCCTCGTCTTTCAGATTATGGATTTGTTTCATGGCTGGGATTAAATTGTTCACGTGGTGATGTTCCAGCATCACTCCTTTTGGCCGGCCAGTCGTTCCAGAGGTAAACAAGATATAGGCTAGGTTATTTGATTTTAGATCCGTTTCTGGACTTACCATTGGATAGTTATTTAAATGGATCTCCTGCAGGACTTCAGCCTTCGCCACGCTAGAGGCGTAATGAGGCTCCACTAAGGCGGTCTTGAATGCTGCGGTTTCAGCCATATAGACCATGCGATCTTTTGGGTGTTCAGGGCTGATTGGCACGTAAGCCGCGCCAGCTTTTAGCACACCTAAAATACCGATGATCATCCATTCGCTACGGTCAAGAAGCAATCCGATTTTATCTTCTGGCTTGATGTCGTAAGTTCCAATTAAGTAGTGAGCCAGCTGGTTGGCTTTGGCGTTTAGTTCAGCATAGGTTAAACGAACGTCCTTGTAGACCAAGGCAGTGGCCCCTGGTGTCTTATCCACCTGTTCTTCAAACAAGTCCATCAGTGTCTTGTCTTTTGGATAAGCTACGTACTGGCTTCCCATGTTTTCGACGAGTTCTTGTTCTTCCCTTGGTAGTAAAACATTTAAGTCTTGAATTGTTTGACTGGCGTCTTCTAAAATTTGGTCCAGAAGTTGCATGAGCCTGGTTAAGTACATCTCGATGGTTGCCGCGTTAAATAACGATGTGGCATAAGTCAAATCAATAAAGGTTTCTGTGCCATCGTCAAACAAAGTGAACGTCAGGTCAAATTTTGCTAGGGCTTCGCATTCTTCCATCTCGTTTGAGCCCATGACGGGTGCCAAACTTTCGTTGTTTTGGTAGACCATCAGTACATCAAACAGCGGGGTGCGGGGGGAATCGCGGCTATTGACTAGCTTCTCTACCAGCTCCTCAAATGGATAGATTTGGTGTGCTTGCGCTTCAAGAACCTCCATTTTTAATTCTTCAAGGTAAGACGCAAAGGTTTTTGTTCCTTCCGGCTTGACACGCATCGCTAAGGTGTTGACGAACATTCCCAACATGGATTCCGTATCGCGATGGATCCGTCCGCTAACTGGCGACCCAATAACCAAGTCTTCTTGGTTGGCTAGTTTTCCTAAGAGGATACTAATCAATCCCATAAAGAACATGTACTCGGTTGAGTTGGTTTTCCGAATCAAATCCTTGATTTTAGCAGTCGTCACGCTACCTAAGGTTAAGGTTGACTTTGCCCCTTCAAAGCGTTGATTTATAGGGCGAACGTGATCCGTTTGAAGTTCTAATACCGGATAATCTTCCAAACGACCTGTCCAATAAGATTCCGAGCCACTTAAATCAAGGCCTGCCATCCATTCGCTATAATCTTTGTATTGACGGTCGAGTACTGGTAACTCTGCATCAGACATGAGCTGGTTTATTTCATTCACAAAGATCGTGCTTGACATCCCGTCGCTAATGATGTGATGCATGTCCACAAACAAGTGATCTTTTTCTGGTGTTCTGGCGATTTCCACGCGATACATTGGGCCGTTTTCTAAATGGAACGGTTGTAGGCGACTTTCGTACCAATCTTTGACTTCTGAGTCCTCCACTTCGGTCACAACCACATGGGATTTTTGGCTTTCAGAAATGATCTGCCTTAACTGGCCATCTTGTTCGGTAAAGGTCGTTCTTAAGATTTCATGGCGATGGACGAGCAGGTCAATGGCAGCGGTTAATTTACTTTCATCTAGGCGTCGATCGAAAGTCAAGGTCACTGGCATGTTATAAGTTATTTCATTGGGTGAGAACTTCCACAACAAGTACATGCGCTTCTGAGTGGAGCTCATTTCATAGAATGGTTTCTCTGGTGCTAGTGGAATACGTTCGTAAGTAGCGTCGCTTAAGCTTTCTAGTGACTTTGCTAAATCAATCACTTTCGAGGTTTCAAAGATGTGGCGGATCTCAATCGCTTTGCCAGTACGTTCTTCTAACAAGTTGACAAGGCGTAAAGCACGTAAGGAGTGGCCACCGAGTAGGAAGAAGTCGTCGTTAATCCCCACTTGATCCAGTTCTAGGATTTCTTCGTAACCTTGGACCACAATTTCTTCCATCTCCGTTGATGGTGCCACGTATTCCATGATATGAGTTACTTCAATGATTGGTAGTGCTCGTTTGTTCACTTTACCGTTGCTGGTCACTGGGAACGTCTCCAGATCCATAAAGTGGGTTGGGATCATATAGTCTGGTAGTGTCACGTTTAGGCGTGACTTAATCTCCTCGTGTGGTAATGAAGTTGGATTCTGTAAGTAGGCATGAAGTTGACCTTCACGTACGAGAACCACCGCGTGGTCGATTTCTGGTAAGGCTCGAAGAGCTGATTCAATCTCACCTAGCTCAATACGATGTCCACGGACTTTCACTTGATCGTCCATTCGTCCAAGGTAAGCGATGTTTCCATCTGGTAACCAGCTTATTAAGTCTCCGGTTCGGTATAGTTTACCTACTCCAAATGGGTTATCGATGAATTTCTCAGCCGTTAGTTCTGGGTTGTTTAAGTAGCCTCTAGCCACACCTGGCCCACCAATGAGGAGTTCTCCTGGTACACCAATCCCTGACAATGTATTGTCGTTCATCACATAGAGCTGTGTGTTTGAAATTGGCTTTCCAATCGGGAGCTTCTCTCCTTCAAGAGGTCCCATCATTGGGAAAGTGGTCGCAAAGGTTGTTGTTTCCGTTGGACCATAACAATTCACAAGTCTAATGGATGGACGATGATGGAGCAAGCGGTCTACGTGCGCTCGCGATAAAGTTTCTCCTCCCGTTAAAAGCGTGGATAAAGCATCAAAGACGCTGACGTCGACGGTTACAAGATGATTGTAAAGGGCCACCGTTAACCACATGGTGTTGATGGATAGATCTGCAATCATTGACTTCAGCTTGGCATCGTCAACAAGAACGTTCATATCCGTAATAAAGGCGTAGCCACCGTTGAGTAAGGCGCCCCAAATTTCAAAGGTTGACGCATCAAAGCTTAAGGATCCCGTTTGTAGGATTCTCACGTCGTTGAAATCAGCGTAGTTGGTGTTCTTCACCAAGCGGGTAATGCTTTGTTGTTCGATCATAACACCCTTTGGATTGCCAGTGGTTCCTGAGGTATAAATCAAGTATGCTAAGCTGCTTCCATTTGCATCTACAGTAGGTGCTTTTTCTTGTGATGTAACGCTTGGTGGATCAATAAAGATGTAATCACCAGATACTGGTAAATCGCCCTCTGTTCCAAGAATAATCTTCGCTTCACTATCTTCTAGCATAAAGCTAATTCGGCTTTCTGGGTAATCGGCATCGATTGGCATATAAGCCCCACCTGCTTTTAAAGCGGCTAAGAAACCAATCACTGTATCGACGTTTCGCTTGGCCACAATCGCTACAAAGTCTTCCGATTGAAGACCGTTATCGATTAAGGCTTGAGCGACGCCGTTTGCTTTCCCATCGAGTTCTGCGTAAGTTAGGCTTGAATTCTTATCTTCTACTGCTACTTTAGTTGGGGTTAGCTTCACTTGTGCTTCAAACTGTTCAGCAATACTTAAGTCTGCTGGGAATTCGGTTGTGGTGTTATTAAACTCACCTAAAATCAAGGTGCGTTCTGCTTCTAGAACGGTGTCTAGTTCTTTAATTGGTAAGTTGGTGTCAGCTAAGATTTGATTTAACAACAGCGTCAATCGCTCTAAGTACGTTTTAATCGTTGACTTACTGAAAAGTGATGTGGCATAAGCTAAGTCAATCGTTGTTTCTTTTCCGTCATCGGATAGCGTGAAGGTGAGGTCAAATTTAGCTTGTGCTTCTGTCTCCTGGAAGCTTGCCCCTCCCATTACCGGTGCCAGGTCTTCGTTGTTTTGGTAAACAAGTAGCACATCGAATAACGGATTACGGGAAGCGTCACGGTTGTCGACTAGCTTCTCTACAAGATCCTCAAACGGGTACAGTTGGTGATTTTGTGCTTCTAGGGTCTGAGCTTTTAATTCTTCTAAGTAGATAGCGAACGTCTTTTCTCTCTCTGGCTTCACACGCATGACCAAGGTGTTAACAAACATTCCCAACATCGTTTCCGTATCGCGATGAATACGTCCACTAACTGGGGATCCAATGACCAAGTCGTCTTGGTTGGCAAGCTTACCAAGCAAAATACTGATCAGACCCATAAAGAACATGTACTCCGTCGTATTGGTTTGCTGGATGAAGTTCTTGATCCTCTTTGTTGTTGCTTCACCAAGAAGTAATGTCTCCGCTCCAGCTTCAAATTGTTGTGTTAGTGGACGTGTGAAGTCGGTTTGAAGTTCTAACATAGGATAGTTTTCTAAGTTTTCTAACCAGTAAGACTCTGAAGCGCTTAAGTCTTGTGTGTTCATCCATTCGCTATAGTCCTTATACTGACGGTCAAGAGTTGGTAAATCCATCCCCTCCATTAAAGCGTTGATTTCTTGAACAAAAATGGCATTGCTCATGCCATCGCTGATGATGTGATGCATGTCCACAAATAAGTAGTCTTTTTCTGGCGTTCTCGCGATTTCTATGCGGTACATGGGTCCTTCTTCTAAGTTGAACGGTCTAACTGCACGTTGGTACCAAAGCTTCACATCCGATTCATCCATTTCACTCACTAATACGTTGACTTTTACGCTTACCGAAATAACCTGTACCAATTGGCCCTCTTGTTCGGTAAAGGTGGTACGTAATATTTCATGACGGGCAGCTAGTTTGTTAATGGCTTCGGTTAGTTTTAATTCATCTAGTTGACGATCAAAGCTCAACATGGCTGGCATGTTGTAGTTGGTTTCAGCTGGTGTGAACTTCCATAGTAGGTACATACGCTTTTGAGCTGAACTCATCTCATAAGCGTCTTTTTCTTCTGCTTTCGGAATGCGTTCGTAATTCGCCTCACCTAACCCCTCAAGAATTAGTGCTAGCTGTGCTACTTTTGATGCCTCAAACACATGCCTGACTTGGACAGACTTACCTGTTTTCTCTTCCAATAAGTTCACCAATCTCAAGGCTCTTAGTGAGTGGCCTCCTAGTTGGAAGAAGTCATCTTGAGAACCAATTGGATCAATTCCCAGGATTTCAGCGTAAGCCTGGGCTACTACTTCTTCCATTTCTGTAGCTGGTGCCACATAAGCTTCACTTGAATCAAAGCCAATCTCTGGTAGTGCTCTTCTGTCTAGCTTTCCATTGACGGTCACCGGGAATTCAACCATGTGCTGATAAGCAGATGGAATCATATATTCTGGTAGCTTACTTGCTAAAGC
>Ga0131853_10017373_pt1 | contig 13097 bp, 13 predicted proteins | sample TergutLab28metaG_FD_92764 | JGI IMG/M metagenome (GOLD analysis project Ga0131853, IMG submission 92764) | Labiotermes labralis P1 segment gut microbial communities from Petit-Saut dam, French Guiana - Lab288 P1 (version 2) (version 2) | ecosystem: Host-associated > Arthropoda: Insects >...
GGTATGTACATGGAATTGCTTGAGGTAAGAACAATTGATGATCTGGGCCGGCTTTTAATCCCAAAAAGTATAAGAGATTGCAAAGGCTGGGGCGAAGGCACAAAAATTTCAATCTTTATCCAAAACAGCGTAGTAATGCTTGCAAAGTGCGAAGGGCAAGAAGGGCAAGAAGAGCAGGGGGAGCAGGAGGAAACAGATTAGCAAATGTCATTAACACAAAACGCGAAAAAGGCAGATTTACACAGGTTTTATAATGATTATAATCTGTGTAAATCTGCCTTTTCTGCTTTTCTGTGTTCAAATCTAAGCTGTAACTTACACAATCGCGCCCCTAAACCAATGTTTACATGGCTTTTCACGCTATAACACTAGCACAGCGTGTAAATTTAATAATTCCGGGCCGCAACCATAAAAAAGGCCCGGGGGTGCACACATACTGGGCAAACCTCCGGTGCAGCTTCACCCATATGGCGGTGCCCGCAATTGGCGCATTCCCACTCCACAGCGTTATCTTTGCAAAATACCTTTTGCTCTTCCACGTTTTTCAGCAAGGCCTTATACCGCTCTTCATGCTCTTTTTCAATTGCGGCAACCTGGGTAAACAGGGCCGCAATATCCGCAAAGCCTTCTGCCTCCGCTTCTTTTGCAAAGTTGGCATACATATCGGTCCACTCATAATGCTCGCCTTCGGCAGCGTCTTTTAGGTTTGCCGCTGTGTCTGGCACACTGCCGCCATGCAGCAGCTTAAACCACATTTTTGCGTGTTCCTTTTCATTGTCAGCTGTGTCAAGGAAAATCCTTGCGATTTGCTCATAGCCGTCTTTTTTTGCCCGGGCTGCGTAGTATGTGTATTTGTTGCGGGCCTGAGACTCCCCGGCAAAAGCCGCCATAAGGTTTGCCTCCGTACGTGATCCTTTTAAATCTGTCATTTATATCACCCTTTCATCAAGATTATTAACCTAAAATATGCCACGCTAATCACCACGGCGCTTCTGCAATACCACAGTCACTTCAGACCTATTGTTAAATAGCTGGCGGGCACCCACAACATTGTACCTTTTTTGCAGCAAGCCTATCGCATTTTTTACAGTTGACTGCCACTTCTCTTTCTTCAGCTTCAGTGTAAGCACACAAAAGCCATCTTCCTTTAAATAGCTTTCAGCCATATCCATTATAGCAATGGATTCCTTGATGTCTATTTTCATATCATTAACAATAATGTCATACTGCACCGCTTCTGAAAAGAATTTTTGCGCGGTCTTCTTATAATGGACAACCTTCTCATCATCCAATAAATCATCATGCAAATCCCCAGGGTCAACAGCATGGACTGTCATGCCATACTTACGCAAAACCCGGGTCCATCCCCCTGGGGCTGCCCCCAAATCAAGGGCAATGCCCCCGTCAGGCATTGGAGGCTTGAAGACAGCAATCGCTTCCAGCAACTTAAACTCTGCCCGGCTTATGAAATTCTCCTTTTTAGAAAAACGATGCTGCCCCCCAGGCCAGTCAGACATATTGTCTTTTGCCAATGAAATGCCTATATACACGCCTTTCCCGGAAGCCATGACAGTAACAACCTGCTCTGGAGAAGTAACATCAAGTTCGAAACCATGGCTGGCTATTTGGGACGCAATTTGGGTTTTATTAATCACCAGCGCCTCATGATTCATAGATGGCAAAACATAATTTTGAATAGAAAAAGTCTTTCCCGTATCCATATACTCCATATTGCTTAAAAGCAGAGACATGATTTTTCCGTGCATATTATCAACAGTATCGGCCCCGGAATGTGCCAAGACAGGAAATATATGTCTTATGAAAATAGGGGGGCTTACACTTATATTTTGCAAAACATCCTTGAAATTATCATCAAATGTTATTTGCGCAACGCCAGCCTCTATGATGTTAACCGACAGGATATTTTTAAAATAATTTCTTATTTCGTTTAAGCCAGCCTGCTGTGCCATTGGGTCTGTTGTGAATATTAATGAATTGTATTTATCGTATAGGCCGCACATATTTTTACCGCTATGAATCATAAAACCTCCTTGTGCCAATCTCGAAAATCATCGTCGGCAACACATCGCAAAAAACGGCTTAAAGCCACCGGTTTGATCCTCGGTTGTCAACGTGATTTTCTAAGATTCGTATTACCAATTAAATGTATTCTAATAGCATCCGCTGGATTTCACAAGGACGCCCCGAAACACGGAAATCAATTTTTAATAAAACTTGCGAAAAACTACATCCTCGTCATCCCGGCCTCACGTCATTCTAATTTGGAAAGATTGGCTGCGATTAACCTAATTATGGATATAAAAATAGCATAACTAAACGCAAAAAGCTTAATTATTTCGACCATTGGCCGGGCGATTTGCAATATACACTAACTTACTATACCCCCGGCCCCGACTTTGCAATATAAATTAGAATGGCGTGTCCCGGCCTTGAGCAGGGATCTCACAATCTATTGCAAAAGAGTGGGAATCCCAGCTCAAGGCCGGGATGATGAGGATGTTGAGTAGTGTAAAATCATCAAAATTGATTTCCGTGGCCCCGAAACTTGAAAATCGAAACCTGAAGTCTGAAACCCAAAAATTTTACACAGATTTTACATAAGCCTAATAAACCATTCACATTCCAGCATTATCATACCCCCATAATCAAAAAAACGGAGGAATGAAATGATTAAAAAAATCACCAAACCGCTAATAGCGCTGGCAGCAATAGCAACCCTATCCTTATCCCTGGCAGCCTGCAACAGCGAAACCACCCCAGCAAGCAACCCATCAGACGGCGGTATCACAGGGGAAATAACAGTAATAACCCGTGAAGAAGCCAGCGGAACCCGCGGCGCTTTCGTAGAAATAGCAGACATAACCGAAAATGGCAACGACAACATAACAGTAGAAGCAGTAGTAGCCCCAGGTACCAGCGTAATGATGACCAATGTAGCGGAAAACCCACTAGCCATAGGCTACGCATCCACCGGCGTTGCACTAGGCGACAACAGGGTAAATGTCCTGCTCATAGATGGCGTATACCCATCAGTAGAAAACATGCTAAATGGCACATACGCAATCCAAAGGCCCTTCCTGATAGGCTATAACACCGCCGCCGGGCTAAACGGCCTGGCCCAAGACTTCGTGGAATTTATATTCTCTGCCCAAGGGCAAGAAGTAGTGGCAGGCAGGGGTTATGTCCCCTTCGCACAAAACGCCCCTGACTATACCGCAGGCGGTTTGTCTGGCCGGATAGTGGTAAACGGTTCATCTTCCGTATACTCCCTAATGGGCCACCTGCGCGAGGCATATATCGCCCTCAACCCAGATGTGGAAATAGACGTACACGGAGCAGGTACAGGCCATGGCATAAACGCGGTACGTGACGGCCTGGCCGACATTGCAATGTCCAGCCGGGACCTGCGGGAAAGTGAACTGGAATTTATGACGCCACTAACCATAGCAATAGACGGCATTGCGGTAATCGCACACCCAAGCAACACAATCCAAGGGCTAACCCTGGATCAAGTGCGAAATATCTTCCTAGGAGAGGTTACAAGATGGGAAGACGCCCGCTAATAGGCATGCTTAACAAGGAATATATAGCAAAAATATTATTCGTAATATCAGCCTCAGCCGCCATTATAGCGGTGGGGCTGATTTGCGTGTTTCTGTTTTTGCAGGGCTTGCCAGCAATATGGAATATTGGCCCAATAAGGTTCCTTGCCGGTACAGACTGGCGGCCAACATGGAACCCGCCTATTTTTGGCATATTACCAATGATAGCCGGTTCTTTATACGTGACTGCCGGGGCAATAATATTTGGTGTGCCAATCGGCATTTTTACGGCAGTGTTTATGGCCAAGTTTTGCCCAAAACCTATATATAAAGTGTTAAAACCCGCAATAAACCTGCTGGCGGGCATCCCGTCTGTAGTGTATGGGTACTTTGGCATGGTGGTGCTTGTGCCCTTTGTCCGGGGTGCTTTTGGCGGCAATGGCAACAGCATACTTACCGCGTCCATTTTGCTGGGCATGATGATTTTGCCCACAATTATCACAATCTCAGAAAACTCTATCCGCGCCATACCAAGGGAAATTTATGAAGGGGCCATTGCCCTAGGCGCAAGCCACGAAAGGGCCGTCTTTATGGTAGTGCTGCCCGCCGCAAAGCCGGGTGTCACAGCGTCTATTGTTTTGGGCATAGGCCGGGCAATAGGGGAGACCATGGCCGTCAGAATGGTAGCAGGCAACCAAGCCGTAATGCGCATGCCTCACGAGTTCCTAAGCGGTACAAGGACACTAACCGCCAATATTGTGCTGGAACTGGGCTATGCCTATGGCGGCCACCGGGCGGCCCTTATAGCCACAGGGGTTGTGTTGTTTGTGTTTATTCTGCTAATAAACACCTTGTTCGGGATGCTAAAAAAGAAAGAGGGTGCTTAAGTGAAAATGTTAAAACATAAAAAGCCGTCTGACCTTATCCTGTTTATTCTTACCTGGCTGTGCAGCGGCATCACAGTTGCGGTGCTTTTATTTGTGGTGGGCTATGTATTGGTCAATGGCCTTCCCTTCATAAGGCCATCGCTTTTTGCTGTGCAATATACAACCCAAAACCAATCCCTTTTTCCGGCACTTATGGGGACGCTTATGATTGTGGGCATGGCGTTGCTGCTTGCTGTCCCCCTTGGGGTGTTTTCCGCCATATATCTTGTGGAATACGCAAAGCGGGGCAGCCGGTTTGTAAAAATTGTACGCCTCACAACAGAGACCCTGGCCGGTATCCCATCAATTGTTTATGGCCTGTTTGGATTTATATTCTTTGGGGTATTTGTGGGGTGGGGTTTATCCCTGATGTCTGGGGCTTTTACAGTTTCCATTATGATTTTGCCCCTAATAATGCGCACCACAGAAGAAAGCCTGAAATCCGTACCCGATACATATAGGGAAGGCTCTTTTGGGTTGGGCGCAGGGCGGCTTAGGACAGTTGTACGCATTGTAGTACCTGCGGCAATGCCAGGTATTTTGGCTGGGGTAATCCTCGCCATTGGCCGGATTATAGGGGAAACTGCGGCCATAATCTTCACACTGGGCAATGTGGCCCGTATCCCCAACAACCTGTTCGACACCGGGCGCACCCTGTCGGCCCACATGTACGCCCTTGCCAACGAAGGCACCCACCCAGGGGAAGCCCACGCTACAGCAGCGGTTTTGCTTATAGTTGTAATATGCGTAAATGCCCTGTCATCACGGATTGCAAATCTAATAAAATCAGCATAAATCCTTGCACCACACCGTAGGGGCGGCAACCTGCCGCCCGCAGCATTGCAACAGTGAAATCAATTAAGAAATGAGGCCAAAATGACAAACCCAAGCAAGTTCTCCCTACAAGAAATAAACCTATGGTACAACGACTTCCAAGCGCTAAAAAGCATAAACATGGAAATCCCCCAAAACATGATTACAGCCTTCATAGGCCCCTCTGGCTGTGGCAAATCCACCCTGCTAAAAAGCCTAAACCGCATGAACGACCTGGTAGAAGGCTGCAAAATAACAGGCAGTATCCAGCTAGACAGCGAAAGCATCCACGGCAGTATAGATGTAAATGCCCTGCGCAAGCGGGTAGGCATGGTTTTCCAAAAACCCAACCCCTTCCCCATGAGCGTATATGACAATATAGCCTACGGCCCCCGCACCCACGGCATAACATCCAGGTTTAAGCTAAACGAAATAGTAGAAAAATCCCTATATGACGCCGCAATATGGGACGAACTAAAAGACCGCCTTAAAAAAAGCGCGCTAAGCCTATCAGGCGGGCAGCAGCAAAGGCTATGTATAGCCCGGGCTCTATCCGTCCAGCCAGATGTACTGCTTATGGACGAACCAACCTCTGCCCTGGACCCTATTTCCACCGCAAAAATTGAAGAGCTGGTGCTAAAACTTAAAAACCAATACACCATAGTAATAGTAACCCACAATATGCAGCAAGCCGTAAGAATATCAGATAACACAGGCTTTTTCCTGCTGGGGGAGCTAATAGAATACGGCGATACCCAGCGGATTTTTTCCGTACCAAAAGACCAAAGGACAGAGGACTATATAACAGGGAGGTTTGGCTAATGCGCAGGTTTGACGAGCAACTAACACAGCTTAACGACATGCTGCTGGAAATGGGGGCCCTGGTTGAAAAAACCATAACAATGGCATCCCAAGCCCTAATAGCGCAAGATGTAGAGCTGGCCAGAGAAGTAGCCAAAGAAGAAAAGCAAGTGGACAGAATAGAAAAAGACATAGAAGCCCTATGCCTAAAATTGCTTTTGCAGCAGCAGCCCGTAGCCAGGGATTTGCGCCTTATTTCCGCAGCCCTTAAAATGATTACAGATTTGGAGCGCATTGGCGACCAAGCCGCAGATATTTCCGAAATAGTTGTCATGATGAATGGGGCACCCTATGTGCAAGAGCTGGTGCACATACCCAAGATGGCAGAAGCCACAGTAAAAATGGTAACAGAAAGCATTGACGCCTTCGTGAAAAAGGACTTGCAGCTAGCCAAGTCTGTAATTAAATATGACGATGTGGTAGACGACCTTTTCGACAAGGTAAAATTTGACTTGATTGCACTAATCCAGGCTGGCAACCCCAACAGCGAACAAGTAATTGATTTGCTGATGATAGCCAAATATTTCGAACGCATAGGAGACCACGCCCGCAATGTTGCAAAATGGGTTATATTTTCAATAAGAGGGCGAAAAATTAAAAAGAGAAATGAGTGACGCCATGATTTGGATTGTGGAAGATGATGAAGATATCCGGGAGATAGTGCTGTATGCCCTACGCACCGCCAATTATGAGGCCCGTGGCTTCGAAGGCGGCGGTTCCTTTTTCGCTGCGCTAAAAAGCAGCCCCCGGCCACCAGACTTAGCCATACTTGACATCATGCTGCCGGGGGATGATGGCCTTACAATATTAAAAAAACTGCGGCAAAGCCCCAGCTATCAAGCCCTGCCAATCATTATGCTGACCGCAAAAAGCAGCGAGCATGATAAGGTAAAGGGGCTGGATATTGGGGCAGATGATTACCTAACTAAGCCCTTTGGGGTCATGGAGCTAATATCCCGCGTCAAGGCCCTGCTGCGCCGCAGCAATCTAGCCCCAAGCACAAACCAAGGGCTAAGTTATAACGAGATACAACTAAACCATGAACGCCGCACCGTAACCGCTGACGGGACTGCCGTCACCCTAACTTTTAAGGAGTATGAGCTGCTGCACTATTTGCTAATAAACACAGGCCTTGTGCTAAACCGGGACAAAATCCTGGAAACCGTATGGGGCTATGACTTTGAAGGCGAAAGCCGCACCCTGGATGTACACATAAAATCACTGCGGCAGAAACTTGGTACCGCTGGGGAACATATCAAAACTGTCCGCAATGTTGGTTATAAATTGGGGGTGTGATTTTTGCATAAGCGTATTTTTAACAGCTTTGCTGGATTGGTTATTGTTTGCATTGTAGGCTTGGCTGTAATATTTAGCATCCTGTTCATGAATGCCGCCCAAAACCAAGAAAAGGCAGGGATTAGAGACAAAGCACGCCTTGTAGCCGGGCTGCTTAATAGCGGTACATTTGAATACAGCCAAGGCCTAGGCCCAGGCAGCACCCGCATGACAATAATCATGGAAAACGGCCTCGCCTTATTTGACAGCCACCCAGGCGCGGATTTAAATATAAACCGCAGCGATAGGGCCGAGTTTGTTGCTGCCATAACCTATGGAAGCGGGGAGGCAATACGGGCTTCTGTAACTTTTGGCGCAGACACTTTTTACTATGCCATAAGGCTTGATAATGGCAACATACTACGCCTTTCCCGGACATTAAGCAGCTTGGGGGGGGTGTTTTTTAATATCCTGCCCATACTTATTGGTATATCAATAATCATTTTGGGGGTTTCCTATTTTATAACTTACCGCCTAACCCAGAGGATAGTAAAGCCCATTGCTGCCGTTGATTACGAAAACCCAGGCACATCTTTAAGGGGCACCCAATACGAGGAATTATGGCCTTATATCAAGAAAATAGAAAACCAAAGGCATGAAATAACCCAACAGCTGTCCGCACTGCAAAACCGTGCCGAAACCATAGATACTATAATCGCCAACATGGGTGAAGGGCTTGTGATTTTAGATGAAAAAGGGCTGGTAATGGCCGCCAACAAAAGCGCGCGAGGCATTTTTGGGGTAAAGAAAGATGTTGTGCAAAAAAATATAAGCCATATATACCGTGACCCAGAGTTTATAAAAAGTGTAAAGCAATGCCTGGAAGGCACACATATGGAGATAAACTTCACAAGGCGCAACAGGATATACAATGCCTTCCTTAACCCAGTGCTAACCAATGGCAAAGGCAGCGGCGCAATCATCTTCTTCCTAGATACAACAGAACAATACAAAGCTGAAACCCAGCGCCGGGAGTTTACCGCCAATGTCTCCCACGAGCTTAAAACCCCCCTTACCACCATCTCTGCCCTTGCGGAAATGATGGCCACCGGCATGGCAAAGGCAGAAGACATGACGGATTTTGCCGCAAAAATATCCAGCCACACCCAGCGGCTGATTAATATAATAGACGATATTATCCGCCTGTCCGAGTTTGATGAAAACAAGTCGGAAAAGCAATTTGCATCCTTTGATATATTGCAGCTGGCCAAGACAGTAGTGCTGTCGCTGCAAGACAAGGCTACAGAAAAGTCAGTGGCTATTGAAATAAAAGGGCAGCCCCTGCAGGTAAATGCCAACAGCCGCTTAATTGATGAGCTTATGTATAACCTTGTGGAGAATGGGATTAAGTACAACAAAACAGAGGGAAATGTCACCCTAAGCATATGTGAAGAAGATGGCTGGTGCAAAATATCCGTAGCCGATACAGGCATTGGTATAGAAGAAAAATACAAAAGCCGCGTATTCCAGCGGTTTTACCGGGTAGATAGCTCCCGTTCCAAAAAAACAGGGGGCACAGGGCTAGGGCTTTCTATTGTAAAACATATTACAGAGCATCATGGGGGAAGGGTTGCTTTGGATAGCACAGAAGGGGTTGGCACAACAATCACATGCTATATCCCAATCAATCTTGTTAGCACAATACCACCATGTTAAACTGCCACAACAAACAAAGTACGCAACAAAGGAGACGCAAATTTGAACAAAATAATCCTAGCCTCAGGTTCCCCCAGGCGCAAAGACCTGCTAACCCAAGTCGGCATACCATTTGAAGTAATAGTAAGCAACGCAGACGAAACCATAACAGGCCCCCCAGACCAGCAAGTGCAAGCCTTAGCCCTGCGCAAGGCAATGGCAGTGCAAGAAATGCTGCCAAACTGCGAAAAAACCATTTTAGCAGCCGACACATTGGTTTATATAGACAATAAAGTACTGGGCAAGCCTGAAACCACAAGTGAAGCTTTCAACATGCTTAAATCCCTAGCCGGGCGCAGCCACACCGTATACACCGGTGTAGCAATCCTGCATGGCCGCGAAAAGCAAGTTTTTGTAGACTCCACAAAAGTCTTTTTCCGCAACCTGTCAGACAATGAAATACAAGCCTATATAGCCACCGGCGAGCCCATGGACAAAGCCGGGGCATATGGTGTGCAAGACAGGGGCGCACTATTAGTTGACCGTATAGATGGGGACTATTTTACCGTGGTAGGGCTGCCAGTAGCCAAGGTTGGGGCCGCCCTTAGGGAAATGGGGCTAGAGGTCTGGGGCCGCCCAGGCGGCACCATATGATTATTGGCATAGGCGTAGACATAGAAAAAACAGCCCGCTTTGAAGGCATGACCCAAAGGTTTCTTTCACGGGTCTATACCAGCAATGAGCGGGCTTATTTGTTGGGCAAAAGCCATGTTTCAGCAGCGGGATTATTCGCTGCAAAAGAAGCTGTGGCCAAGGCCCTTGGCACGGGCTTTAAAGGGTTTTGGCCCAGCCAGGTTGAAGTTGTACGCGACGGGCATGGGCAGCCCGGGGTGGTTTTGCATGGTAATGCCAAAGATATTGCGGATAAGCTGGCAGGCGGGCAGGGGTATAGTCTAAAGCTAAGTATATCCCATACAGATTCTGACGCGGTTGCTTTTGTGGTTATGCACTGGTGTCCCATATAACATAAAATTCGCGCTTTTTGCGAATCCTTCATATTGTGTATATAAGCTGTATTAGCCGTGACCAAATTTGGTCAAAATAAGGCTTGTACACCAAATTTGGTCAAATGCTTGAAAATTAACCAAATTTGGTTTAGCATATGAAGGGAGCGGCCCATGCATAAATCTGGGAGGAATAAAGCAATGTACTGTGTCATAATGGGTGACATAATAAATTCCCGCAGCCTTGAAGGCGAAGTTAGGGAAAGAGTCACACAAGCAGCAAAAAGGACTTTTGATGGGATAAACACAAAATACCGCAATTCCCTTCTTGCCCACTTTGGCATGGTAAGGGGCGATTCATTTGAGGGTGTGCTGATTACCCAGTTTTACGCACCCCAGATTGTCCAAGATATTATTAAGGCCTTTTACCGTGTGGAGAAGACGCTGGTACGTGTCAGCGTTGTTATGGGGCAGCTTACAGTCCGGTCGTCAGACCGCAACGAGGTAGACGGCCCTGTATTTACAGATGTAATGGCAGCTTTGGAAAAAATAAAAGAGCGGGGAAGCACACATTGGCTGCAAGTTTCTTTTGATATCGGGACACTAGGGCAATCTTTAATCAGCAGCCAGATTGGGCTGCTTACGGCTTTGACTGAACGCTGGACGGACAAGCAGCGGGAGATTTGCTGGATTGCGGAAGAGATTGAAGGGCATGAAGCTTACCCTAAAGAAGAGACTAAAGAGCAGGAGTTGTATAAGCTAGTTGCGAAAAGGCTTAGTATTACACCTGCAGTTGTAAAAAAACAACTGAATTCTGCTTCGTATGGTGCGTACCGGCAGGCGTGGGATGGGATAACGGAATACCTTGCATTGATGGACGAATACACCGGTAAGGATAATGTGGTTGCACAAGAAAGCTTTATGTCTTATTTTAATATTGCACAGCGCAAAATGAAACAGCATAGTTTTAGCGATGCTATACCACTTCTTGAAAAATCGCTCACGTTGGCGAAAGATAAGCTGGATAAGAGTGACACGCAGCTCATTCAGTTGTATATTAGTCTGGCGGTGGCATATTCGGTGGCTAAAAAGTATCAAAAAGCTGATGATTCAATTCAGATGGCCTTATCCCTGCAAGAATCCTTATCAAAAACGCAGCAATATGTCGAAACATTAAAAGAGCTTTCTACGCTGCATTATTTCAAGAAAGAGTATGTAAAAGCGAAAGATGTAGCGGAAAAGACTCAAAGTATTGCTCGTGATATATTGCCCTACCCCCATCCATATTGGGGAGAGATATTTAATGCATTATCCTTAGCCTACGTGGGTATTAATGATTATGAAAAAGGTTTATATTATAGCAAAAAAGATATGGATTCTTACAATGACTCCCCTCACTCTGTTGTCGATTATGCAATTGCACTCTTTAATGTTTCTTGTTCTCTTTATTTTTTGCAGCGATATGATGAAGCTGCAGATGCTGCAGAAAAGGCATTAGAATTATATGAGTTAAATCTACCTATGAATCATGAGTATATTAACGATACTCGTGACATGCTGGGACTAATCCAAAATGCCCAGAAAGGCAACCAACAATGACCCTACCCCCCATACTAACAACCCTACTACTAGCCCACGTACTAGGCGACTTCTACCTACAACCAAATATCATGGCCGAAAAGAAAAGGATAAGCTGGGGATGGCTTTTTCTGCACGGCCTAATTTATATGCTGTGTATGGCAACCATCTTGCTGATAAGCACAGAGTTTTCAAAGTTTACACTATTTCTTATCATAGGCGCAGGCGCAACCCACCTCGCCATTGATGCGCTAAAAAAACATATCACACAAAAAAACACCATCCCCAAGATATTTACAATAGATCAAGCTTTACACATAACCATCCTAATCATTTTTGTGCACATATGGGGGCAATGCCTGTCATTTCGAAACTCTGCCGTAAATATGCTGGATTATTTCCCCGCAAACTTTCCACTAATACTACTTGGCCTATTATGGATTCTTAAACCTGTTGGGGTGCTTATTGGCCAAGGAGACATCTGGGATTTTAACAAAGGCGAAAGCATCCCAACGCCAAGCAGCAGCCAAAAAGGCGCTGGCAAAATGATTGGCTACCTAGAGCGTATTATCGTCTTCTTTCTGCTGATAAATGGCCAATTTGGGGCCATAGCCTTTGTGCTAACCGCAAAATCCGTAATGCGGTTTCCAGAAATCAGAGACAGCGAAAATGCAACCTCCCTAGCCGAATATTACATAATAGGCACACTGCTAAGCATGACCTCTGTTTTTGTACTAACTTTCTTACTTGGGCTGATATAATAATCCACAATATCTACAAGCTTATTAAAACCAAAAAAGCACCCATGCCATGACAGCAATATGTCATAGCATGGGTGCTCTTTTTTCACCCATTTTCCTAATCCCCCCTTGCAACACCGCCATTTCACTGATATATTCATTCAGTTACAGCAATATTAAGCAAAAGAGGTGCAACATGGGAATATTAGAAAAAATATTTGGAAATTACAGCGAAAAAGAAATAAAGCGCATAACCCCAATTGTAAACAAAATAGAATCCCTGGAACCAGACATGCAAAAGCTTACAGGCTGCCAGCTAAGGACAATGACCACAAAGTTTAGGGAGCGCCTAGCAGCTGGCGAAACCCTGGACGACATCCTACCAGAAGCCTACGCAGTAGTGCGGGAAGCCTGGAACCGCATAACAGGCAAACGCCATTTTAATGTACAGGTTATGGGCGGTATAGTCCTGCACCAAGGCCGCATTTCCGAGATGCGTACAGGTGAAGGTAAAACCCAAACCGCGGCCCTTCCCCTATACCTTAACGCCCTGGCGGGCAAAGGGGCCCACCTGGTAACAGTAAACGAATACCTAGCCAGCTACCATGCAGAGCTTATGAGTCAACTGTTCGGCTACCTGGA
>Ga0131853_10017374_pt1 | contig 13096 bp, 14 predicted proteins | sample TergutLab28metaG_FD_92764 | JGI IMG/M metagenome (GOLD analysis project Ga0131853, IMG submission 92764) | Labiotermes labralis P1 segment gut microbial communities from Petit-Saut dam, French Guiana - Lab288 P1 (version 2) (version 2) | ecosystem: Host-associated > Arthropoda: Insects >...
ATGTTGTCATCCTGAGCGTAGCGAAGCGGAGCCGAAGGATCTAGCGATAAGCGTACTTACTAAAAAAATTAATTACGCAACAAGTCTATTGTTCACCCCTAAAGAGTTCCACTGCAAATCTTGATTATCAATATTCACCTTAATCAATTTGTTGCTGATGCCAAGCATATTAATTTTATTAATAGGGAATAATAGTATTTCACACCAAAGAAGCACCAAAGACAAAGGGGTGGCAGCTGATAACGGCTGCCACCCCTTGATTTTTACACAAAAAAAGACGGAGCAAATTTGCTCCGTCTTCATTATACATTATGCGTTATTCTATTGAACACCATGAGCCAGCATAGCTCTTGCTATTTTCTCAAACCCTGCAATGTTTGCACCCAGCACAAAGTCAATCGGTTTTCCATAATTTTTTGCCGTGGCACTCATGTTTTTATAAATGTTTTTCATAATAGCTAATAGCTTCTCATCAACCTCAGCCTCACTCCAACTCAATCTCATGCTGTTTTGCGTCATTTCTAAGCCGCTTGTCGCAACGCCGCCCGCATTTGCCGCCTTGCCCGGAGCATACAACACTTTTTTAGTCGCCAAATATGCGTCAACCGCTTCAGGCGAGTTAGGCATATTAGCACCCTCTGCAACAGCGATTACTCCGTTTTTAATAAGCTCCTTAGCCTGCTTTAAGTCAATTTCATTTTGCGTAGCGCAAGGCAATGCAATATCACACTTGACTGACCAAATTCCTAAATCGCCTTTTTTAGTTTCTTTATATTCAGCACCTTTTCTTGTATCCACATACACACTAAGTCTTGCTCTGTCAACCTCTTTAATTTTCTTAACCAAATCTAAATCAATTCCGTTCTTGTCATAAATCCAGCCGGCACTATCACTCATAGCCACAACCTTTGCACCAAACTCCATAGCCTTTTCAGCAGCATAAATCGCCACATTTCCTGACCCTGACACAACCACTGTTTTGCCTTTGAAGCAAGTGCCTTGCTCTTTAAGCATTTCTTGAGTCAAATAAACTGTGCCATACCCGGTAGCCTGCTTTCTAATCAATGACCCGCCATAATCCAGACCCTTGCCCGTAATCCAGCCTTCCGGCAATCTTGTAATCTTTTTATAGGTGCCGTACATCCAGCCGATTTCTCTAGCACCCACGCCCTTGTCGCCGGCAGGAACATCAATGTCAGCACCGACATGACGGTATAGCTCCATAATCATGCTTTGTGTAAAGCGATAAATCTCTTGCTCAGACTTGCCCTTAGGGTCAAAGTCTGCGCCGCCTTTGCCGCCGCCCATAGGAAGCCCGGTCAAAGAGTTTTTGAAGCATTGCTCAAAAGCCAAGAATTTCATTTCGCCTATGTCTATGCTAGGACTATATCTCATTCCGCCTTTATATGGCCCAATCGCATTGTTGAATTGGATGCGATATCCCACATTTACATGAGCTTGACCCTTATCATCAACCCAAGGGATTCTGAATATGATTTGACGATCAGGCTCAACCATGCGCTCTAACAAAGCGTTTTGCTTATACACAGCTTCATTGGCCTTGATTGCAGGCTCTAATGAGTTTAATACGCCGCGGCACGCTTGAACAAAAAGCGGTTGGGCAGCATACTTTTCTTCCATCATTTTTAACACACTGTTGGTGTAAGACATTGTTTTTCTCCTCCGAGATGACTATTTTTCAAATTAAAAGGGCTAGAGAAAGCAGTAAATTTTTTGAAGCAAAAGTTTATTGTTTTCACAGTCAATACCTAGCAGTATTCACAAGAAAAGACTAGACTTTTGAACAAAAAAGGTGCTGCTTAATCCTTTCCTTTTGAATTTGCAAAAATAGTCTACATTGTATTTGACACCATTATATCACAGGAAAAACTTAAGTCAAACGAAAAACAGGGGAGTTTGACTTATAAAGCATAAATAGTTTTTTTTATCATTTTTGCATACTCAACCGTATTAAACACCCCGCCCAAACACTCTCTATTATATACAACCACCAATGCACTATTATCCACCATATACTTGTTGCGCTCCGTATAGCAATTTTTAGAATAATTATCATTGACATAGGTGACCATATCAGCATTTGTTTCAATCAATGAAAATAACAACCTTTCTCTTAATGGTTTAAACTCATTTTTAAAAGGCAAAGCCAGCTCCAATAAAATTTTGTGCCCGCTCTTTTTTAATTCAACTATCACCTCTGCCGCCAGCATATCAAAGCCCACGCTTCCGCCGCAAATAAAATGTATGTACCCACCCTCAACGGCTTTTAGCACACATTCCAAAATCCATTGCCTGATTTGGCTTTCATCATCATAAAGCTTATTGTGTCCTATCAAACAACATGTATTTTTATCGCTTTTCATAGGCATAATTATAACACAGAGCATTCTCTTGCACAAGCATATTGCGACAAATATTTCCATGCTCCGAAATATTTTTGAAAAAAGCTAGGTTAGACTATGACTATGGACAGTAATAATATAAATGAAAAAAGAAACACCAACTCTGCAATTAAGTTGAGAATACAAAACTTATTAAAACAAAAAAATATGACACAATATAGGCTAACAATGAAAAGTGGAGTTCCTCATTCTACTCTATCAAATATCATGAATAAAATTGTGGACGATAACAAATTCTCAACAATAATAATGATTGCAAACGGTTTTGATATGACCGTAAGTGAATTTTTAGACGACCCAATATTTATTGATCTAGCTGAAAGCCTTTGAGCAACTACAGATAAAGCTGCTTGACAAAAGGCTTGCTTTATAATATCATAATACATGAGGACTTGCTTGTAATAATTAAGATATTTAATAGGAGAGATTAGATATAAACTCTCTTGCTGCGCCGTCAATCGTGCCGGCGCCCATAAACACCACTGCACTTTTGCTATAATCCTTTGAATCAGCTTCCCCGCTTCTCCCCTCACCCTTTGCTTGCATCCACTCTTTCACATATTCACACACAGACACATAATCATCTGCACATATGACCGACGCAAATCCTGACTTTTTCATCTCTTTTTCAATCAAATCCGACATTATTCCGTCAATTTTTTGCTCTCGTGCTGCAAATATGGGCAACAACAAAACCTCATCAGCCTTAGACAGGCTTTTAGCAAATTCCTTATAAAAACTGGCAGTCCTCGTGTATGTATGTGGTTCAAAGCATATGAGGATATGCTCATATCCACACTCACGCATACTTGCAAGTGTGCAATCAATCTCTTTTGGGTGATGAGCATAATCAGAATAAATTGCGATGTCATTTATGACACTCAATTTTTCCAGCCGCCGTCCTATCCCTTCAAATCTTGCTATCCCCTTTTTTATTTGGTCAAGTGACAAGCCTAATTCTAGTGCAGCCGCGATTACAAATAATGAATTATAAACATTATGCTTGCCCGAAACCTTTAGATGAATTCTGGCTTTGAATTTATTGTTTATAAATAGGCAATAGTTATAGTTGCCGTTTTTATCATGCTTAAGTCTGCCCGCCCTAATGTCACAATCATTTTTTAGTCCCACCTTAATCAAGCGTTTTGCGTTTTGCATTTTGCGCTCATTAAACTCCTCCCCAACTATCGCAACTTTTTTTGCCTGACCTGCAAACTCATAAAATGCATCCTTTGCATCGTCCAAATTTTGATAGCAGTCCGTGTGGTCTAAATCCATATTTAGGACAACCGTTATATCAGGCTTTAATTTCAAAAAACTTTTTTTGTATTCGCAGGCTTCAGTTATAAATATGGCGGTTGATTGCGGGTGGCTATTGTGCTTGTTGTCATGCTGAGTTGAGTTGAGCAGAGCCGAAGAACCCAGCGCAGCAAGTTTATCATCCGTCCCAATATGCACCTTCGGCCATAGGTCCTTAAGCACCTCACTCATCATCGCCGTTGTCGTAGTCTTTCCATGTGCGCCGCCTATCGCAATACTTACATCAAACCCGCTCATCACATCACCTAAAAATTCGCCTCTCGTCATCATTTTTATACCCAATTCTCCAGCCTTGACCAGCTCTATATTTCTCTCGCCCACCGCAGCACTATAGACTACTAAATCTAAATCCTTATGTATATTGCTTTGACTATGCCCGCCGTCCAAAACATCACTTCCCGACACAATATTCCCCTGCCCTCTTGCAATTTCCATGAGAGAGGACATACTTACTCCCCTGCTTCCTATAAAATGTATGCTCTTTAGTTTTTTCATAATATTTTCTCCTGATTTGGTTACTATACACCATCATATGAAAATTACTGATAAATTTTACTAATTCATACAAAATCGTTTGATTTAATTAAAAAGAATGTGATATACTATTGATATTAAAACTTTTAAATGCTGTCAAAAAAGGATAGCAAACAACAAGGAGCAAACTTAATGAACATTACTGAAACTCGCATTAGGCTAGTTAAAAAAGACGAGGGCAAGCTAAAAGCAGTTGCCACTATCACAATTGATGATTGCTTTGTAGTGCATGATATCAAAATTATTAAAGGCACTGATGACCATTTCATCGCAATGCCAAGCAAAAAAACACCATCGGGAGAATATAGAGACATAGTTCACCCGCTGAATACTGAAACTAGAGAAATGTTGAAAAATTTGGTTTTAGGAGAATTTGACAAGGCAGTTAAAGAAGCTATTGCCAGCGGAGAGTATGCCGGCTAGATTAAGCTGTTATTAGGCTGACTTATTAACAGTTTAATTGAGTAAACAAGATAATATTTATATAAAACCCTGCGTCCAATAGGATGCGGGGTTTTTGTTTTGCCGCAGGCTGTTTCTATTAAACAGATTTACAATCCCTGTCCGATATGCAAAATTCATTAAAACAGCTTATTAATAATTAAAAAAACGCATTGTTTGACCCGATGCCGCAATGCGTTTTGTTTTTAAGCTTGACTCTTAAAAAACTCTGCAATATTTTGAGCAGTTTTTATATCAATCCCTGCCTTTGCTGCAATCTCGTCTGCTGACAAAGACTTAATTTGACTAAATGAAATGTTGGCTAGAATTTTTTTGCGCTTAGCCTCACCCACTCCGTTTATTTGCTCTAGCAAACTGCCTAGCTTGCCGCCTCGCAAAAGCCTGTTATAGCTATTGGCAAATCTATGTGCCTCGTCCCTTGCTCTCATTAAAAGCCGCAAAGCATAATCGCCTTTTGCCAAAGAAATGGGGGCGTCGTTTATCCTGAAAATTGTTTCCTCTCTTTTTGCCAAGCTTATTATGTTTTTGCTGCCTAGCTTTGATGCCAAAATTTCCCAAGCCGCCGCAAGCTGTCCCTTTCCACCGTCGATGACTATTAAATCAGGTGAATTGGATTGGGAAATAATGGGTTGATAATCAATAGCTGAAAGCTGGAAATTGTCATCTTTAGCGGGGCCGCAAAGCGGCGAATCCAAAGGGTCTTTGCTATTGCTTGCCAATAGACGATTATCCCTAAACCTCCGCTCCATCACTTCTCTTATCGCCGCATAATCATCCTGACCTGCCGTCGTCTTGATTTTATAACGCCGATACCCCGATTTATCAGGCTTGCCGTCCACAAAAACCACACCGCTTGCCACTATATCCTCACCCGCCGAATTTGACACATCATAACACTCTATCCTTCTTAAACTCTCAATCCCCAATAATTTCCCCAATCTTTCACACGCACCCGTCGTCAAATCCTGCTCCCGTTTATACTTGTCCGCTCCGCTGTTAAGATGCTCAACTGCATTCCTTTTTGCCATGTCAACAAGCTTTTTCATAACCCCCTTTTCAGGAATAGAAACTATAACCCTGCCGCCTTTAAGAACACTCAGATACTCCGCTAAACCCTCAAAATTGATGTTATTATTGCTTTCCCTATTCTCATGGTCATCCTGAGCATAACCAAGCATCTTATTGGCAAAGCAATAAATCTCCGGCTCTGCCGAATGAAACCCTTCGGCTTCGCACTTCGTACTTCGCTCAAGATGACTATGAGAAAGCATATCACCATATTTAGCAGGAACAAGCGTTTTCATCTCCATATTCTCTCTCTCCATTTCCAAACTCTCTCTCTGCATTCCCAAATTCACCCTCTTCGGAATCTCATTTCCGTCATAATATTGACTGATAAAGCTAGACAAATCCCCAACAACCTGTCCCAGATAAAACACCCTTGCACCCATCATTCTGCCGCCCCTGACCACATTGACAGCAACGCAACAATTTATGCCGTCACTCGCTAAATAAAAACTGTCAGCATCCTCTATGTTGCCCATTGACGAAATATGACGCTCCTTAAGCCGCTCTATCATGCCCAGCTGCTCACGATACCCAATCGCCCTCTCAAAATCCTCACTTTCAGCCGCCCTTTTCATCCTCTCTTCAATAACCATTTTTGCCTCATCATCCCGCCCGCCTAAAAATGCCGCCGCCTTGTTTGCCGCCGCCCTATATTCCTCCTTTGATACCTTGCTATGACATGGGCCTAAGCATAAATTTATGTGATAATTCAAGCATTCCCGCCGCCCAAACCTTCCCTTGCAAAACCGCACTTTATACGCCGCCCTCACAATGGCCACTATGTCCATTACTCTCACCCCGCTAAAATACGGTCCAAAATATCTTGCCCCATCTCTTTTGACCTTGCGCACAACCTGCATACTGGGAAACTCTGTTCTCAAATCAATCCTTATATATGGCGCACTTTTATCATCTTTTAATAGAATATTAAATTTAGGATTATGTTTTTTAACCAGACTGCTTTCAAGTGCAAAAGCATCCTTTTCGGTCAAAGTAATAATATAGTTAAAATCGCTGATCAATTTGACCAGCGTTTGAATTCTTTCATCCTTTTTTCCATGATGAAAATACTGCCGAACCCTATTTTTAAGCACTCTGGCTTTGCCCACATAAATAACATTCCCCCTGTCATCATGCATTAAATAAACACCGGGGTCGCTTGGCAGATTTTTTAGTTTTTCATCAAGTGTCATAAATTTATTATAATAGATAATTTTTAGCTTGTCAACTTATGTGAAAATAAAAAGCTTAAACTCTGCACCCGCAATAATTTTGCCTGTAAATCCCCAATCGCTTTGCAATCTCTAGTGACTTTGAAAATCCTCCGCCCTTCTTAAAATCCGACACTAAATATTTTATGCCGATTTCCTTTTCAACCTCAAGCCCAATCCTATTTATGACCGAGCTATTTTTATGAGGACTAATCGTAAGTGTGCTGGCAAAATAGTCATATCCTAATTGCTTAGCCGCTTTAGCCGTTTCTTTAAGCCTCAAATAAAAACACTTTTCACACCTCTTGCCACCCTCACTGCAAGCCTCGTGTCCTTTAATAGCCTGCAAAAACTCCTCATTCCTCCACTTACAAATATATCGGTTAGCTGTGCTGTCATCCTGAGCAGAGCAAAACGGAGTCAAGAAATCTCCTTTGCCTAGAGCATGAAACCCTTCGGCTTTATACACTGCGATACTTTGCTTAGGTTGGCAAGGATTTTCCCCCGGTATAGTTATACCTTTCAGCTTCTCCATCTCTCCTGCCCGTCTCTCATACTCCTCATAAGGCATTATATTGGGATTATAAAAAAACAGCTGACAATCCCATGCCCCCAGCTCTTTTATCCTCTCTATACAAAAGCCCGCACACACCGCACAGCAGCAATGCAAGCATATTTTTATCTCCCTGTTTTCTAAAATTATCCTCTCAAATTCTTTATCATAATTCACTTTCATTACTCAATCCATCTGACCTTTTTTTCATCATAAAACCCTCTGCTACCAAAAACCTCACCCTCTGCCGCAATCCCTATCGCAATCACACAAAACGGAACCCTGTCATTTGAAATATCAAACATTTGCCTAAAGCCTTGCATTCTATCCTCATTAGGATGAATGCCACACCAGCACGAGCCAAACCCCATGTCCATTGCTTGAAGTAAAATATTTTGCGTAGCCGCTCCGCAATCATGCTGCCACATCTCTGCCCCGTGAATTTTAGTTCCGTCAAGCGCCCTCGGATTTGCTGTCATAATGATAGCAACTGAGGCAGTTTGCAGCATTTTGGCATAAGGATGATAGTCAACCATCGCATCCATCTTGGCACGGTTTTTGACCACAATAAACTCCCATGGGCGCGAATTAACCGCACTAGGCGCAAGCATCGCCGCCTCTAAGAGGGTTTTGATTTGCTCATCAGTGATGACTCCGTTAGGGTCAAATTTTCTGATACTTCTTCGCTTTTTGATTATTTCATTTACCATTTTTGTGCTCCTTATTTTAATAATATAAAGTGTCATGCCTAAGGGCAAAACCTTGGATTCCCTAGCTTAGCCCTCTAAAACCAGTGAAAAAGGACCGTCCCCCTCACTATATACATGCATATGTGCCCCAAACTGCCCGGTCGCCACTTTTTTGACCCTGCTCTTGCATTGCAAAACAAAATACTCATACAGCTCTTTTGCTAAATCAGCCCTCGCCCCCTTAGAAAAACTGGGGCGATTTGACGATAAATCTGCATTGAGCGTAAACTGCGACACCACTAATATCTCACCATTGACATCACCGATAGATAAATTTGTTTTGCCGCTTTCATCAGCAAAAATCCTAAGCCGCACTATCTTATCTGCCATTTTATCTATAGCCGCCTTATTATCCTCAGCCGCTACTCCTAAATAAACAATCAAACCCTTTTCTATACTGCCCACCATTTTTCCATCAACCTTGACACAAGCGTTATTCACTCTTTGTAAAACTATTTTCATAACCTTTTTACCCCTCACCCTCTAGCTTCGCCGTCTGATCAGCTATCCTAAGCGCCTCAAGCATCCCGTCAATATCTCCGTCCACGAACTCTGTCAAGCTATATAAATTTAAGCCAATTCTATGGTCTGACACCCGCCCCTCCTTAAAATTATATGTCCTGATCCGTTCTGACCTATCCCCTGTGCCCACCTGCTTCTTTCTCACATTAGCATACTCCCTCTCCGCATCTTGAAGCTGCTTATCATATAATCTAGTCCTTAGCACCTGCATGGCTTTTTCCCTGTTCTGAATCTGACTGCGCCCGTCCTGACACTGCACCACAATGCCCGTCGGCAAATGCGTAATCCTTATCGCACTCTCGGTTTTATTGACATGCTGACCACCAGCACCACCACTCCTATAAGTGTCTATTTTCAAATCCTTTTCATTTATCTCCACCACTACATCCTCAGCCTCAGCCAGCACCGCCACCGTAACGGTAGAAGTATGAACCCGTCCTTGCGTTTCAGTTTCAGGTACTCTTTGCACCCTATGCACTCCGCTCTCAAACTTGAGTTTGGCAAAAACTCCCTTGCCCTTAATCATAAAAACTGCCTCTTTAATGCCGCCTATCTCGGTGTCATTGATGTCAATGTCCTCTAGCTGCCAGCGGTTTTGAGATGCATACATTTTATACATCCGCATAAGAACAGCACCAAAAAGAGCCGCCTCGTCGCCGCCTGCGCCTGCGCGAATTTCCATAATAACATCCTTGTCGTCGTTGGGGTCTTGAGGTAAAAGCAAGATTTTCAGCTCCCCTGCCAATCTTTCTAAATCAGCCTTTTTTTCCTCAATTTCTAGCTCTATCATCTCAACCATCTCGCTATCCTTCTCTGTTTTCAACAATACCCTTGCTCCGTCCAGATCCGACTTTGCCTTTGCATAATTTGCATAGCACAAAACAACAGGCTGCAAATTGCTCTGCTCTTTGGCAAGCTTTGCCCACTCCTTGTTGTTTGAGATGATGTCAGGTTTAGAAAGAAGTGTGGTTAATTCATCGTATCTGTTTTTAATATTTTCTAGTTTTGTAATGTTCATGTACTGTAATAACTCCTGATAATCTATAACATAGTTTAATAATTCATTAATGCTTTTTTTACTCCACATCAAACGGAATAGTAATCATCCCGAACTCCTTCATCGCATTAAATTCTTCACTTGTATCAATCGCATTCTCATTGCCTGCCCAATTTCTTCTTGCAACACCACACATCGTATCATACACCATCGCCGCCCGCAAAATTCCGTCCACCCTCTCACTGCCGTCTAACACCATTCCAAATCCGCCATTTATACTCCTGCCAATCCCTGTGCCGCCGCCGTTATGAAGCGCCACCAAGCTCATTCCTCTAGCACAATTCCCTGCAAAAACATGGGTAGCCATGTCTGCCATAATATTTGAGCCATCCTTGATATTGCTAGTCTCCCTAAACGGCGAATCAGTCCCTCCCGTATCATGATGATCTCTCCCTAGCATAATCGGTCCAACTTTCCCCTCTCTGACCATCTCATTAAATTTTAAGGCTATCTTCATCCTGCCCATTGCATCCTGATACAAAATCCTAGCCTTTGTCCCCACCACCAGCTTGTTTTTCTTAGCATCCCTAATCCACACCCAGTTATCCTTGTCTTGAAACCGCCTGTTAGGGTCAATGCAATCCATCGCCGCCTTGTCGGTAGCATCCAAGTCTTTTTGGTCGCCACTTAAACACACCCACCTAAACGGCCCGTACCCATAATCAAAGCACACAGGCCCCAAAATGTCCTCTACATAAGACGGAAAAATAAAGCCGTCCAATTCATCCTTTCCGTTTTTGGCAATGTCCTTTGCACCTGCATCATAAACAGATTTCAAGAATGAGTTGCCATAGTCAAAAAAGTATGTTCCCTTTTTGTGTAATATTTTGATTGCTTTATAATGTTTGAGCAATGTAGCATCCACTCTTTTTTTGAATTCGTCCTTGTTGTCTTTAAGCATTTGAGTACGCTCTTCAAATGTCATGCCCATAGGACAATATCCACCCTCATAGACTGCGTGGCAAGAGGTTTGGTCAGAGAGCAGGTCAATTTTGATGTTGTTGGCGGCGGCGTAGATAAGTAGGTCAACAATGTTTCCGTGCAGGGCGATTGCTGTTGCAGTTTTGTTTTTTATGTGTTTAGCGGCAAGGTCAAACGCTTGTTTTGGTGTATTAGTAATCTCTTGCACCCAGCCTTGCTCATGCCTAGTTTTTATGCGGGATAAGTCCACCTCTGCAATGATGGCAACACCGCCGGCAATGACAGCGGCTTTGCCTTGCGCACCGCTCATGCCGCCAAGACCGGATGATACGAAAAGAAGCCCCTGCATTTCTTTATCAGTGTTGTTTAGGCGGCAGGCTGCCGCCCCCCCTACAGGGGTTTTGTTGTTTTCTCCATTATTCACGCTACACATTGTAGGGGCGGCAACCTGCCGCCTACTATCCCCCCCCCTAATCATCCTCGCCGCATTTATCAGCGTATTATATGTCCCGTGCACAATCCCTTGCGGCCCGATATACATCCATCCCCCTGCTGTCATCTGCCCATAATTTGCCACGCCTATCGCACACGCACGAGAAAAACTGTCCTGATTGTCAAACATTCCCACCATCAATCCATTTGTAATAATCACCCTAGGACTTGTCTTATGCGAGAGAAATAACCCCAGCGGATGCCCTGACAAAATCGCCAAAGTCTGACTGTCAGTCATCACCTCAAGATACTTTTTGATCAACACATACTGCATCCAATTTTGGCACACCTGCCCTGTTTCACCATAGGTCACCAATTCATAGGGATATAATGCTATATCAAAATCAAGGTTGTTATCAATCATAACTTGAAACGCTTTTCCCTCTAGTGTCGCCCCTTTGTACCGGTCAATAGGCAATGCCTTTATATTGCCCTCCGGTCTAAAGCGATAACCATAAATGCGCCCCATGGTCTCTAATTCTTCTAAAAACTCAGGAATTATCTCTTTATGAAATTTAGTAGGGATATACCTAAGAGCATTTCTTAATGCCAGCTTTTTGTCGCTTTCAGATAGGGTCAACTCCCGTTTAGGTGCTCGCCTAATGCCTTTAATGAAAGGCTTTTTTGGCGGCAATTCAGTTATTTGTATTGTGTTTGTCATATTGTGTAATATCCTTATTATGTATTATGTATATAGAAATATATGGCTATCCGTAGGGACAAGCGTCCCAAACGACCCTTATTCTAATCATCAAAATCATCATCTATAGAGTTCAATTGTGGTTGCTGGTGTTCTTCCCCTTCCCTTTGAGCTATCGTCCTCTCTTTCTTTATCCTTCGCCACTCAAGCACAATCCCAACAATCATAACAATCATACCACACGCCCCCACTATAAGCGCCACTAAAAATCCTTTATGCCCATTTCTCATATATGAACGAAGAAACAAGAGCATAAGCGGTAACCATACTGCTGTAGTCGCAATCATCATTTTTAAATAATTAGCATACTTTTTCATACAATCACCTCCAAATTCCTACTAAAATAAAAAAATGTATGAACATTGTTGTAACCATAAGTGCAAGTCCTATAGCCCAAACTCTATAAAAAACACTAAGCTTTTTTGGTTTTTCACCTTTTTCCTTCCTCTCTTTTTCCTCTTTGAAAATTTGTTTGGTTTTTCTAATCCCAACTACAATCAGCACTGTTAAAATAACCAGTGCAAAAACAATTCCAGCTATCAAAAATCCTAGATTTTCCATTTACTCCACCTTGCCCGCAACCCTCAAAACCTCGCCGCTTCTTACCAACCCGCTACACTTACTCATAAGCGGAGCCAAATACATATCCTCTTCTACAAAGCAAACATCTTTCCTCAATCTATCAAACACCTTTCTTCCGCTTGCACTCAAACCATCAATCCCTCTAAGCTCTGCCGCCTGCCCTGCACACATCAATTCAATCCCCAGCACCTCTGCCACATTGCTCACAATAACCGCCGCCTTTCTTGCCGCCGTCATTCCCATACTCACATGGTCCTCTTGATTTGCACTGCTGGTGATGCTGTCCACGCTTGCGGGGTGCGACAAAACCTTATTTTCACTCACAAGCGCCGCCGCCGCATATTGCGGAATCATAAAGCCGCTGTTTAGTCCTCCATTCTTAACCAAAAACGCATTTAGACCATTAGATAACTGTGGATTGACCAGCCGCTCTGTGCGCCTCTCACTCACATTTGCAATCTCACTCATGGCAATGGCAAGATAATCACCCGCTATCGCCAAA
>Ga0131853_10017375_pt1 | contig 13096 bp, 7 predicted proteins | sample TergutLab28metaG_FD_92764 | JGI IMG/M metagenome (GOLD analysis project Ga0131853, IMG submission 92764) | Labiotermes labralis P1 segment gut microbial communities from Petit-Saut dam, French Guiana - Lab288 P1 (version 2) (version 2) | ecosystem: Host-associated > Arthropoda: Insects >...
CAGAGCAGCAAGCCGCAACTGCCGAACAGACCGCGCCGCCTGACACGCAAACAGAGCAGCAAGCCGTAGTTATAACCACCGCGCCCGTCCGCTTTGCGCCGCAGGAAGGTGCCACAGTGCCTGAACTGCGGAACGTTATGCCCAATAGCTGGCGGCTTTTGACAAGGCTGACCGGCGAAGAACAGCAGGCTTTTTGGGAAGAAAACCCCGCTGTTCTTTCGGAGATAACAGAGGAAAGGATGCAGAATGAAGTACTTCTTGGCTGGCACCGATGGTTTGAAAATAACGACTGGAACGAAGACATGAGGTTGGAGCATTACAGTATTTTTAGGCAGGAGGTTGGCGGCGACACTTTCTACCGCATACTTGTTACCGATACCGCCAGCCCGGACTTTTTGTCCCGCCGCATACGCTTTGTCCAGTATTTGGTTTACCAAAATGCTATAATATTAGGGGGTTTTTACAACATGCTGCTGGCACCTGAGTCTGGAGTTCAAGGGTATTTTAGTAGCATAGACATTATCCCAGGAAAGGAAGGGGCAAGGGGTGTTTTACATACAGGGATCATGGGCAAGAGAGACGATAAGGATTACAACGAATGGCATAGTGAACAGTATCGGAATGGGCAGTTGTTCGCTTGGCATCAGGAAAATGCATCGTTCTATCTGATGGAAGACATTCTTAGCGGCAATTGGAGGCGGAGAATGGACATAGAAGCTTCTGATGCTTTGGTAGACCCTGACGTTCCTTTGCGCTACAGCGTGCAGAACGCCTTCGACGGCAACCCCGAAACCGCTTTTGTGCCAAACGTGTCAAATGTTGAAGGTTATCGATGGACAGGTATTACCGTTCCAAATCGTTTCTTGTCTATAAAGAAAAATGCCATCATTAATGGTTCTGCGGAAAATGCTGTTTCGTACATAAACAATAATCGAGTAAGAAAGTTATCGGTACATTACTTCGGTAGCATATTTCATGAAATAGAATTGTCCGATGACACCCTTGCATGGCAGATATTCGAAAGTAATAACGGTGGATTTTCTGCAATCGAATTTTATCCAGGGAGTATGTGTAACAACACACCCATATCTGGGTTTAATGTGTATACAGAAACTTATGGCTGGCTGTTTGGAGAGATAGATGAGCAATAAAGATCACATAAGGAATTTACCTGTTCCGTTTTTTTCGCAAAGGGAAGTTAGATATAGGTGGCAACGGCTGGCACATGGCAATCATAGTGAAGCAGGACAAGCTGGTGAACGAATTAAGGTAGATCATGCAAAACCAGCCGAGGGAATTAAGGATCGCTTTTACAGAGAAGGGGAGAAAATAGGCTACGAAGTATCCCTTGCCCATCACGTCTGCAATATTGTAAGCCTGTGTATGGTTCTGCGCTACTACGGCATTACCGACGATACGCCCGATCAAATGCTTGAAAAGTTTTTCACCACACGGAACTTTCGGGCATCTACCGAAGCAAATGCCAACGGAACAGGAAAGCACTTTAACAGCGATTTCAGGCAAGAGGAAAATGCCATTTCTCCTCGCTTCAGCGGTCCAAACAGGCTGATGGAGTGGACAAATTTTTTGCGGCAGTTTGCTGTAATAAACTACAAAATCCCCGATAGTTATTTTGCAACTCCACCAGAGACTAATGATATTGACTGGGCAAAGGGGCAAATAGCGAAGGGCAACCCGGTTATGATTTCCTATGGCGCAACCAGAGGTACAGCAGCATCTAGCGGTCATGTTGCCGTTATCCGCGGTTTCACAGATGGCAGTGTAATTATCAACGACCCGTGGGGGGATGCGGGAACGCCTGACGGCTTGCTTATTCCCAAATCAAATGATGATGACGTATCAAGGTTTTATTCCTTGCGCAGAAACGAAGGGCGCAATTTTTCCAGCCTAGGTAACGGCGACAACTCCATATTGCATTTGGATGAGTTTAAAAGGCTCATAAAAGATGACAAAAAAACATTCAACGCCGCGTTGTCGATACATTACCCGCATACATGGGCGTTCCCGTTCAGGCAGGGCGCGGGGGTACATGAAAGCGTATTTCGTTTCAGTGATCCGCAGAACAATTCAGATGAGTACCGCCATTCGCAGGCGGCAGAGATGCTCAAGTCTGAATCCATAAACCATGCGGGCTACCCAATATCCGCGAACCGTTTTTGGCACGATGGCATCCACATACAGGGTAATGAGCCGGTATACGCAATCGGTTCTGGGCGGCTGGTGGCTGCCCGGATCCAGAGCAGCGCGCCGTCATCGCCGAGCGATGGCGACAGGAGCTTCGCGCTGGTCTCCCATAAGGTAAAAACCGGCGGGAAAGAGCGGGGTTTTTACAGCCACTATATGCACCTTGCGCATGAAAACATTGCCAGCCGCATACAAAGCCATTTGTTCGGCGGGACTGGCAAGCAGGGGGCAAGCTGGCTCGACCAGCTAATCGAGCGCATTATGCCTATGCGCGCGCTTGTTGTGATCCGGCACCCAACGGCGCACGGCATAGAAGACCCAAAGAACGAGGCAGGCTGCATATATCACCTTGAAAATAGGGTTCTAAAACGCACAGGCGAGCGTCTTCCGGATCGCGCGCTTGTTTTTCTGCGCCCCAGAGACCGTGAGGTGCAAAGAAGGATTGAGCGGCTAGAGGATCAGGGGGTGCTTAGAGAAATAACACCGGAGGAAGAAGATCGCCCCAAAAACCTCGCATGGTTTTACAACGCGCTGCAAAAGAGCGAAACATACAAGCAGACTTTTACCGTCAACGGCGCTTCTACGGAATTCTACGAGATTTACCACAGGGCTTCGGCTTCAGCCCGTATTGTAGAACAGCACTTTGTCCGCGCCAAAGATGTCATCCCCCAGACGGTAAATCTGCCTGACTTCATCTACTGCCGTGGGAAACTGGCAAAGCTATTGAAGGGGGAAACAACAGACTTTTCCAGAAAAGAGCTTGATTTAAGCGGCATAAACCAGACTTCAAATTTCGATTTGTTCAGAAATTCTTTGATGAGAGAATTCGCTGCTGTGAAAGACTTTGTTGAAGGTACGAAAGACCTTTTTAAAGGCACGGTTAAAGGAGAAGCCGACTGGCGCAACAGCACTAAGTACCAAATAATAAGGGATGCCATGTATGGGCGCATAAAGAAACATTATCAAGAAGTTTTGCCGAAGATACAGGAACGCGACATACTGCTTGAAGAACTGCATATCTTGTCCGACAGGTTTATACGGTTCGGCAGGGCGCTGCTGTCTTTTCCGGCAAGCATGCTGAAAAACAGCCGCGAGCCATTCCTCATAGGTGAGAGATGGTATACAGAACTTGGTAAACTTTATAAGGATATTATAGGTTTTAAGCAAGAACGATTTATTTTGCCACATGATGCCGATCAATACCATGCGTTTTTAATGGCGGCATTGCAGGTTGGAGCCCGCGCAAACATTGACAACTATATCGAAGTGAATGCAAGCACAATTATCGGTTTTCCTGGCAGGTACAATTCCGACAGCGGCAATTTAATCCATTTCGATATATTTTCTGATGCAGACGACATTATCCCCAATCTCGCAAGCGCTTGGGAAGAAAATCAGGAGCCGCCTGCAAGGAAGTTTGTAAAGGTCGAGCCTTGCGTTGAAAAGCATGATTTTTTCAATGCGTCTAAAACCATCGAAAAGCTCCGCGCGGCAAATTTCCTTACTTCCCCTGATCATTTCAAATCGCCGAAGAACAATGCTATATACCCTGGAGAATTGCCAACCTATTTGAACGATAGGCAGGCTTCCCTTCCATTGCAGTATGCTGTCGTACAGCACCTCTGCAGCCATGCAAAACTGGGTGAGGACAGATGGCGCAAGATAATCGAAAATGGCGTAGGTCTTAACAGCAGCATGATGCTCCAACCAGACCGCTTTAACAGTTACCTTGCCTATAAATGGTTCAGCAAAGATTTAGGTCTACTATCAAGGGCTAATTTTGACAATGGTGCTTCTGCAGTTTTTTATCACCCTGTAAGGTTTTTAGAGTGGCTGGATAGAACGGCATGTGTTGAACAAGGTAGCCCGAATGCCGCATCCGCAAAGGCTGCTCAGGATCGGTACGAGGAAAACCAATCGCTTATAAAAGAATGGCGCGCGTCTTTAAGCGCGACCCTGCAAAACAGCCAGCAGGGCACTGGTGGTGTTATCCTTCCCGCCAGTTCGCCATTAGCAGGGCAGGAGGAAACTAACGCTGCCCCACAGAAAAGGAGCTTTGGGCAGGTAGTTGCGGATACCGCTAATACAGTTGTTGAAGGCGCCAATGCAGCCATTAAAGGCGTTCTCAAACTTTTTAATCCCGGAAAGTGAAGGTGAAGGTAAGTGAAGTATGTGGGGGCAAATTCATCGATGGCGGATTTGCAAGGTAATTCTGGACTGGCAAACATTTTAATTTTTCTGCATAATGGCGAGATACTCACACTACAAGAAGGAGGCGCGTATGCCACTTGCTGACGCGATACGGGAAGCGCTTGGTTCCCAATTAACAATCCGCAGGATGTTCGAGGACGGTATTGCACTGAAAAAGCAGCACGGCGCGGACAACGTTTTTGATTTTTCGATAGGTAACCCCGATGTTCCGCCGCCGCCTGAGTTCTACAAGGTTTTGCAAAAACTTGTGTGGGAAGAAGAAAAGGGCGTTCACGGGTATATGCCCAACGCCGGATTTACCGCAGTGCGCGAAGCCGTGGCGAAAAAGGTTTCGGCGGAGCAGGGCGTAGCGCTTGACGGCTCGCACCTGGTGATGTCCTGCGGGGCGGCTGGCGGGCTGAACGTGGTTTTGAAGGCGATTCTGAACCCGGGCGATGAGGTGATTGTTCCCAAGCCCTATTTTGTCGAATACCGCCCGTACGTTGCCAACTTCGGCGGGCGGCTTATCGAGGTCGAATCGAGCGCGGACTTTGACCTTGATTCACGCGCCATTAAAGCCGCGCTTTCGCCGAAAACGAAAGCTGTGATTATCAACTCCCCGCACAACCCCACCGGCCGCGTCTATTCCGCCACAAGCCTCGCAGCTCTCGCGGAAGTCCTTGACGCTCACGGGCGCACACACGGGCACGCGCCGTACCTCATCGCCGACGAGCCGTACCGCGAAATCGTTTACGACGGGCTTGAAGTTCCGCCCGTGCTTTCCGCGTACAGCCAGTCAATTGTTGTCAATTCGTACTCGAAAAACCTTTCCCTGCCCGGCGAGCGTATCGGCTACATTGCCGTAAGCCCCGCCATAGACAGCAGGCAGGAACTGGTGAACGCCTTTATCTACACAACGAGAATTCTCGGCTTTGTGAACGCTCCGGCGCTGATGCAGCGCGTTGTGGCAGAGCTGTCCAGTGCACAGACCGACGTGGAAGTGTACGCTCGCCGCCGCGCTCTTTTCACGGCGATTCTTGACGAGGCGGGAATTAACTACGCTCGCCCCGAAGGTGCGTTCTTCCTGTTTTGCCAGGTGCCGAACGGTGCAGGCGCGGCGGTTTCCAGCGACTACGCTTTTACCGAACATTTGAGAAATAATCTTATACTGGGAGTTCCCGGCTCGCTTTTTGCCATGCCCGGCTGGGTGCGCTTTGCATACTGCGTAGACGAGAAAATAATCGCAGCTTCCCGCACGGCGTTTGTGAAAGCCGTTGCCGACTGGAAGCAAGCGGGGTAATTTTCTGCTAGTTGGTGTTTGGAGATTGCAATGACGCTAACAAAAACATATTTTTTGAAAGGTCTTGATTGCGCCACCTGCGCCGCTAAAATCGAACGCTCTATCTGCGCCGAGGACGGAATCCGCTCGGTAACGCTGAACCCGCTAACTGCTGTCCTTACCGTGGAGTTCGCCGATTTTCTGGCGGGGCGGATAACGCCGCTCGTCGAGCAAAACGTCCGCGCACACGAGCCGGATGTCGCAGTAACGGAGCGTATTCCGCGCGGCTATGAACTGGAAAAAACGAGCAAACTGAGAATCGCGCGGATCATCGCAGGCGGGGCAATTTTTCTCACCGGGATGTTACTCTTTTATATTCTGCCGCGCGAAGTTCGTCTACCGTATTACACCAAACGAATTATTTTTTTAACCGCGTATTTAATACTTGGCGTTGATATTCTTGCGCGGGCGGCAAAGAAGATCGGGCGACGGCAGCTTTTTGACGAAAACTTTTTGATGGGTATCGCAACCATCGGCGCGCTGCTCATCGGCGAATATCGGGAAGCGGCGGCGGTGATGTTGTTTTATCAGATCGGGGAATTGTTTCAGGAGCTGGCTGTTAACAAATCGAAAAAATCCATCGCCGCGCTTATGGACATACGTAGGGATTTTGCCAACCTGCAAAAGGACGGCGAAATAATAAAAACCTTGCCTGAGAATGTAAATCCCGGCGATACGATTATCGTGAAGCCCGGCGAAAAAATACCGCTGGACGGCGAAGTTATCGAAGGCCGCTCGATGCTGGACACCCGCGCGCTCACCGGAGAACCAGTGCCGCGCGGGGTGAAGCCCGGCAGCGTCGTGCTGTCCGGCTGTATCAACCTGAACGGCGTGCTGGCGGTCAATGTTACTAAAACGTTTTCGCAATCCACGGCGGCGAAAATCATCGACCTTGTCGAGAACGCTGCGAGCCGAAAAGCGCCCGTGGAAAATTACATTACAACGCTCGCGCGGTATTACACTCCGGCGGTTGTTGCCCTTGCCGCGCTCATCGCGCTTGTTCCGCCGCTTGCGGGTTTTGGCTTGTGGGCGGAGTGGACACGCCGTGCGCTCGTCTTTCTGGTGATTTCCTGCCCCTGCGCCCTGGTCATTTCCATTCCGCTGGCGTTTTTCGGCGGCATCGGCGGCGCATCGCGTAAAGGCATTTTGGTTAAAGGCGGCAATTACCTCGAAGCCCTCAGCAAAATTGACATTGCGGTGTTCGACAAAACCGGAACGCTTACAAAGGGCGTTTTCCGGGTTATCGCGCTGCACAGCGCCAACGGTTTCACCAACGAGCAGTTGCTGGACTATACCGCTCAGGCAGAATCGCTCTCCAACCATCCAATTGCGCTTTCCATTATAGAAGCTCACAAGGAAGCTTGCTGCAAAGGTGGTGAGATGTTGCCGCACAAGGCAGAGATTTCGCAGTTTAACGAAATAGCGGGCTGCGGTATCAGCGCCGTTTCCGGCGGCAGGACAATTCTTGCCGGCAACGAAAAGCTAATGACCGCCAACGGCATTTCGCTGACCGCCGAAGCGGGCGGGGCGAATTCCTGGGCGGCAAATTCGCGTGCGGCGCACACCGCCGGAACAAACGTCTACACAGCGGTAGACGGCGTTTTTGCCGGGTGTATCACCATTTCCGACGAAGTAAAGCCGGACAGCAAAGCCGCCATCGCCGCGCTTAAAAAATACGGCGTTCGCAAAACCGTTATGCTCACCGGGGATAATCCCCAAAACGCCGCCGCCATTTCAGCGGAACTTGAACTTGACGAATATTACGCTGGACTTTTGCCCGGCGAAAAAGCAGAAAAACTGGAAGCGCTGCTGCAGGACAAACGGGCGAACGGCACGCTTGCTTTTGTGGGGGACGGCATCAACGACGCAGCGGCGCTGGCTCGCGCGGATGTCGGCATAGCGATGGGCGGACTCGGCTCCGATGCGGCGATAGAGGCGGCAGACGTTGTGCTGATGACCGACGAGCCGTCAAAACTGGCACACGCCATCGGCATTGCCCGATTTACCAAGCGTGTCGTATGGCAGAACATTATCGCCGCACTGGGAATTAAAGCCGTGTTTTTGTCCCTCGGCGCGTTGGGCATAGCCTCGATTTGGGAAGCAGTTTTCGCCGACGTTGGCGTCGCCCTACTCGCCACATTAAACGCCGCGCGTGTGATTAAATCGGGACGTGTGGAGTAGGGAAGTCTTTCCTTTTCATTGAAGTTGTATTAGACTGAACCCATGGTAGCGAAGCACTAGTAACACGTTTTCATCTGTGGTATAATCGTTTCTATGCGAATTCCTTTGACACGATATGGTGTACCACAGGTGGTTGTTTTCCCCCTCATTGTTGTTGTTCTTATGGTTGCCCTTTGCGCTTTTTTTTGGGGCGCACTGTGGCTTGTTCCCGTACAGGCACTTCTTCTTGCAGTCCTTATATGGATGTTTTCGTTCTTTCGCGACCCCAAACGGATTGTCGTGCAGGATGAAACCATACTGTATTCTCCGGCAGACGGCACTATCACCGATATAGGTGAGGTTGACGGTACTGAGTTGGGAACAAAAGCGCTCAGGATCGGGATGTTTTTGAGCGTGTTTAATGTTCATATTAACCGCGCGCCGTGCTCGGTGCGTGTCGAAAATGTAACATACAAAAAGGGCCGCTTTATCAACGCGATGTCGCTGGAGTCAAGCCGGGTCAATGAAGCAAACGATGTGCTTATGACCCGCGTTGCCGCGCCCTGCGACAAGCTGCTGGTCAGGCAGATCAGCGGGGCTATCGCCCGCCACATTGTGTGCGAAGCTAAAGTTGGTAGCGAGTACCGCCAAGGCGAGACCTTTGGGATGATCAAATTCGGCTCCAGGGCGGAATTGTACCTTCCTGCCGCGGATGTTTCTGGCGGCACTCATCGGGCGTTTGAAGTTGCCGTGAAAATTGGTGACCCTGTCCGCGCCGGACTTACCCCACTTGTAAAGTATCTCGGCGGCAAAGAGTAAAAGGAGCCTGCGCTTATGAAGATTGGGCCGAAAAAACAGAAACAGGGCTTTCCTCTTCGCAACCCTTTTTCACGCGAAGGCTCTCAGCGAAAAAGCAGGCGGCTTAAACACATTGCCTTTTTGCCTTCGTTTATAACACTGATGAACGGAGCGTGCGGGCTCATCGCCATTATCTTTGCCAGTAACGGCAACTTTGCTCTGGCGGCTTACCTTGTTTTTATCGCAATGATTGCAGACGTGCTTGACGGCAGAGTTGCCCGCCTGACGAGAACAACCTCGAGTTTTGGGGGGCAGCTTGACAGCCTTTCTGACGCCATTAGTTTTGGCACTGCCCCGGCGTTTATTATGTTCAAGCTGGTTGAACTTCATTGGGAATATACGGGGTACCAAGCGCTGAGTCTTTATGTGCCGTTACGGCGGGCAATGGTTGTTGCAGCCGTTTTTTACGCAATGTGCGCGCTGGTGCGCCTTGCCCGTTTCAATGTTGAAAACGAAGAGGATGAATCGGCGCACATGAACTTTTCAGGCTTGCCGTCGCCTGCCGCTGCTGGAGTTGTGGTTAGTCTTGTTATTTTTCACCAGCAGATTCTCTACAAGATTGTTGGCGAAGTGTTGCGCTCTTTCCATGTACTGACAGTTATTGCCTTTCCGCTCATTACGATTTTTTCAGGAATGCTGATGGTTAGCCGGATTCGGTATCCGCACGCGCCCAACCAGTTGTTGCGGAGCAAAAAAAGCCCCGCCTTCCTTTTGGCGCTTCTTCCTGCTGTGCTTTTAATGCTGTGGAATATCCAGTTTGCGCTCGTTGTCGGTTTCTGCGGCTTTGGGTTCTTTGGTGTTATACGCTGGGTTATTGTAAGCTTATTTAAACGGTCTCCGAATGCACCTCCGAAAACGCCCGCGCCGGAAACCTCCCCTGAACAGAAAGATGGGGAAGGTTTATAACCGATTGAGCAGCGCATCAATTTCTCTCAGACAATGATCCTTTGCCTGTATAAATAATTCCTGAAACCGCGTCTGCAATTGTAATGCTCGCTCGTTGTTGCTTGCGTTTATGGCGGCAACCGTTGCAGCCATTGCCGAGGCGAGTGGCAGGAGCGTGGCAAAGACGGCGCGCTCGCTCCCCTGTAACGAAGTAATATATTCAGGCGGGGTTTTATCAGGCACTTTCAGGGCGGCAATTTGATCTCTGTACAACGTAAGAAACTCCCCGCTTGTCATTACCGTTTTTACGGCGGGGAGAAACTCGGCGCGTTGTATTTGTGCCGGGCGAGGCTTGGGCTGCTCGCGGTGGACTGTTATGGGTGCGCCAGAGCCTTGCAGTGGAATGAGCTCCGCGTGCAGTGTGCGGCTTTTCTCTTCGAGCGCCTTTCGGTAAAACTCAAGCGTTTGGGTTTCGTAGTACCACGCATCACTGCCGGGGCGGGTTTTCTTTTCGACGGGCGCGCGGAAAAGAAAGCGGGAGGTTTGCGCTTCAAGCGGGCGCACACGGTTCTGCCATTGCGCGAACAGGCGGTACAGGTACGTACCGCGCGCGTAGGCGACTCCGGCGGGATACGCAAAATCCGCGCCGTACAATTCTATCTGGTGTGCGCCGAGCTGCTCGGCAAGGCTCACTGCGGCGTAGGTAACGTTGCCGCCCGATGTATCGAGTTCCGGCATCCGGCAGTAGGCGCTGGAAACGTAGCGGCTCAGTGGATGCGCGCTTGAAAAAAAATACGTCGGGTTATTCGTGCAATATCGCGAAGCCAAAAGGGGCGGGCTTGCCACATCCAAAAAAATAAAAACCCCGCGTGGCAGCTCGTCAACAAAATGGTGGTAGCTGATATGCTGACAATCGATTGAAATCACCGCGTCAGGTCTAATGCCGGAATGGAGCAAGCAGGGAAGGCTCGTGTCAGTGGCAATTAAAAAAAGATCGCTGCGATTTTTCCGCACCTGCTCGATATGCGCCGAAAGCGAAGGGCCTGCGGCGCACACTGCTGCCCGGCGTACGGATGGCAACAACGGCTGAGGGGCTTGCGCGGCGCGTTCAAGGGTTGCGATGTTTCTGATTATGTTTGAAAACCAGCGTTTGCCGAAGTGCGCCTGCACCGAATAATCGGCGGAAACCCGATGAATGCTTGCGTTGACGGCATTTGCCGCCCGGGAAAAATCGTCCGCGTGAAATCTGGTTCTGGAGCGCAGGGGAACAACCGCGATTGCGCCGTACAGAACCGGCTGGTACACTTCGGCAATGCGCCGCTCCAACGCCGCGTCGGAAACATCCGCCAGAAGAATGAAGCGGGGATCGCGGAAAAGGCGCGTGTAATCCTGGCGGCGCAGAAGCTCGGCAAGGGAGCTTGCGCCGTACTCGACAACAAGCACTATGCCAGCGCCGCTGTCCAGCGCAGCCTCGGCGCAATAGCCGCCGCCAAGCCCAAGCAAAACGAGAAATCCCGCGCCCGCCGTTGAGTCGATAAGCCGCTGCGCCTCTTTGCGGGGATCTACCATCGAGTGCAAGGGGTGTGCTGCGCCGTGTGCGGCGGACGGTGCTGTACCATTTGTTTCAGCGGCGGGGTTAAGCCACGCGGGGATCAGCTCGCCTGTGCGGGATTCCAGAAATGTATAGCACGAATGGCGTGCGGGATTTGCACGAGTTGCCGAAAGCCGGGCGCAAAGTTCCGGGTCTTTGTGCGAGAGAGCCAGAAGATTGCGCTCAAAAAAATCGCCACTGTCAATTTGCATGGCGACTTCCTTTTTTGATTGCGTGTAGAGTTTCGCTCAGCTTTTCTAATAGCTCCTGCGGTGTCGGGTTACTCTTGCCTACAAGCAGTATTCCAAGCTCCTTCCGCAACTCTGCTGCATACGGCGGCTGCTCTTCTTGTGCAGTCTTTTCAGTCAGTGCATTTTCCAAAATAGCATACGCTTTTTTCGCCGTTTGCTGTGCGGCGTTCGCTCTGCTTGCGCCAAGCTGCGTAACTTGAAAGTGCGTTTCCCTGTGCGTCGTGTACGTGGCGCGCGCCGTCTGCGCCGTGTTTGCCGCCGCGAAACGCACAGCCGATTTTCCCGCCGATTCAAACGATTCAAACACGCGGTTATTTTTCCCAAGCGAATAAATCTGCCGTGGATACGCGGCAAGCTGCTTTGCAAACCACGAAGCGTAAATACCAAAGCTCCCGCCCGCTTGCAAAAGCGCCGCCCGCTTGAAAGCTTGCGAATAACAAGGGGCAAGCCGCCCCGACTTTTCCTCGATCAAGCGGTCGAGGCTGTAAGGGCGGGCGTGGGCGCGGATGCCGCTGTTTTCAAGATCAAGCCCCGCAATAAAAACATCGCCCGAAGTCAGGGCGAACGCCACGTCCAACGCCGATGCAGAAACAGTTCCCCGTTGAGGCAGGGCGATGAAGGGGATCGCAAGTTTGCTGAGGATCAATGCTTGCCACACGCTACCATCGCTCATTGGCAGAATGGGCAGTGCCGCACACTGGGAAGGAAGGGCGGCAGTCAGGGCGGCGGCAAGGTGCTGTGCGCGTGATTCGCCGTGGAATAAATCAAACAGGTGAAAATTCGCCCATTGCCCGCCATCGGTAGTGATAACCATAGTCGGCTGTATTCCCGCCGCTGCCAGTGCCGGAACAGAGGAAGAAACCGCCAGTATAAAAAGCGCCCCGTGCTGTGCGCGTTCTTGTATCAGCGGGATCGCATCTTCCAGAGAGGGGCCTGAACTGGTAACGAGAAGCGGCAGGGAAAGCGGCGCAGGGCGGATGACGTTCCGGATAATTTCCAGATTTCTGAAAAAGTTTTTGAACCAGCGCGTGCCGAATGCGTTAATCGTTCTGAGATTTGCATCCGCGCGTTTGATAAACTCCGCGCTTTCCGCTATCAGGCGCAGGTACTCGCCGCCGTACACGGCGCGCGCAGGCCGCCATTCCAGAATGTGTATTTCTGCCGCCGCCGAATCGGGGATTTCCCTTTCGAGAAAATCCTGCAACGCTATACCCGCGCCAGGACACCAGCTCGAATCAGGCGGCGACAGCGCGGAGTTCTGCTCCACGTCAGGCGCGGTTGTGCGGGAAGTTGCATCAGCGTCGGCGTGCAGGGCAATGATTTTCGCGCCGCCCGCTCGTTTCCTCAGCGGGGCAATCATGTAACCCAGCCCCGGCTCGATCAATATAAAAAACCGCGTTGCTTCGTTCAGTGCAAGGGATGCAATGTACCTGTCCGCTTCTGCTTGCGGGTTGTACCGTGAATGTAACACAGCGGTTTTTTCCAGGCTCATTTTACAGTAGCGAGGTTATGCGGGCTGATACGTTTTCCGGAGTATTTGTCTCGAACGAGAGCAGGATTTTTGTGCCTAAGGCTTTTGCAAGCCTGTGCGCGATTAACTCGCGGTCTGCGGACAAG
>Ga0131853_10017376_pt1 | contig 13096 bp, 12 predicted proteins | sample TergutLab28metaG_FD_92764 | JGI IMG/M metagenome (GOLD analysis project Ga0131853, IMG submission 92764) | Labiotermes labralis P1 segment gut microbial communities from Petit-Saut dam, French Guiana - Lab288 P1 (version 2) (version 2) | ecosystem: Host-associated > Arthropoda: Insects >...
AAGATAATGATACTCCCGCCAAGTCACAGTCCGAGCGTTAGAAGCGTCCCCGGCAATGATGGCGGCGGCACGAGAACCGTGCCGGGGTGAGATTCCCGTGAGGTTATGCTAGTAACCGTCCGTGTTTTGCACAGATTAAAGATTGAAACCATGTGCAAGGTATTGTTTGAATGCTTGGCATTATATGTCTGCAAAAATTACTTCCTTGCATATGCTTGAATCTTTAATGAATTACGAAAATAACTAAAATTGTTATGATGAAAGAGGGACTTTAATGGACTTTGCTAAAAACTTAAAATCCGTTATGGATGAGCAAAACATAAATCAAACAGACTTATCCAATTTAACTGGAATTGGAAAGCCGTCTCTTAGCCAGTATTTGTCGGGTAAGAATGTTCCGCACAAGCGAAGAATTTTAGAAATCGCAACGGCTCTTGGCGTTACCCCACAACGATTGACGGTTGCAATGCAAGTCGAGGTTTACGAGCAATCGGAAATCATAACTAATCAAAAAGTTTCTATCGAAGAAGCTGCAAGACGGTTAGGCAAGTCACAGCAATTTATCCGCATCTCCTTACAAAATGGTGCTGCCCCTTTTGGCTTTGCAACCAAAGGAACAGGCAGCACATATGATTATCACATCAGCCCCAAATTACTTAACGAATATATCGGTGAAAAAAGCTGATTCTGCGCATTTTTTCTTGTGATTAAATATTTGATGCGCTATAATTATTTTAGCTTTTGAAACTGACAATCTGGCAAATTGGAGGTTCAAAACTATGAGAAATCCTAACGGATATGGAAGCGTTATCAAATTGCCCGGCAATCGCCGCCGCCCTTACCGAGTGAGAAAAACAATCGGATGGAATGAAAAAGGGCATCCCATTTATCAGTCGTTGGGCTACACTGCTACAAGAGAGGAAGGGATGATACTTCTTGCTACTTTCAACAAAGACCCGTGGGATGTAGACAAGGCTAACATGACTCTGACCGAATTATTCGAGTTGTGGTTGGAGCGCAAAGCAACGAAAGTAGGAGTAGCCACTTTAGGCAATATGAAAACAGTTTACTCCAGTCATTGCAAAGCGTTCCAAAAATTCAAGTACGCCAGCATTAAAGCCTATCAGATGCAGGAAACTATCGACAATTGTGGATATGGCTACTCAACACAAAACTTCATTAAAGTATTTTGGCGGCATTTGGATAAATTCGCATTAGAGTTGGATATCACTACACGCAACTATGCTAACCTGTTGACATCCGCCCCCGCCGCTGTTGAATCAACTAAGTTACCTTTCACTGATGCAGAAATTCAAACCATGTGGCAAAATCAAGCATCTCCGTGGGTAGATTCGGTACTGTTCTTACTCTATACAGGATTCCGCATTTCAGAAATGCTGGACTTGCGGACAGAGAACATTAACCTCGAAGATGGCACTATGAAAGGCGGCACAAAAACAAAAGCAGGGAAAGACCGTATTGTACCAATCCACTCGAAAATCCGTCATATTGTTGAGCGTAGAATGGAAGATGGCAACAAGCATCTCTTTTCATATAACGACAAGAAGTGCGGAGGTACAACTTACAGGACATTTTGGCGTGACATCATGGATAGGTTAGGGATGCAACATACACCGCATGAGTGCCGCCATACGTTCCGCTCTCGCCTTGATTCGGCAGGGGCAAATAAGCGGTGCATTGACTTGATGATGGGGCATCAATCCGGGGATATTGGCGAACGTATCTATACCCACAAGACATTTAATGAGTTGAAAACTGCTATTGAGTTGTTTCGGTGATTGATTGAACTAGACACTTATTAGACACAAGAGTGTTGATATTACTGGGGTAAAAGAGGTTTTGAGAGGAATTTATATTTGTTGCGAGGAATCTATATGATAAAGCTAACGGATTTTATACAATCTCCCAATACCAGCAGGACAAAAGTTAAGTTTAACATGAATGCAGGTAACCGGAATAAGCGCGCCTGGGATTTACTTCTTAATGATGATACCGAATGGATTTACATGAACAGCTGGAAAACAAAGCAGTCAAATAATAATTTGAATAATGCGGATTATCTTATTGCATTTGCGCAATATTATCCATATGGCAGTGAATACTTTGTCTTTGGTGGATTATTCAAAATTAAAAAAATTATGCCAGAAGTTTTTAATGGCCTTGGCTATGACTTAACATTGATGGATGATTACCGAGAGTATATCAAGCGCTTAATCATCAAAATAAGCAAGCCAATTGGGCGTGATAGCTATAACCGAAAATATGAGCATCTTCAGGAACAATTAGACCCGGAGGTATATGAGCTATCCCCAAGTTCTAAACTGGGACATTTTCCTGGATACCAAAATGTGAGTATTAAGCATAAAGATTTACTGCAAATAATTTCTCAAAATGAACCAAGCTGGGCACAAGCACTTTCTAATGTAAAGGGAATTTATGTTATCACAGATACAGCCAATGGAAGCCTATATATTGGGTCTGCATCTGGAAACAGCGGCGGTATTTGGCAACGATGGAGCAGTTATGCTAACACTGGCAATTTAACTGGTGGCAACAAGGAATTTAATAAGATCCTCGAATCAAAAGGTAGTACATATATCACGGAAAATTTTAAATATTCCATCATTGAGATATTCGATACGAAAACAAAAATTGAAACTATTATTGAGCGTGAGAATTATTGGAAAAATGTGTTTGATACAAGGAAGTATGGTATGAACCACAATTAAGCTGCTTTTTATGAAAATCCATGAACAAATGTTTGCATTAATGGGAAATGTATGTTAGACTCTTATAAAACAATGAAAATTTAAAAAGGAGAGAATTTTATGGCAACCGCATTAACCGCAAAGCAACAGCTAATCCTTAACTTCTTAAAGGCCGAAATAAAGCAAAACGGTTACCCCCCCACAGTGCGCGAGATATGCGACGCCGTAGGGCTAAGCTCTACATCCACCGTCCATGCCCACCTGGAGACACTTGAAAGAAAAGGCTATATCCGCCGTACCGCCACCAAAAACCGCTCTACAGAAATCTTGGAAGAAGACTTCTATGGCAACACCAGGGAGCTGGTTAATGTACCAATAGTAGGCCGCGTGGCTGCAGGTGTACCCATCCTGGCTGACGAAAACATAGAAGATACCTTCCCCATCCCCATAGATTATGTTAAAAACGATAGCTGCTATATGCTGCATGTAAAAGGCGATAGCATGATAGATGAAGGAATCTTTGACGGCGATTTGGTGCTGGTAAGGCAGCAGCAAGATGCTATTGACGGTGATATAGTAATCGCCTTGCTGGAAGACTCCGCCACAGTAAAAACATTCTACCGCGATGGTGAAAATATCCGCCTAGACCCGGCAAATAAAGACTTTAAACCTATTATTACCCGTGAGTGTGATATCTTGGGTAAAGTTATTGGTCTGTACCGCCGGTATTAATACTGTTCCCAGATAAAAGCGGCTATAAAGTGAAATGCTTATAAAAAACAGCCCCCGTTCTCAACTAGGAGAGCGGGGGCTGTTTTTATTTAGATCAGGTATTAGTTTTCTTTTGGGCCATCATCGCCGCAGCATTCGGTTGTTTCTGGTGCGCAGCAGCAGCCTTCGTCACCGCAGCATTCTTGCTTTTCTAGTGATGTGTTGATTGTACAGGCTAGGTCTTCCAGCACACATGCTGCTCTTTCCAGGGCAGCGTGGCCAGCTTTTTTAAGCTTTGGCTCTACACCTTTGTACCATACCTGGGCTTTTTCGCCTACTTCTTTGGCAAATTTGCCGCAATCTTGGGCAAAGCAGCGCAGCCTGTCTTCTACATTTTCTCTGGTTTCTTTGGTCATGAAAGTTGAACCGCTGCCTTTTAAGGCCTCTAGCAATTTTGCCGCTTCATCGGCGGTAAGTTTTCCTGCGTCCAGCATATCTAGTACGCGCATTTTTTCGTTCATAGGATATCCTCCATTCATATTATGTTTATTGTTTGGTTATTTCTAAATACGTCCCGGTATTAAAAAAGTCTAACCGCTTCGCATAAAAGTATACCATTTTTATTGGTTGATACAAATATGTTACAATATTGTTATATATAATCACAAAACCGCTTTTACCAAAAACGACAACGATTATCAGGAGCATATATGTCCCTACAATTTATATTGGGCCCGCCAGGCTCTGGCAAGACATGGCACTGCCTAAGCGAAATAGAAGCAGCATTAACCGGCCCGGCCCCCTTGTTTTACCTTGTGCCGGAGCAGTTCTCCCTACAATCGGAAAAGTTGCTTCTTGCAAACCGGGCCGCGACCACCCGGGTACAGGTGCTTAGCTTTAACCGCCTTGCGTACCGGGTATTTGCCTTGCTGGGCGGGCCGCCAGGGCAGGTTGCAGATGATTTGGGTAAAACCATGCTGCTGCGCAAGGTTTTATTAGAAATTGGGGACGACCTGGTTTTTTACCGCCGGGGGGCAGACAAGCACGGGTTTGTAGATGCCCTTGCCAGTACTATCACAGAGCTTAACCACTACTGTATAAGCGCAGATGATTTGCTGCTTAGAAGTGGGCAAATGGGCCCGGCTTTTGGGGCAAAACTTCAAGACCTTGCCCTTATTATTTCCCGGTACCGTGACCTGGTTAGGGGACGGTATTTACTTGCAGATGATATGCTGGACTTGCTTGTCCAAAAACTTGCAGCAGGGGATTTGGATATACCTGCGATAAAAGGTGCCCAGGTATGGGTTGATGGTTTTACCGGGTTTACGCCCCAGGAACGGCAAGTGCTTTTATATCTTATGAAGCAGGGTGCAGAGGTTAAGATTACCCTAACCACCCGGGATATACCAAGAACCGCGCCAGACCCGCTGTTTGCACTGCCGCGGGATACAGAGGAAAAATTGACTGCCCTGGCAAAGGATGCCCGCATTTCAGTAGTGCCGCCTATATATATGAAAGAAAATTACCGCCATGCTGGTGCCCCCGGCTTGGCTTTTTTTACGCAAAATTTTGCTATGCGGCCAGGGCGGGGGGGGCAAAAAGGGGCCCAGGGCTTTGCCGGGGCGGCAACCTGCCGCCCGCAGCCTGGCACAAGCCATCACCCCGCAATAGAAATCCTATCCGCCCCGGACAGATACAGCACAGTATATGCCGCCGCCCATAAAATATTAACTTGGGTAAACCAAGGCTACCGTTTTAAGGACATAGCCATTGTATGCGGGGACAGGGGGCATTATGAAAAAACCCTCCAAACCGCCTTTGACCGGCTGGGGATACCCTTATTTGTGGATACAGAAATAGATATTTTGTCCCACCCACTAACAGAGCTTATACGCTCTGCCCTTAGCATACTGGCCCATAATTGGAAATATGACGCTGTCTTCCGTTTTATTAAAACCCGGCTTACAGGCCTGGACATGGATAGCGCGGATATTTTGGAAAACTTCGCAATTGCCCATGGTATAGCCGGGTATAAATGGCGATACCCCTTTAACGGCCCGGCAGAGGCTGGGCGTACCCACTTGCTGGCTGCCCTGGAGGTCTTTGGCACTGGCCAGGCCAAGAATAGCACCGATACAATCCATAATTTTAGCAATAAAGTTTTCCAAATGTTATATGCATTAAAAGTCCCAGAAACTTTACAATCCTGGTTTGACACCCATATGGCAGCCGGTGACCCGGCAACTGCCCGTATTCACAAGCAAATATGGCCAAAAATATGCGAGGTTTTTGACAAGCTGGTGGAAATCTTGGGTGAAGAAAAAGTGACACTAGAGTCCTTTGCGTCCATACTAGACGCCGGGCTTGCCCAAGTCAGCCTTGGGCGTATCCCCCCGACTATAGACCAGGTTGTGCTTGGGGATGCGGGTCGTTCCCGTTATCCCCAAATAAAGGCGGTGCTGGTACTTGGGGCCAATGATGGTGTGCTTCCCCCAATAGTTGCAACCCCAGGTTTATTTACAGAAGATGAACGCGGCCAGCTAAAAAACACAGACATTGAACTGGCCCCAGACGCACTGGCCCGGATAAACGAGCAATACTATGCCCTATACTGCGTACTAAGCCAGCCCAGCACAAACCTGTGTTTTATTTATGCAGAAGGGGAGCCTGGGGGCAAAGTGCTGCGTCCTTCTCACGTGCTGAAGCGGGTGCAGGCCCTTTTTCCTGATTTAGAAACCCAAAAAGCCCCCGTGTTAAATGAATACAATCCAGCGCAAAACCTACCGGAAAATAACACCGGCATACTGGAAGGCGCAAAGGATTTATATGGCCAAACAATTATAACCGCAGCCTCCCGGCTAGAGGCCTTTGCCCGTTGCCCCTTTGCGTATTTTATGAACTACCTGCTTGAAGCAAGGCCCCGCCAAAGGTATCAGGTGCTGCCCACAGACTTGGGAACCCTGTACCACGAGGTGCTGGCCCAGTTTACCAACCATATTGCACTGGGAAATGTGGATGCAAGCCGCATAAACCGTGGTGATATAAGCACCATGGTGAATAAAATGCTTGCCGAGGTGACCCCAGAAACAGCGGTATTTCATTCCACTGCCCGCAACCAGCATGTGCTAAGCAAAGTAGAGGGGATATGCACCGCCTCCATATGGGCATTGTGCCAGCATATAACGCGGGGCAGCTTTGTGCCCCTGGGTGCGGAGTTGGACTTTGGCAAAACTGGTGATATAAAGCTGGCAGATGGGCGCAGCCTGCTGCTGTCTGGGAGGATTGACCGGGTAGACCTGTTGAAAAAAGGCCAAGAGCAATATGTAAGGATAATAGATTATAAGTCTGGCAATGCCAGCTTTGATATGGCGGAAGTGGAGCAGGGTACACAATTGCAGCTTATGCTGTACATGAATGCTATAACAAAAGACCCTGGGCTTTTGGCGAAGTACATGGGTGATGCTGGCTTGCCAACCCGTCCCGCTGGGGTATTTTATTTCCCAATAGATGACCCGGTAATTGATTCTGACGCCGATTTAGGCGAGGCTGCAAGAGAGGCTGCTTTGCTTAAGCACTTCAGGATGTCGGGGGTAACGCTGGAGGGGAATGTTATATTGGAAGGGATGGACAGCGGACTTGGCCCTGGGGTGGATTCTTCTGTGATACCGGTAAGGCTTAACAAAGACGGAAGGCCCGCAAAAACGGGCAAGCCTTTGATATTGGCGGCAGAGGACTTTGAAAAACTTGGGCAGGTAGCGGAAGATAAGGTTAAAGAGCTTGGCGGTAGGATGGCTAGCGGTGATATAGGGGCAAAGCCTTGTACTAAGGGGATAAAAAGCCCTTGCCAGTATTGCGGGTATGGGGCGGTGTGTGGTGGTAGTCACATATAATAGCGATAAAAATGCCAACAAATATGTTGGCATTTTTGTTGGTGTGTGATATGCTAATTGTAGTATTAATAAGGAGTGATTATATGTATTCACATACGCAAGTAGCTGAAATTATGCGCTCTATGGTGCCAGTATCCCGGTTCAATAAAGGTGAAGCAGCCAAGATATTTGATGAGGTTGCCCAAACGGGTATCAAGATTGCAGTAAAAAATAACAAGCCTACATGTATCTTGCTCTCTCCCGAGCGCTATGAAGCCATTCTTGAAGAGCTTGAAGAATTATATTTGATGATTGAAATAGAGAAGCGTCTAGATAAAACTGGGCACACATATACCAACCAAGAAATAATGAACCGCCACGGAATAGCCGAAGCTGACCTTGAGGGTTGGGAGGATGTGGTTATAGAATGAAAGCCTGGGCCATCCAGTATACAGATGACGCAGATGATGATCTGAATAACCTAAGCATCTCTACAAAAATCCGCGTTTTAAAAATTATAAAAAGAGTTTCTTTAAATCCACTGCCCCAATCAGAAGGTGGATATGGAAGGCCGCTTAGTAATAATTCTTCTTCAAAATTGGCGGGTTGCCTTAAAATCAAGATGAAAAGCGATGGCTTGCGAGTAGTCTATCAGCTTGTAAGGGAAGACGAAATAATGAAAATCATTATCATTTCAATTAGAGACGATAGCAAAGTTTACAAGGATGCAGAGCAACGATTAGGCAAGCCTTAAACACTCCCCGATTCATAAGTAAACCCACGCCCATGCACATCAGAGACAGTGTCTGTAATCATAAACGCACCGGGGTCGCGTTCATTAACAATCCCAAGCAGCCGTTGATAGTTGCGGGTATCCATAGTAACCATAAGCATAGGCTTTTCTTTTTTTTCAAAAGCGCCTACAGCAGGGATAATAGTAACCCCCCGGCCAATATCCTCCATGATATCTTTTGCAATAATTTCGTGTAAATCGCTGATTATATACACCATTTTCTTTTTGTTGGTGCCGTTTTCGATGTAGTTCATTGCGGCCGAGGTTATAAAAATAGAAGTGATTGCGTAAAAAAAGGAATTTACATCAAAGACCCATAAGCTTAAAAGTACAACCACCCCATCGGTGAGAAATAGCCCAATAGATGTGCTAAGGTTAAAATGTTTTTTAAATATCAAAGGCGGGATGGCCGTGCCCCCGCTGGATGCATTGTTAAAATATAAAATAGAAACCGCCACCCCAAATATAGCGCTGCCTACCACCATAGACAGCATAGTGTCTGTAATCAAGGTATACCGGGGGATAATCCCTATCACAAAGGGCAGCATAATAGCACCTATAACCGTGTTTATAAAAACTTCCCTGCCCAAAAATATGAATGTAACAATAAGCAATGCCCCATTGCCTATAAGTATAACCATAGACCGGCTAAGGCCCAGCCACTCTTCCAATATAATCGCAAGGCCGGTAAGCCCGCCAGCGGCTATGTTGTGGGGACCAAGAAACATGTTTACACACACTGCCAGGATTATTATTGAAATAGTAATGTATATTAGCTTTTTTATCCAAAATTTCAACATGGTTTTACCCCCTGGCTTTTATTCGTATTATTTAGTTTGGCTGGGGGGTGCTGTATTTATTCATGTCTATAACTTCCACTAAATTAGAAGCTGTGTTCATAGGGGGCAATGTCGAGTTGGCGCGGCAGATTTACGCCAATCAAGAAGGCTTTTTCGACGCTTGCCAAGAAGGCAAGCTAGAAAAAGCCGACGCAGAGTGGTGTAAATCTGACCGCCAAGGCGACATTGAACCCTATGAACATAGCTTCTTAGAATGGCATACGCCAACATATTGCCCTCCCCGATTGTATTAATAGTGAAAGGGGTAAAAGCCATGGCAAAATCTTTGTTACGTACGGGCAAAGAGATTGAGTCAATTTACGGCCGCCACAAAGACATGCTTTTCCGCATTTGCTTTGCATATATGAAAAACAGCCCAGACACGGAAGATGTTATACAAGACACCTTCATAAACCTATTAAAATCCGGGCCAATTTTTGAAAGCATGGAGCATGAAAAAGCATGGCTAATCCGCACTGCGTCCAACTTATGTAAAAACGCGTTGGGGCATTGGTGGCGGAAGCGTGAAAATTTGGAGGCCCACAAGGGCATAGCTGGCAGCGAAATAGAAATAGATGAAACCTTTGGCATGATTATGAACCTGCCTGCCAAATACAAAACCGTGGTTTATCTATACTACTACGAAGGTTATACCAGCGCAGAAATTGCCCAAATCCTCCAAAAGCCACAATCTACAATCCGTTACTTTCTTGTCCAGGCGCGTAAGCTGCTGCGGGATGTTTTGCGAGGTGACAACAATGAAGAATAAAAAAATCATAGAATCATGGGGTAAAATAAAACCCACTGATGCTACGGACCAACGTATTTTGAGCAATATAATGAAGAAGCAAAGAAAGGTGAATAATATGGCAAACTCATATTGGAAGATACTTGCACCCATTACAGCATGCGTGCTGATAGGGATTTTTATTGCAATACCGCTTATAACACGTTCTGGAAATGATTATATTCCACAGCAATATGAAGGGGAGGGGGGTGTAAATCACCCTGCGGAAGCGATTGAACAACCAAGCATAGACTCCACAGCCCTGCCATACCCCTCGTTCACATACCCAATTGTGCTTAATGAAATAGAAAACCAATTTCCTGCAGGACGTTTATTTATGAATGTTTTCTGGAATGACCTGTCCAGCGAAGAAACCCAGCTGATTTTTCCAGGCCTTGGCTTCCCCCTTGCCGCAACTGCTCACTATTTGTATGACGGGACTTTGATGGACATAACCGCAGTGGAGGGAACAAGCCGCTTTGATGTTGTAATGTTTGGTGAATTCCATGCCCACGCCACTATTCAAGTAGGGAATGAGGGCAATATTACCCGTGGCGTACTTTTTTATGACTTGGTGCCAGAGGTTTCATATGTACATGGTGTGCCTGTGGAAGCTGGCATTTACAGGCTTAGGCATGACGCGGGTGTTGCCATGTTCATTGCTGGCTTTGTACTTGAAGGTATTGAGTACAGCATCACCCTTCACGATTATGAAGATGACGGCAGCGGTCTTGCCCGCCTTACGCATATCGTCAATGAAATAATAATAAATGGCCCGGCGGACTTAGGCCTCATAGAAACCCCAGAAATACCAGAGCTGCGCAGTGATGAGATGACCCTGGCAGAAGCCCTGGCAGACCAGGATTTTGGCGGCTTTTTGCCTGGTTATATACCCGGTGGGCTAGCTTTTGGCGATGGCAGGCGGGTAGTAAATCAGTACAGCAATGCCCTTTTTGTAAATTGGCATGAGCCGTGGGTGGCATCTTTAAGCTGGCATGTTATGAAGGCTACTGATTTCCATCTCGAAAGGCTTGTGTCAGCCCATGACCGCCACAAGTTTGACCTGGCCCTATTCCCCACCCCTTGGATGGAGTCTGTCCCCGAAGAGCTTATGCCATTTGTGTCAAGCCCGGTGTTTCTTGCCTCGGAGGTTAGTATTGAAATAGTGGAGGCTAGGGTTTTGCAGTCCCCTGATGGCGGCAGGGATACCTGGGACTCGCCACGGATAAACTTTAGCATCTTGTTTGGTGATGTGGTGGTTGAGATTAACAGTTCTGGGTTGTCTGTTGAAGATGTTTGGGAGATGGTTTCTTCGGTGTTGGGTTAGGGCGCGCGGCCAAATTGCTATAATTATAGGTGTAGATGAAGTTAAACGCCCTTATGTTTGTGTATATGGGCGGTGTCCCATAGGCGCAAACTTATGGGATTTTAACTTCACCTTTACCTGCAGCTAATACCGATTCCACGTAAAAAATCATACCGTTTAGGCCATCGTTCTTGCTAATACTACTTGAAGCCTTTACCCATTAACTTATCATTTGCTCCATTAAAAACTCAACTGCCGCTTCCATCAGCTCATCTATTCCGTATTTGATCCCATCAGCTGTTCGTGGAACATAAACATCAGGAGAAAGCCCTATCCGCTGAGTCTGGCCTCCATCTGGCTCATATACCCCAAGACCAGTAAATGCCATGACTATTCCGCCGGGTAATGGCAAAAAAGTAATATTTCCGTTTGCGCCAATTGTATTAGTGCCCATTACTGTTACATTGCCACCAGTGTTTAGTGTCATAACGGTAAACTCCCCGTGGCTTTGTGTGTGCTCATTTACTAATAGCACCACATTAGTGTCGTGAAAGAATGAGCCGAAGAAGTCTTCATTTGTTGCGGAGGTTCCAAGGCCGGAAACCCCTTGAAAATTATCTATAAACACTCCCGGTGCAGCCCCAAGGGGTCTTGACATAGTGACAAAGTGCGCTTGCTCTGCAAGGAGGTATTCTGCAAGCAGATTGCTTATGCCCATAGGGTGCTGCCGTAAATCAATAATCAGTCCATTTATATTTGCATCTCTAAATTCTTCTAGGATGCCATGCAATACTGCATTGTGACGAAAATCCTCGCGCAATATTAATGATGGGTTTATTAAACCGATGTTGTTATCCAATAGTTGATGTGAATCATACACATTAGCGGAATACTGCCAAATATAGCGATGTGGACTCCCTGTAACTGAGGTATTCACATAAACCCTTAGTTCTTCGCCAAGGCGGTATATATCAATTGCCATTGGCAAAGCTCCTGAATGCTGCCTTAGGACAATGCGATTGCGTACAAGATAGGCCAAAGCTTTGTCGTCATTGGGGAAAGGGAGGTATTGCAGCATTGTATCTACTATTTCGCCGATATCTGTATCGTTTATACGCAGTATTACATCCCCGGCTTCAAGGCCGTGTCCATTGCGACTTACTACTAAATACCCTTCTGCCTCGCGAAGGGGAACCGGCGCAATGCGCGAGCCAAAGATACCCGCAATAATATCCATTTCAACGGAGGGTTGGCGAAGCAATTCAAGCCACATTTCTACGGCTCCCCTATAAAAATTGATATGAGCATCTTGCAGTCTTGAAGCCAGAGTTATAAGCGTTACCTCATAGCTAAAGCTATCGTCCCCTTCCAGCATTATGGGGATATACTCCAGCAGCAGCTCGCTCCAGTCATAGTCAATAATATCTAGGTATGGGAAGTAATATTTTACTGCGTTCCACATCCGAAATAGCCCCAAAATACGGTGATTGCTGTCGGCGTAATCAATTTCTATAAATCGCTCCATATTAGTAAAAACACTATTGCCTACTTCATCAAAGTAAACAGGCGCCCTTGCTCTATCGGCGACTTGTATATTATTAAATCGTGACAGTGCATTGGCAAGTGCTTCATCTAAGTACTCTTCATTAATCCAGCTTATGTTGGCCATTGGGCGCAGATTCATTTCAAAGCCAATGTTAAGCAACCATAATTCTTTATGAAAACCCTCTACAGATGCCCAATTGTGGTTGTTTGCATCATCAAAAAAATAGTTAATTAAAGCACTGTGGTCTTGGAAATCATCAAGCAGTATTGATCGGAAAGCAGGGTAATCCAAGTCATACCCATCATTGCCAAGCCCTGTGAACCAGCTGTATAAAATATCGTTTACACTCTCCGGGTCAGCAAAGCGCACAACAGGTATGAGGGATAAAAGTTCTTCATCCCAGCACCTTTCACCTGTAAGGAAGGCCAAGTGGGTATACTTCACAAACCCCCATACCTTACTTAATTTTTGAAGGTTTCTTGATTGTTCGTTCAATGTATTTTCAGGGCGGACATA
>Ga0131853_10017379_pt1 | contig 13095 bp, 11 predicted proteins | sample TergutLab28metaG_FD_92764 | JGI IMG/M metagenome (GOLD analysis project Ga0131853, IMG submission 92764) | Labiotermes labralis P1 segment gut microbial communities from Petit-Saut dam, French Guiana - Lab288 P1 (version 2) (version 2) | ecosystem: Host-associated > Arthropoda: Insects >...
CCTTGTGGCCCGGAGTTGCGAGCTGTTCGTCCAGGGCTTGCCCTGGTGGAGCTACCGACCGGATTCGAACCGGTGACCTGCTCATTACGAGTGAGCTGCTCTACCTGCTGAGCCACGGTAGCAAGTATGAGAGGGCTGATTTGCTGCCCTCTTGTTTTTAAGTGAATGAAAACACTTGTAGCTATCTGCTTTGAGAGCGCCCTAGCCGGCAAACCCGCCGAAACCAAGGTCTGTGCCCGCGCCGGGATCCTCGCCCAGATCAGAACCTGCGGGCGGGGAACTCTCACCATACCCTGAAAGCGCACTGCCAAAACTTACAATATCGTCGTCTTCATCTTCCCCCGCTAGGTTAAACCCAAACCTACAAGTTATGCACTGACCAGGAACCCTGCTCAACTTATACCAGCCCGAGCCGGTTGCCGAGCAGTAAGTTGTGGCGATATCGCCACTTCTACGGCAGTAAGTGAAGGATACCACGTTTGGGGAATCCAAGAAAGGAATTGGCTCCAGCCCTTCGTGGAGTGGCTGCATCATGCTTCTCCAGAGTACCGGCGGCGGGTAGGTGCCCGACCAGTCCACCCTGTTGGGCGCTTCGCGCCGGCGACCATTTGTGTCCACGTATACTCTCACTGTGCGGTCAAAGCCAATCCAAGCTGGTGCGGTATAGTGCGGCGTAAAGCCCACAAACCACTGGTTCGTGTTGTACTGGCTGGTGCCTGTCTTGCCGGCAGTGGGCATTCCACCGGGCAACTGTGCCTGCTGGCCGGTTCCACCTCCACCAGGGGTTACTACTCGCTCAAGCATTCTGCGCATAACCACCGAGGTTTCTTCGCTGACAGCCCGCAAGCGGTGTTCCACGGGGTTCCACTCGGCTATCATCTCTCCGGCAGCGTTCTCGATTCTGGTGAAAGAATGTGGCCGGTAGTACCACCCACCGTTTGAGAAGATGTTGTAAGCAGCCGCCATCTCTAAGGGGGAGGCTCCATGAGTGAGCGCGCCCAAACTCATCGGACTAAGGTCCACATCACTGTGTACCACCCCGCCTCGCACATAGTGGTCGGTCAGCCCGGTAAAGTGCAGGTAGTTGTACATAAAGTCGTACACCTCGCGCGGGCCAAGGTTCTGGGTTATCCTGACCGCCACCGTGTTTATTGAGATTCGCATGGCATGTTCCGCTGTCACCGGGCCGAGAAACCCGGCGTAGTGGTTAATAGGCCACGGACTGCCGTCCGGATTAGTTAACACAGGGCTGTCTTCTATTATAGTCGACCAAGTTATCGCGCCCTGCTCAATACCAAGGGCAAAGGGTCCTATCGGCTTAATGGCCGAGCCCGGGTGCCGCCGGGACATAGTGGCGCGATTGAATGTTAGCTGGCCATGCTTTTCCCCTATGCCGCCAACGGTTGCAAGCACCCTGCCCTGCGGGGTAAGAATTACAGTGGCGCTCTGGGGGTGCAAGTTGCCCCGGGTGATAAGGGGCGGAAGGTTGCCTGGGGTCAGAAAGAACTCCTCGAGGAATGCTTGCATCTCAAGGTCTACCGTTGTGTATACCCGGTAACCGCCAGACATCAGCCTACCGTGAGCCTCGCCCCTGGTGTAACCGTACTCCCTCATAAAATATGCAATAACATCGTTAATTACGTGGTCAACAAAATAGCTGGTCGAGGCTATGGGTGCACCCGGTTCGGCATCGTGGTCGCGCAGAATCAGCGGTTCGTTTAACGCCTGCTGGTACTGCTGGTAGGTAATCATTCCCTGTTCGTGCATTTCCCATAAAACGTGAATCATTCTGTATCTGTGGGCATCGGGGTTGACGTACGGGTTAAATCGTCCCGGAAACTGGGTTATCCCCACAAGCGCGGCGCTCTGGGCTATTGTAAGCTCGTGTGCGTCCACCCCAAAGTAGAAGTTTGCCGCCGCCTGTATCCCGTTGGTGCCGTTGCCAAAGTGGATAAGGTTTAGATAGGCCTCCATTATATCTTCTCGGGAGTAGCGGGTGGAAAGCTCAAGCGCGCGGAAAATCTCCTGCAACTTGCGGTCAACCCGGAAGTCGTCGTCCCCGGTGACGTTCTTGACAAGTTGCTGGGTAATGGTCGAGCCACCACCGGTGATAGTGCCCTCTACCGGCATAAACATACCGATAGCCGCACCCGCTGTTCTGCGCCAATCTACTCCCCCGTGCTCCCAAAACCGCCGGTCCTCGATGGCCACTGCAGCATCGATAACGTGGGGGCTTATGTTTTCGAGATCTACCCAGGTGCGGTCTTGCCCGCCAAAGTGCAGCCGGGCAAGCACAACTTCCTCGCCCTCAGCGTCTTCTGCCAAAATGAGGGATGTGTACCCCATTCTGACAGCTCTTAGGTTGATCTCCTCTTCGTTGGCAATCATCTGCAAAATATAAACGACCACAACGCAGGCCACAATACACCCTGTTATTACAGTCACCATAATAAAAGTGGCAATCGTGCGGCCAATAGCGCCAAGCACCTGCCACAGAGGCGTTAAAGGCGACCTCTTTTTTGCATTCGCAGGCGCCTCTCCCTTATCTGAGGGAGGGGCGTTTATTCCCCGGCTTTGTGGTTTTCTATTCATAAGGCGGTCGACCTCCTTGAGAAAAGGCTTAAAGGCAGTACACAATTGGCAACTGCGCTTAGTATAATCACTCATCAAAAGCCAGCTATCGCTTTAGCGGCGAGGCGCCTGGAATTGCACGATATTGGTACCTTACTGCGGCATTATACCACGAGTTTTGTTTTTTTGTAAATACCTGGGTATATATTCACAGCAATCTGGCAACACTTATGTGTAAATATTTACCAACAAAGGAGGACTGCCAGATGTTTGACAGACGGCTCTTGGTTACCTGCGCCGCGCTCTTGGTTGTAGTTGTTGCTTCTGGTGCGGCGGCCCTGTTCTCTCAAGACCGCTACCCCCAGGATTATAGCCAGGCTGCCCATACCGTAAGCCAACTATCCGGGCCGGGGACTTTCCCCACCGAGCCGGACTACCTCTATATCATCCGGGAATACGATGGGTATGTCGCTGTCTTCGCCCGGGGCGAGAGCTCACCCGAAATGGTTCTGGAGCGGATGGTGCATCACTTGCCCGCATACGACCGCATCCAGCTGCAGGAAGGCGTGCCGGTCTTTACACAAGAAGAACTCCAGGAGCGCATAGAAGATTACACCAGTTGAGTTGCCTTATCCGGCGAAATCATGTAGAATGTAATTATAGTGCTAAACGGCGGTAAGTACGTTTGTGCGCTCCAGCGCTTTGAGCAGCGGGAGGCCCAATGCAACGCAGGCTACCATTTGCCCGGCGCCTACCGAGATTGCGTATGTCGCGAACACCACGGGGTTTAGGCTGCCTGTGTATGTTATGCTCAGCATAGCGCCGATGATAACCGCGTTGACAATAACCGGGGAGAGCGCCGACAAGATAGGCAGCCCCCAAAAACGGATGTTGCGCAGGCGGTAGGTTATAACCCCCGCAATGACGCTGGCAAGCGTGCCCACAATGGTGTCTATTACGCCATAAGGGCTTGCTAAATTAGCTATAAAGCAGCCCAGGCTAACCCCAATAATCGCAAACGGGGTAAACACCGGCAGTATGGCAAGCGCTTCGGCTACCCGCACCTGAAACGGGCCGAAGCTCAGCCAGGGCAGCGCCATCACAAGGGCAACGTACATCGCCGCCATCATGGCCACAGCGGCAATCCGCTTGGTGGATAGCTGTTGATTCATCACAAAAATCTGCTCCTTTTTTAACGCTAAGCAAGTATTAAGTATACCGCAATCCGGCCGAAAAATCAAGCGCGTCTCGGCCTACATATTGAGAGGGCTACACTTTGACAACCAACCTATACCTTATTCGCCACGCCCAGTCCCAGGGGAATTTAAGCAAGCGATTTCAGGGGCAGATCGACACCCCGCTGACTTCGCTCGGCCTCGCGCAGGCTAAGGCCCTTGGCAGACGATTTGCCGATGTAAACCTGCACAGCGTCTACGCAAGCCCCTTAGAGCGCACACAGCAGACAGCGGCGGCTATCGCTGCACACCACGGACTACCAGTCCGCGTTATGCCTGGACTCATCGAGATTTATGGCGGCACTGTGGAGGGCGCGTTGTTTGCCGATTTGGAACAACAAAACCCCGAACAGTTCCGCATGTTTGACGAGCAGCCCCACCTGCACCAAGGCTTTGAGGGCGCCGAAAAAATCGCGGACGTTTACGCAAGGGCGGTCGCTTCCCTTGAGGAAATCGCGGCTGCCCATCCCGGGCAAAACGTGGCTGCGCTCAGCCATGGCTGCCTTATTCGCTGCTGTGTCTGCCACGCCCAGGGGGGCACCCTGCAAACCCTGGGCCAGACAAAGTGGAGCGGCAACACCGGGGTGTTCCACATTACATACAGCACAGACGGCCAGGTAGCCCTGCACTGCGAGAACGACCTTACCCACCTTGACAACGCGCAACCGCTTGAGGAGCTGACACTAAGAGTATGAAGATTTTAGCCGTTGATCTCGGTGATGCCCGCACCGGACTAGCCATCTGCGATGAGGGCGAGCTGCTGGCTTACCCTATCGGGGTTATACACGAGAGAGCGCCGGCAAAGACCTTAGAGAAGGTTGCCGATGCCGCCAGAGAACACCGCGCCGCCATGGTAATTGTCGGCCACCCCAAAAACATGTCGGGCACCACCGGTGAACGGGCAAAAATCAGCGAGCAATTCGCGGCTCAACTGGCGGAAACCCTGGACATACCGGTAGAACTCTGGGACGAGCGCGGCACCACCCTGGCCGCCCACACCGCCCTGAACGCCGGCACCACCAAAGGCCGCAAAAAAAAGCAGGTGGTAGACGCGGTGGCGGCCACCATCCTGCTGGAGAGTTATCTTGCTTATCGAAAGAGCAATGGATAATTGACAGTTGACAATAATTGTCTCCGTTGCGGCGGATAAATTTTGATTATGGACAGGGCCACATATTTTTCCAGCTTGTCGCACATAGGCGACTCCTTTATTGCCAACGGCTACAAAAGCGCCGCTATCATCATCATTTCTTCAGTTTTGCGGTAGATGCTCTCGAGCTGCTCCAGCCCCAGCGGGTTTTTGCCCCGGCCGATTTCTATGGTGAAGGCCGGGCGGCGCAGCTTCTCGATAAACCAGTCCTTCAGCCCGCCGTGGGAGGCAAGCTCGGCCGGTTTGGCCAGAGCGTACCCGCTGGAGGAGGCGAGTATCTGGGCCATCATCTTGCTGCGGGCGGGGGTGTTTGGGCCGTAGTGCCAGTATATCTCCTCCCCCTGCGAGTGGAATGAGTAGAGGCTGCGCGGCTGGCAGCTGCGGCAAAATGTCGTAATAGCGATGGTCTCAGGTTCGCTGTGGGGGTGCTGCCCACCATAGCGGGTAGGGCCGGGGCAGATTATGCCGGCGTCTATCTCCATCTGCTTGAGAGCCAGCCAGCCCGCGTCGAAGTTGTGGTTTAGGTCCACCCCTGCGGCGTTTGCCTGCCAGACTTCTTGGGGGCGGCGCTCACCGCTCGCGCACTTTACAAACTCACAGCAGCAACCAGCGCTTTCTGCGCCTCGTATGGCTATTTCTACCCCATCCGGGTTAAGGCAGGGTATTATCACAAGAGGACGGTTGCGCAGGGCCACACCCACGTCTATATCGGAAAGTGTGCCGCCACTGTCTAGGGCCTCCAACAGCCCGTGGCAGAACTTTATAAGCAACGTGGTGGTCAGCCACTCTAGGCCGTGGGTGGCTCCCACAAAGCAGGTGGCTCCAGTGGGGTTGCCAATGCTCAGCGCAGTGATCTCTCTGCCCAGCAGGCTTTTGCCTATCGAGAAAACTTTGAGCCGGTGGTAGCGCTCCGCTAGCTTGCGGATAGTATGGTTTAGGTTTTCGCAGCAGGGCGGGCTTTGGTAAAAGCGTTCCAACACGGGCAACATCTCCCTTGATGTAGAAATAGAATGTGTGAAAAAAGAAGTAAGGACCTGTATTCATGATATGTAATGTATAGGTTGTATCATCCCGCCGGACAAAATCTAAATATATGGAGAGTGTAAATGAGCGAGAAATATTCTACTATAGACAGAAAGCCGCTATATAACGGCAGAATAATCGACGTCTATCTTGACAAAGTGACCACCCCCGAAGGTAAGCAAGTCAGCCGTGAGATGGTCGAGCACAGCGGCGGAGTAGTGGCCCTGGCGGTGTTGGGCGGCGACGTGCTGTTTGTCCGCCAGTACCGCCACCCGGCAGGTCAAAGACTTTTGGAGCTGCCCGCAGGTAAGCTGGAAAAAGGCGAAGACCCAGCTGAGTGCGCCGCCCGCGAGCTGGAAGAAGAAACCGGCTATCGCCCGGCTAAAGTCCACCAGCTCGGCCGATTTTACGCCACCCCGGGCTATTGCAGCGAGATTTTTTACCTCTATGTTGCCGAAGACCTTACCCCCACCGCCCAGCGGCTGGACCCGGACGAAGTGCTCAGCGTCGAGCGGCTCCCCCTTGAGGACGCTCTGTCCGCCTGTTTTGACGGACAGATAATCGACGCCAAGACCGCCCTCGCCCTGCTTCTCTATACCGCCAGGGGGTGAGCGAGTGCGCAAAATTAAGATAACGGCGCTGGTTGTCGCTTTTACTGCTACGCTTTTTATCGTGGGCTGCACTCAAGACTCCCCATCGGTTGTCCGGGTAGATATAAGCGGGCCGGTGCACAACCTAGACCCTCAGTTCGCCACCGACCCCATAGCCCAAATGGTGATAGCCAACCTGTTTGAAGGGCTGATGATACAAGACCCCGAGGGTCAGCTGAGGCTGGGGGTGGCCGCCGAGTACCACGTCTCCCCCGATGGTCTCACCTACATATTCACTTTGCGGGAGAACGCTCGATGGCAGGATGGCAAGCCGGTGACTTCTCACGACTTTGTCTTCGCTTTCCGGCGGATGTTTGCCCCACACGCGCCCTCACCCTTCGCAAACGATTTCTTGGCCATAGCAAATGCCGCCGGGGTAATGGATGGCAGCTATTCTCCCGGCGCTTTAGGTATCTCAGCTCAAGGCGAGGGGATCTTGGTTTTCACTCTCGAGCACCCTTACCCTGGCTTTCTAACTCGCCTTGCGCACACCGCCGCCATGCCCTGTAACCGCCTCGCCTTTGAGCAAACGATGGGGCGATACGGGCTGGAAGCGCGGTACCTCACTTCGAACGGGCCATTTACTATCGGCAGGTGGGATAGCGCACAGCTCCACTTAAACCGCAGTGAGTACTTCAGGGAGGAAGAACAGGCTCTTTCTGAGCGGGTGATTTTCTACATAGGCAGGCAGGACCCGGTGCGGCAATTTTTGGATGGACGCAGCGATATGGTGCTCATTCCCTCGTATCGGCTGGATGAAATAAACGATCGCTCGGCCCAGCTTGTCCCCGCGCAAATGACGTCTTGGGGTCTGGTCTTTAACCAGAACTTAAGGCCCTGGAGCAACCCACTGTTGCGCCAAAGTCTGGCCCTCACCCTCGACCAATCTCTTTACTCCGAATACCTGCCTGCGAACCTAGCGGCTACCGGTTTATTTGTGCCCCCCGCAACCCAGGTACAGGGCCTGCGTTTTCGTGACAGTGGAGATATATCTTCGCCTTTGGGTCCAGACGCCGACTTGGCCAGGCGGCTGTTTGGGCGAGGGCTTGCCGCCCTGAGCTACGAGCGCTTGCCCCCCGCGGTGGTGTTCGCTCCGGAAAGCCACACCGAGCACCTTGAGTTCCTGACAGAAGTCTGGCAACGCGAGCTGGGCGTTGAAATAACCTTTGTGCCCACTGCGTACGAGGAAATATCTCAGCGCACATCGGCGGTCGACTATGCTGTAATTCTGCTGCCCTTTTATTCCGCCGGAGAAGGGCCCGGCGCATTTCTGCGCCACTTCCACAGCAGAACCAATCGTTTTGGGTACAATAATCCCCGCTTCGACCACGCTCTGAGCGCCGCTGGCCTAGCTGTGCAGCCCGAAGAGATTATCCGGTTGTATGCTCTGGCTGAGGGCATTCTGCTTGAGGACGCGGCTGTTATACCCGTATACTTTGAGACCTTATATTACGCCTTGGCCCCCAACCTTACCGGGGTGGAGGTCTTACCCTTTGGGGGCGGCGGGCGGTTCCAGAATGCACAAAGGCAGTAAGAAACCAGATGGCCACTGCGAGTGCTTGTAGCATTCGCAGTGGCCATTTTAATAGCAAAGTAGTTGTGTTTGTGCGGCGTGGTTGCTCCCCTCTTATGCCCGTGCAGCTCTGCGCCCAGTCACAAACACAATAACTTCTCCGGCGATAACGGCCGCTGCCGTACCCGCTACTATCATAACATCAACATGCCACCTGCCGTCAGCTAAAGGGTAAACCATAGAAAACAGCGCAGACAAAATCAGCAGCACAAGGGGCACGTAGGCAATCAAACTTATCATCAGCGGGCCGCCGGGAGCTTTAAAGGGGCGCTCGGCGTCCGGGTCGATCGCGCGCAGCTTCTTAAACGCGGGGAACATGAGGAGGTAGGCAAAAAACAGTGTGATAATTTGCAGCGCGAAGAACCCCCAAAAAATATCCGGGTTGGGTATAAAGGGCACAGCAATAACCATAAGGCTTGCTATTACACCATTGAGGATGGAAGCCCCTAGAGGCGCGCCGTCTTTGTTGCGCTTGCTGAATATTTTAGGCATGGCATTTTGCTCCGCTGCGTGGGAAGCCACGTAGTTCACACCCAATGCCCAAGACAGTACGTTGATAAACAACGTGAAGAGAAACAGCACTCCCACAATTGGAACCAGTATATTACCGGGAAGGCCAAGGACGTTAAAGAAGTGGATAAAGCTGTCTATCAGCCCTCCGGAAGTACTGAGTTCCGCCACGGGGATAGCCGCGCCAATGCCAAAAGTAGCAAACACATAGAATACGCAGATAAGAATACCTCCCAAAAGAAACGCTTTTGGGATATCTTTTTTAGGATCTTTCATGTCTCCTGTAAAGGCTGCCACAACCTCAAAGCCTTTGAAGTTGAGGATAATAACCGAGATGAATGTTATGCCGCCAATACCCGGCAGCAAATCCGACACAGAGGTTACCGGGTTCGCGAAGCCAAAAGCAATTCCGCAGTATAGGCCAAAGACGCCAAGGCCTACCATAAGTATAATCTTTGCATATGTGCCAAGGTTTATAAGCCACTTGTTTACAGAAATGGGCAAAAGACTGCCAACGCACATAATCCAAATAAGAACCAGCTGAACCACAACTGCGACTAATATAGAGATGTCCCTGCCGATTATTTGAGAAAGGACTTCTGTAAACAACACCGCCAAAGACGCTACCCAAAATACAAATTGAATCCAATAATACCACGCTGACCGGCTGCCCCAGCTGCGCCCATAAGCGCGTTTTATCCACTCAAAGATGCCGCCTTTATCCCGATAAGTTGAGCCAAGCTCAGCTGTTATAAAGCCATAAGGTATAAAGAAAGTTATAAACATAAGCGCCCACCAGAAGTATTGGCTGTTGCCTATAGCAGCGGTGGGCGCCACAGACTCCACAACCATGGTGACGCATACGGCAGCTAAAACCGCATCAAACAGCCTAAACTTCTTAGTCTGCATCTTTTCTTCGTGCATTTTTTTTACTTGTGCTTTTTTTACTGGCATGATAAAAACCCTTTCTAAATTTGCCGTGTTATGTATTAAGGATAGCTCTAACACAGTAAAAAAGAAAGAGCTTTTGCCCATTTCGTATCAATGATTCTCGGATAGGAACATTTTACTTTTCGCGTAATATTGTTACCCTTCGCTCTCTTTTGAGCGGGATATGTACTCGTAGGCGAGCAGCTCCACAATCATCAGCATTGTGACGCTCGAAGTCAAATCCATCCCCGGAACACGGATTTCATCGGCAAACACATAGAAGTTGGTGTCCGACAAATTTTCCAGGGGGTTGTTGTCCGCCCGTGTGATGGATAGCAAATAAGGGCGCGCTTTCTGAAAGACGCGCTCGATGAAGTCTATAAGCGCTACATCTTGACCCGAATAAGAAAGAGCGAGAATCATATCTTGGCTCCCTAAGCGGTTTACGAGGTTTTGTGTTTGGTAGGCGGCCTCGGGAAAATAAGCGTGGAACCCCAGACCAATGAACAGCCGCTCGCAGTATTGGCCAATGGCATGGGTGTTGTCATCGGTCAAAATGTAGACATTGGGTTTGCGCGCCAGAAGTGCCACCACAGTCTCTACTTGTTTTGGCGACATAACACGCACTGCTTCCATTGCGTTTTTCAAATATGCCTCACTGTATCCGCGCCCAGCAACCACCTGGGGCAAAGCAACGTCTTGCTGGCTGTGAGAAGTTACTAAGAGGCTGTTGATAAAGTCTGAATAGCCAGAAAACCCTAACTTTTGTGTAAAGCGGAAAATAGTGGTAGTGGACAAAAATTGCTCCGCCGCGAACTTCTGTATGCTCATATATTTTACCGCGCCCATATTTTTGACCACGTAGTCAAAAAGCCCTCGCTCGGTTTGGTTCAGGTCGCGAATAGCTTCTCGGGTCGCTTCAAAAAAGTCAAGTGCCAACGTTTGCTCAGCTCCTAGAGTATGTTTTTGAAACAGCTTGCACACCACAGCAAAATAGGGTAAGACCGCCGGTAAGGCGGCCTTTTTTTATGCTCTACACTTTAAAGCTATCTTTGAGTGTAACTATGCGGTTAAATGTTTTCGCATGGTGGCTGTCCACGCAGAAATAGCCAGAGCGCACAAACTGGAACCTATCCCCCGGCTGTGCGCCGGCCAGCGCGGCCTCGAGCTTACAGCCCTTCATGTAGGTGAGGGAGTTCTCGTTGAGGTGGTCGAGGTAGTTTGTACCCTCGGGCACATCGCCCACGTCCTCCAAGGTGAACAGGTTCTCGTAGAGCGCAAGGTCAGCTTCTATAGCGTGTGCGGCACTGACCCAGTGGATGGTGCCCTTTACCTTGCGTCCATCTGCAGGGACGTTGTTGCTTGTCTCAAGGTCGGCGGTGCATTTGAGCTCAACCACGTTGCCGGCGTCGTCGGTTACTGCTTCTTCGCACTTTATGATATAGGAACCCATCAGGCGGACCTCCCCGCCCAGACGGAGCCTCTGATATTTGGGCGGCGGGTCGAGGGAAAAATCGCTCCTGTCAATATACAGCTCCCGGCTGAAAGCCACCTGTCTAGTACCTGCCTCCAGGTTGGTGGGGTTGTTGGAGATTGGGAAATGCTCGACTTTGTCCTCGGGGTAGTTGAGTATAGTCAGCTTGACCGGCTCGGCTACGGCTATGCGGCGGGGAGCTTCGCGGTTGAGCTCCTCGCGGATGCAGTACTCAAGCAGGCGGATATCCACCACCGAGTAGGTCTTTGCAACCCCCGCCCTGGTCACAAACTCAACGATAGAGCTTGGGGTATACCCTCGGCGGCGCAGGGCACAGAGTGTAGGCAGCCGGGGGTCGTCCCAGCCGTCTACCTTGCCGGTCTCTACCAGCTCACGTAGATATCGTTTGCTCATTACCGTGTAAGTTATATTCAGGCGGGCGAACTCGTACTGGCGGGGCGGGTTCTCAAACCCAATGTTCTCGACCACCCAGTCGTAGAGAGGGCGGTGGTTCTCAAACTCCAACGAGCACAGCGAGTGAGTGATGCCCTCCAGCGCGTCCTGAATAGGGTGGGCGTAGTCGTAGAGCGGGTAGATGCACCAGTCGTCCCCTTGGCGGTGGTGGTGAGCATAGAGTATCCGATATATTGCCGGGTCGCGCATGTTCATATTTGGGGAAGTCATGTCGATTTTGGCACGCAAAGTCCTTGTGCCTGCCTCGAATTCCCCTTTTTTCATCCGCTCGAACAGGTCAAGGTTTTCCTCGGCCGAGCGTTCCCGGTAAGGGCTGTCCTTTCCCGGTTGAGTTAGGGTTCCGCGGTACTCGCGCATCTCCTCCGGGGCAAGGTCGCAGACATAGGCCTTGCCTTTCTTAATCAGCCCGACCGCGAACTCGTAACACTTCTCGAAGTAGTCAGAGCCGTAAAATATGCCTCCGTCGGGCACTGCACCCAGCCAGCGCAAATCCTGCTCTATCGAGCGCACAAATTCCTCGTCCTCGTTGACAGGGTTGGTGTCGTCGTAGCGCAGGTTAAAGACGCCGCCATATTTTTGGGCGGTGCTGTAGTTTATCCAGATAGCCTTCGCACTGCCTATGTGCAGGTAGCCGTTCGGCTCGGGGGGAAAACGGGTGTGTATCTGCCTGCCGAAGCCCGCCGCCAGGTCGGCGTCGATAATGTCATGTATAAAGTTTGCGGAAAGCTCGCTCATGGTTAAACCTCTTTTCAATTGACAATTGACAATTATTATAGCATACCCACTATCGCCTGGGCAAGCAGCCTGTCGCGGGGGGAGGTTGGCGAACGTGTTGATGTTGTTGGCGGGTTTTCCAAGGGCAAGGTCTTTAAGAGCTTTTAAGGTCAAGGTCCCAATCTTAATTCTGCCTGTGGGCAGGGAATAAGGTGCCGCTCATGCCGCGGAGGCACTTACTTTCTTTGCTCCGCCAAAGAAAAGTAAGCAAAGAAAGGCGGCTGGGGGGAGGACCAGTATTGCTTCGCTCACAGAGGGCGTTCGCTTCGCATACAACTCCCCCCAGACCCCCCACTGGTAGGTCAAGGGCGGGTTTGTGGGGGCGGTAGGCTGGGTTGACAACCGGATTCGTTTGCAAGAGCGGAAGGTTTTAGTGGGTAGAGGCACCGTTTTGCGAGGGCGGAAAGTTGCGGTTCCGTATTGGTTACGTTTGCGCAAAGGTCAAGGGCGGTGGTTAGGGGCTGTCGGCAGGACTTCGTCTGCCTTAGCTGTTGGTAGTTGACCCGGCAAATGCGCAGTTTGTTGAGAATCCACTGTATCCGGCTGTGCTAAAACAAACCTACCCTGCGGCTATGCCAGCACGGGTGTAATAAAGTAACGAGTCTTCGTGGTAAGGTGTTTGATGGTGAATATGGTTAATGCAAAACGCATCGATATTAAGCACAATTACCGCCCCCCACAAACGTGACCTTGACCTACCAGTGGGGGGTCTGGGGGGAGTTAGCGCGTAG
>Ga0131853_10017380_pt1 | contig 13095 bp, 3 predicted proteins | sample TergutLab28metaG_FD_92764 | JGI IMG/M metagenome (GOLD analysis project Ga0131853, IMG submission 92764) | Labiotermes labralis P1 segment gut microbial communities from Petit-Saut dam, French Guiana - Lab288 P1 (version 2) (version 2) | ecosystem: Host-associated > Arthropoda: Insects >...
AAGAAGAAGAAGAAGAAGAAGAAGAAGAAGAAGAAGAAGAAGAAGAAGAAGAAGAAGAAGAAGAAGAAGAAGAAGAAGAAGAAGAAGAAGAAGAAGAAGAAGAAGAAGAAGAAGAAGAAGATACACATGCAAAAATAATGCGGACAACACAAAAAATACAGGTGTAGGTCCGTCCGTGGATCGAACCACATATTGCAACTCGACCAAGTGTACTGTGCCAGAGAACTGAACTTACTTCGCGTACTTATCTGTATAATTCCTTACATATGACATGAATACTGTTACCGGAAATCGTGGCCAGGAAGTGACGTCATTTGTTGCACGTGCTTAGTTGCTAGGGTCGATTTGAAATATTGTGTTACTGCGTGGTTTGTTGCGCATTTATATGCGCTTCTGAATCCACAAAGCAGCCTTTCTTGAGAAGTTAACAGTGAACGGGCTAATGCAGAGATTGTCCACATTTACGGAACACACTGTTACAGCAACCGTTGTTGAGTTACTTGAATTAGTCCACTCCCTCACACCCTGTTAAATTACGGTCTCCAAAGTGGACGCATCTCTTTAGGTTTTACCACCAACATTTTGTGTGCATTTCTTATGTTCCACGCAAGCTTACCTCAGCACAGTATTTGGTAAGGACTAAGAATGACGAAATCCCTCATAATGTAGTATTTTCAATATCCCTCTTACTTCCTCTTGCTCGAGCCTAGTTATACTTTCCTCGACATTCTTTCAGAAGCCGTGAAGATGTTTCTTAAAATACCATAAACCTAGTTTTACACCCACAAAAAGGAATAGGTACAACTCTAGTCCAGTGTATTTAAATCTGTATGTGTTTAGATAGGAGACGAGGAAAAAGGTTTTCAAATTTATGGTAGCAAGTATTTTCAGAATGTATGGGTATTATAATTACTTACTGAAGGCAAACGTGATTTGTTCATTATGTTTCCTGTTCCAAAATACCTAAATGTAGCTGAACTTTGTGGATTCACAGTCGTTTTCGGTCAGTGCCTGTACGTAAAAAAGAGAAGTTTGTATTGTTGATTATTTATGATTTTGAGCCTTTCGGCTGACCTTCAGTTTTACTTTATGTTTTTCTCGGACATGTCCATTATTTATTCGCGCGAAAGTTTTTGCGTTATTATGCCAATTACAAAGAAGTAAGCACGCTCACACGTGAGAGTGTATGCGCATTACCAAATTAGGCAGAATTACATGGGAGTACGGTTCGGCCTTTTAGGCTTGGGGAAATAGAGGAAAATACATTGTATTCGAGAATGTGGAGGGAGTCATTACTTCTGAGTTATAGACATGGCTAAGGAGGTAGATTTACTATCAAAATTAATCCAAAGCAACAGAGAGAACTGGATGAAGTTGGCTCAATGAACTGTTAATTGGCAAGTTTCATGGCCACGGTAATGTAATTTAGATTTAAAAAATGCAGGAAAATTCTTCCCCAGGAGAGTGAATACCACGTTCTGGAGGTGTCATTTAAACTTACGCCTGTCTGGGACTGTAGGGTACAAGAGGGACCGAGCGTTTCGCTGTAACATTGAAGTTGTACTATGGCCCTGGGGCGACTCAGCCTCTAACAGAAATGAGTACCAGGAGCATTTCCTGGGGGTAACGGTGGCCGGTGTGTAAGGCTGACAACCTTACCACCATCCTGTGCCGTTGTCATGAAATCTGGGAACCTTAACTTCCTGGAACCCTCTGGGCCACTCCAGGCTTGTAATGGGACTGCTTTACCTTTACTATTGAAGTTGTACGTGACTGTCTTGAATTCGATCGGATTATCTATTATCGTGGTTGAGTTTTTTTTTCCCCCCCGAGTCCAGTCTCGCACTCCGAAATCGAAGGCCTAGAAAGTTCAGATAGATGCCGACATCCTCCTTCGCCATCGGCTTTCATGACACAGTGATGACAATCTTAGATTTTTATTCGATGCTGTATAATCACTGCATCTGAACTGTTGTTTTCCAATAAGCTGGGAATCAGCCGAGTAATCTGTCATTCATTCAGTAGAACAATGACTTAAATATTTTCACAAAGTGTCTATGGGGTACGGTGGAATAATGTGACAGTTTGCGATTTAAAAAAAAATAGACTGTGCCATCAGGTTCGAACCGGGAACTACGCATCCTGTCTGATACCATTGGCAGTTAGAAACAGGCTGAGGTTTGTTCTACAAAACTCAGACCACGTATGTTGACCAAGGTAATCCTCGATTTTCCGTAGTATCTATAGGACAATGCCTCAAATAATAATAATGATAATAATAATAAACTGCAATTAGGTTGTCACCCGGTGGCAGTGGTTATTTTACATGTATACAAAATATGAAATTGGTTACTAATAAATTTAAGTCGGGAGGGCTACATGAGAAGCATGTGGTGGCAACTTGGAATCTTGGGAACCGTCTCAGCATTTGCCAATAGACGCAGGGAAACCAAGAAAAACCTGTGTCAAGGTGGCCGGTCGCAGGACCTTCCGAATACTGACTTCTAGCCAGCAGTTCGGCATCTAAAGTAAAAACAGCAATACACACATAGTACAACAAATAAACATAAGATGACAACAATACACACAAGACAACAACAATACACACAATAACAACAATATACACAATAACAACAATACACACAAGTACAACAATAACACAAGAAATTAGACCACAACCGCTTCTTCCCATACTTCTTACAATTCTCTATTCACAATATTTCTATCACTGTACGCCCTGAGATACCGAAAGCGTCTGTAAGTAACAAAAAATTAACAAATGCAATGTGCTTGGCGCAAGATTTGTTCAGTCGGAAGAGATTACAGAAAATCTTCTGCAGACAGATGGCGATTACAGTTTGTTTCAAACCCGGTCCTACAGTGTGCCATAGAATAACTTGCTGTTTTAAACAGCATTCCCACTGCTATCGGCGTTTGCACTCAGCTGATTGTCGTAACGAAAGCCGTATACTAAGTTACGACGCATGATATTTGGTCTGTATTACCTTCTTACAAAGACATGTCATGTTTATGGTGCAGTAACCAACAAAATGCGTCATAATTGTCAATTAATGCTCGGAAATGAATGCAGAAAAAAATGTACCGTTACGTATGATATGTTCGTTTCTAGCCTGGGAGTTGGGTCGAGATCAGTAAATTATTTGGAGTTCAGAAGGTCATTTCAGAACTGTGCCATAATTTTTAGAGTTGAATTCTGTTAATTAGTACAATTTATTGTTCTTTGTTCTTGCAGCCATTTAGTTAAAGTTAGTTAGTTAGTTAGTTAATTTTAAACTTGGAGACAGAATAGTGTCGCAAACTCTGCTGGGGAAGTTGACCTATTATCGAGACAGACCTGACAGCATAGTCGTCATAAATTGTGGTGAAACGAAATGGGGCGAATTTAGGTGGACTCGATTAGCTGCACTTCTTCACGTCAGACGACAGTTTAACCGCATTGTGGTGGGAGGATAAAATGATTAAAATGTTTAAAACACTAGTGCTTGAGAATTAAAAACACACTCTTTCTGCGCAGGTTGATAAAACACATTCTCTAGATAGGCCTGTATGTTGCAGCCCATTTGTGAAATCGACCGTTTCATCGAATGGCCGAATATTTGCCTATTCGGTGGACCGGCCTCCTCTGTTACCCATTTCGTGGAATGGGCATAAACGTGTTCCCCGCCTGCCGATTCGCTGAACACAATACGAATAAAAGGTAAAAAAATATACAATTTATATCGCCTTGATTTCACAATAAACCGTCATGAAAATAGTAAAAATAATGCAGAAACGTGCAGCAGAATGATTTTATGTAGGTCAGGTGGAGGGAAATAATTTCTTCTGGGGTCCTATGGGCCTGCCCAGCCCTGTATATGGACAGTTTTATTTACTATAGCATGCACAGTTATTGAAGTACACAAACAGTTTGAATTTGAATTTGATTATAAATTGTTTTCTTGTTTTTTGGCAGTGATGTCTCTCTAAGTTGATAATGTCGGAAGAATCCTACGTATGTGGAACGTTTAACCATTTAAAGCCCAATTGCAAATATGCATGAGGCACAAATCGAAGTTTTCCGGACCAGGGCAATATGGCAGTTTTAGGCTGACATTATTTATGGGTCAGTGTTGTCACCTGAAATGTAGGCCGGTTGTCTTCGGTGCGTATGTACTGGGCCTTGCGCCTCTCCCACTGTTGGAAGCGTCTGTAGCTCCCGTTTCGTGATGCGTTTCGACTTGAATCTCCGCGATTACGTCGAGTCTTCGTCAGTCAGAATTTTTAGGCGCGTTCGCTGATTTGCGAACAGTGACTACTAATTTGTCATGTTTGCATGTATGCCCGCTCCCACAGGACGGATTTTCACGAAGTTTGATATGTGAGTATTTTTCGAACATCTTTGAAGAAAATGCAAGTGTGATCAAAATTTGGCATGAAATTTGGGTACTTTACGTGAAGACCTGAATGCATTGATGATAATATCTCGTTGAATTCTTCTCAGAATGAGAAATGTTTCACACAAAAGTTGTAGAAATAGAAAACACTTTATGTTCAATAGATTTTTTTTCCCCCGAAAATTGTGCTGTTTTTGGGATGGCATGGTTAATTTGGCAGACCGAAACCAACTGCTGATGAGAATATAATGCTGTGAGAAACTCTGCGATTTTTATACCGGATAACAAAGGCAAGAATACAGAGACACTTTCATAATATTTAACACGTTTTCCACTGCAACAGAGGTTGCGCGAACGCCCCTCAGTGTTACGTTATACGTACATTTGCCTGTCTTCTTATCCTTGTGAAAAGGCAGAAGTCGAGAGCGACCGCGTCGGGGAAGTGAGTTGTACGTTTGTGTCCTTTTCGGCCCGATCTTGCAAGCCTGTCATGTTTCTGGTAGCCATTCAGTGCACGGGGCATCAATTTTGCAAGCAGTCTGCTTCTTCGCTTAAAATGCTTCGGTTTGTACCAGTGTGTTAGACCTGGAATGTTACCAGCATTGTTAAACGTACTCCACCTTTTCCTCGTTTATGACTTGACGCACTTTTCCCACGTTTTCGACAGTCGGAATTGACGATGAGCGACGTGAACATCAGTTGGTACATTTGAAGGACCAATATCTTCAGCAATGTATATTTCACAGTATTCTATTGGAAAAATAAACTACATCATGTTTAGAACCGTATATTGTGCCTTTAACTGAAATCCTATGCTATGTACTAGTCTCATAAATCATACTTGTCAACCTTTGTTTCTTCACTTTGCGTTGTACTGACCTGCATCATAATTGTGCAGGTGGACCGAAACGCGTTGGAGAAATATTAAAGGTAGTTGGGTTGTCCCATCGGCAGTGGATATGACTGATTTTAATTTTTGTGAATGAATGAGGATGTACACGGGGCAAATGCAACATTTCATCTTAAAAACCTTAATGGAATTACTATCGCAAAGATGGTTAATTTCGTGGTAAAGGGGTGTATGAAGTTCCAGTATGTACGTGTAGCATCTTCTGATTATCCAATACGTTCGAGATCTTGCATTATATGCAGAGATGCCGTTTGCAGGTATAGCGGGAAAGAAACCGCCTCAACGGTGATGGTAGATAAATGGTGCACTAGTAGTAGTAGTAGTAGTAGTAATAAATAAATAATATACAACTGCAAAAATCTGTATAGTAGTAGTAGTAGTAGTAGTAGTAGTAGTAATAAATAAATAATATACAACTGCAAAAATCTGTAATTCTTGGCACATGTTCAAATGTAAGAAACTTTTTAAACTACAAGACCACCGAGCCTAATCCTGTTGATTACTACATCCCAGGATAGGTGAATATTTCCCAGCCAAAGCTGAGAAGTAAAAAACTCGATGATGATGATGATAATAATAATAATAATAATAATAATAATAAACAAGTCAAAGAGGCAAAGTAACTATATTGCGTAACCATATTGTGGAACCAACAAATACAAACTGACAGAACTATCCCCAACAACAAACCAGACAGTATAATCCGTGATAATGAAAAGGGAACATGTATGTTAATAGAAGCTGCAATCTCAGGATTATGTGATTAAAAAAGAAACCGAAAAGATTCTAAAATATAAAGACCTTACAATAAAAATACAGCGCATGTGGAATGTAAAAACAAAGGTGATACCAGTAATAATAGGGGCGAGTGGGACTATTTTAAAGTCATTCAGAAAATACGTGAGCAACATACCAGAAAAACATGAAGTCAAGGAACTACAGAAAACACTCATATTTGGACACTGCACACATACTTCAGAAAGTACTAATGTAAAAGTACGATAGATTCAACATTGAAACTAACGATATAAGCACCATGAATAGTAACAACAGAATAGCAGCAACACCGTATTCCCTAGGGACATGGTTTGTCTCAGGAATATAAGTATAAATACCCTGCATAAAGGAGATGATGATGATGATGATGGTGATAGTAATAATAATGGAAAAGGAGTGCAAGGGTCGCTATAATTTCTCAACCATAACAGGTCGTACTGTACAATATGTAAATGGCTTTTAAAGACCAACCGAAGTTACATAGAGAGGCTGCGGGCTGAACGATCCGGATTTTGAATTCCTTCAGAGGTAGATGTCAGTCTTCTCCAAAATGTCCAGAAAAGGTATGGAGCTCACCCAGCTTCCTGTTCAATGGGTACTGGAGTTCTTCCCCTAGGGTCAAGTGGCCATGGCGTGAATTTGACCACCTCATTGTTGTGCAGAAGTTAAGATTGGGTGGAACTGTACTTCTGCCCTCCTGGAGTGGACAGGGCTAACTTTACCTCTCTTGGAACTAGTTTAAATATCATTGGTAGATTTGAATGTACCGCGATTGCGTCATATCGGTTCACCCAGCGGAATCTCTTGTCTGACGTTTGTTTTAAAATTAAACACAGCAGACTGGACCGGATGGAGCGTCACAGGCATGCTGGGAGTAATGTTATACTCCAGTATTTTTCAACGTCTTCAAAATGGCGCTGTCCTATCCACAACCGTGCTACGGACTTTGCCAGTACTGTATTTTTGTGAAACGAGATTTGATACGTTTTAGTCGTTGGGAGGTGATCAAAAACATGACTTTTAAGTTAGTATTTTGAACCGTCAAGTTGGCAGGTCGTGTCTGTTATCAAACCACAACTTGAAGGTAGGCGCATCCTGTTGATAAGGCACCATGCGGGTGGCTGACCTCCCAGCACACCTGTCACCGACACGGCCTCACGGTGTATGGCTGAATATTATGTCGTTCGATGTCTGTCGTACATGGAATATGTAACTACGAAGTACAGTACACGGGTTTCGTCGAGAAGTTCGTAACCTACGCTGCGGGGTAAGAATTTTCCTGCTTGTGTGTAGTTCGGATTGTGTTCATAGACCCCACCGTGCACGAGTCACATCCTGTCCACAGCTGCACGCCACGTTTCTCTGCGAACGTCAGATTAACCCCTTGTAGGGCTTTTGAACCTTTTTGAGGTCGCGTGCTCAAATTATAAATTACGAAGAAATTCTTTCGTGTGCCCACAGGAATTCTGAAGAGCAGAATAAGGTCTTGAGAGTCATCCACAGTATTTATTAATTACTGCATTATAATTGTTAATGTTTATTATAATTATAATTGTATAATTCATAGTATAATTATTATATTTCCAATAAAGACCTTCTCGAGGGATGCGATAAGGAAGAAAATTTGGAAGTAACTGGAGCTGCGGCTACTTCCTGTTTGAAAAGAAGATTGCAAAATGTGTTTGCATTTTGTTCCGTCCATATCCGCATTTATTTAGTGACTCTAAATACCGTATATTAGGGGAAACAACACACCACGAAGCTCAGTGCGCAATTCTGTTTGTTCCCCTTCACTCTGCCTCGCGAGTCGAAATGTTTACTCAGTACAGAGTGGACCAAAAGTCAATTCTCCGAGAATGTTCTCTCGTATTAACGGGTATGTTCACTGTCAGTGATTCGGCTGCAACCGTTGCTTCTCATTCAGTTACTCCAGATCTCATTTCGAACAATACTCGTAAATTCACCAACTAATATATTTACAACTTGTTTTTCTCTAGATTCTACTGACCGGGTAACTGACTTTTGGACCACTATATGTCTCATTTTCAAACACCGTCAATCTGTGTTCTTCACTAACCGTGAGACTACGCTCATGTTTTTATTTTTATAGGGAGACATCACCTAATGGGGCAGGGGCTCGTCATTATCGAGGCATCACGATCACACTCAGTTGGACACACACACACACACACACACACACACACACACACACACTCGGTAGGACTCCCCATTGATCAGTCCCACGCAGAGACCTCTACCTGACAACACACAACATTCACAAGAGACAGACTTTCACGCCCCCGGCGGGATTCGAACCCACAATCCCAGCAAGCGAGCGGCCACAGACCCGCATCTTAGACCGCGTGGCCACTGGGGTGACCACGTCTCATATCCGCATAAAAGAACGTCGTAACATACTTCTGATTCACCTTATGATCCTGTAATAGGACTTATTTGGCTGTAAATTTTATTTCCAATGCAGCCAGTGTGACACTATCTTTTACATATCGCTGCAAGTTTCAGCATATAATTCCATCTTCAGGCGTTATATAATATCGTAAATCTAAAATTCACTAATCATTATTGTGGTATTGTTGAAACACCGTCACTAACTGCACTTGAAACAGCTGGTTACAACTGAAGAGGAGAGTTACCTACTTCTTCTGTTTCGTCTTCTCCACTTCTGTGTATGTTGCGTCATGTTGGAGTGAAGAAGCCTGTAGTTTGTGTCGTTGCATTGTTTCAGTTTGTAATGGTGTGTTATGAAACAGTGCTGATATTCTAACATATTTGCCTTGGAGTGTAATGAATTGCATGTTTAATTCGTTGTGGACGAACGGATATTTCGCGTGTCCTGCTACTTAGTAACAGGTTCAACCTCCTCAAACATGAACACGCACCACACACAATACATTTCAATTTATGAGGAATATCCGTATCTCTACAATGGAATGAACACCCAATTCGGTACGTAAAATTTAAAAATTTGATGAATATGATAATAACTAATACCATGTAGCAGAATTTTTTAGAAGCTCACAGTTCCTTAGTTAGTCAAGAAATACCCCGTACTCTGTGGCACCCAAAGATTCATTACCATGTTTACGACATTCAGCCATTGTTCCGGTTTAGGGCTTGTCATTCCTTCCTTTTTCTTTAAGATAAATATTAATGTTAACCGTCCATCCACGCCTAGGTTTTCCAAGATTTTTTTCCTTCAGGATTCTCCACCAAAACCTTTTATGAATTTATTTTTTCCTCCATGCCTGCCACACGCTCCATCCATCTCATTTCCTTGGTTTAATGAACCAAATAATACTTGATGCGCGACGGAAATTATGAAGCTCATTAAGAAATTTTCTCCAGCCTCTTTTTACTTCCTTCCGCTTAGGCCAAAATATCTTTTCTAACACCCTGTTCCCGAATACCCGCAGTGATGTAATAGAACAACATAACCAACAACGATTGAAAAAGTCCTAGCGGTGGATTATTTATTGTAGGAGTGTTATTTCGCTATGACTGCGTATCCTAGACGTCCGTCCGCCCGACCACCATGCTTGTAATTAATGTCACTGATAGGGGAATAAGAATTAGGCCTGCAGTCGGGTCGAGGGGGGTTAGCATCTAGTGTTGTTCACGGCCGTCAGTTGTTTCACAACTTAATTGTGGGTACAGCCACACAAACACGATGATCCTATAATTTACTGTGGGTACAGCCACACCAACACGAAGATCGCGTGCCTTACTTTGGGTATAGCCGCACCAACACGATGAGCCCATGACGTATTGTGGGTACAGCCACAGAACACGATGAGCCATGTGGGTACAACCACACCAACAAGATGATCCCATGACTTACTGTAGGTACAGCAACACCAACACGATCCCATGACTTATTGTGAGTACAGCCACACCAGCACAATCCCATGACTTACTGTGAGTACAGCCACACCAGCACAATCCCATGACTTATTGTGAGTACAGCCACACCAGCACGATCCCATGACTTATTGTGGGTACAGCAACACCAACACAATCCCATGACTTATGGTGTGGGCACAGCCACACCAACATGATGATCCCATGACTTATTGTGGGTACAGCAACACCAACAAAATCCCATGACTTATTGTGTGGGCACAGCCACACCAACACGATGATCCCATGACTTATTGTGGGTACAGCAACACCAACACAATCCCATGACTTATTGTGTGGGTACAGCCACACCAACACGATGATCCCATGACTTACTGTGGGTACAGCAACACCAACACAATCCCATGACTTATTGTGTGGGTACAGCCACACCAACACGATGATCCCATGACTTATTGTGGGTACAGCCACACCAACACGATGATCCCACAACCCTGTCTTTCGTTGTGAAGCAAGGACGACTGTCTTAAAATACTTGCAGACTTTTTCACCTTTTACTTTCTCTGTTTTTTAGAGTTCGGAAGGCGAAACGTATGGGAGCCTCTTAACGAACATGACGTCTCCGTGCGGTCGTCCCTGCGTCCATCTGAAGACTCCAAGAAATCACAGCACAAACAAGGCACGTAGAGAGCTGAATACATGCATTGAATGTTGCCTAATGGAGAAATGACGCCCAGAGTTCCACTGATAGACAGAGCTTTATTATACATTATACCTCAAACAGCTGCTTGAGACAAACGTACTTAGGCCTAGTGACAATTCAGCGGCGGTATGACTAAAGGAGATGGTTGTTGGTGTGTGCAGTTCACATAACGGGGTGGTGTATCTTGAAGGAACCTATCTGGCGTTTCGTTGGAACGGAGGTCAGTGACATATTACATGGGCCTGCCACATGAAATCCAACCCAGTCGCCTTGCTATAGGAAACGTTGCAACCGTACACATTACGTACAGTGTCGAATGGGAGGTTCATTACTGTGACAAAATAAATCGGAAGGATCTGAAAGGAGTACGGCGCGTCCCGTGTTCGTGTACTCACGAAACAGCCGTTTTAACTGCTTAGCTCAGTAGCCGGTTTCTTACCGCGGAGCACCCGGGTTTAGTCCCAAGGAATTTGATGTTAGATTTACATTGGTCAGAGTATCAAAGCGAAAATTTCCATGTTCGAATAGGCCTGCTTCGATTTTTTCCTTCGAAATAGCAATTCCACCAATATTCTTCTACCTTTAATTTGTCATCAGGAGGTAATACAAAAGAGTCAGCGTGAGATCACGCCAGGGGTGGAATTCTATAACTAGCTAAACGAACATGCACTTTTCAAGTAGGATTCTTCTTTATGGAAAAAGATGATCACTTTGGCAATATTTATTCAAGCATAGTAACGTATAGGACTACTTGGATGCCTCATACACGTATTTTGCGACGACTTCCCAACTCCCCACAATGTGGACTATGATGAATGATAGACATATCGCAACATAATGAATGAATTAGTGACATAACCTTATTGGAAGCATATGTGACGCATAGTGCTCCTACAGTGCTGCAATGTACACGAAGTACCTGGCACTGTAGTTAGAGGACCTATCAATGTATTCTGTGCATGATTTGTAGCAGTGAGAATTCGAATGCGATTAAATTTGTCAAACGTCTATGAAGTTTCACGTCAGTCTTATATCCGTAATAATTAATAAAATTTAAAAAAAAAATTATTCTTAACGGAGTTTGTTGGTATGTTAATGGCCTATCTCCAGAAGTCCATTTTACATGCGAAAATTTAGGTGGTTCGTTTGTTATTGCCTTGTTTACATTCTAAGAATATATTATCTCAGAAAAGTGTAAACTGTTTAGAAGATTATTGCCACACAAGATTTCACATGCACACACTGAATAATCTGCACAGCCGCTAAGTTGGTATTAATTAGTGTTCAGTAATCATAGAGTCAAACTTTCGAGTATCCCGTAAAGGCGCGACGTTTGCACTGAGTTTCATGCAAATTCATACGTTAGCTCAAAGGTTGTTAAGCTAGGACATGTGGGCTACACATATATGCTGATATGATGGGGATGTCTTTATCACAACATTGTAAAAAAAAAGTACTCCATAACGCAGTACACAAATCACCATATAAGTTGTTCGAAGTTCGTTATGCCTCCATAAAAAATGGAACACTTAACGGCAGCAAAGTGTGTGAAAGGTGTGTGGGCTACGAGGAACTTAATTTTACGGCCCTGTAAGATTTATTATATGTAAATCAATACGGCAGAAACTCGTGGGCCGGAATATCGCAGTCGGTAAAGCAACTTGCTAAGGGCTGGAGGGTCCGAGGATCAATTCCCATTGGAGGGGGGGGGGAGGAGAGAATTTCCGCACCCGTTCAGACCGTCCCTGGGGCGCATCGAGCCTCCTGCACAATGGGTATCGTTTATCTTTTCCGGGGTTAAAGCGGCCGGGCCGTGTCCTTGACCACCCACCCCATCTAGCTCTAAAGTTAAAGACAGAGTATAACTACACTTCTTTTCATCCCTCTGGGCACACATGGCTTGTTATAGGGTGTACTTTACCTTTACCTTTACGACAGAAAAACGGAATTGTCAATCAACATTTTGTGTCATTAAAAGAATCTGTGTTGTGGTTTAGGCCACATTGACCGACCGACACAAGATGACCTCCGCATGAGGCGTTCTTTTCTGACCTTGTAAAGGACGTCTAATAAGTACAGGAGACTAAATATAATTTGCAAGTATCAAAGTTAAGTAAATAAATATAATATATCGAGTAAGCACTATTCGCACGAGACACAAGAAATGAACGCACATTGGAGATGTCAGTGCCTCTTCGACTGCACTTTCGTCTGCAGAACTATTGAAAGCATTAACCTAATTTCTATTATTTCTTATTTTGAGACTTATTATGCCAGTCATAAATCATAAGTGCCTAAAGGGTGCAAGAAGAATAAGAATAAGAGTTTACGCGGTCACGAGTCCCGTCCACACTGTCACGACACGGCGTTACGGTACGCGGTAAAATTACAAGTGTGTACCCACCTTAAGAATAAAGAGACCCATTTAGCAG
>Ga0131853_10017381_pt1 | contig 13094 bp, 6 predicted proteins | sample TergutLab28metaG_FD_92764 | JGI IMG/M metagenome (GOLD analysis project Ga0131853, IMG submission 92764) | Labiotermes labralis P1 segment gut microbial communities from Petit-Saut dam, French Guiana - Lab288 P1 (version 2) (version 2) | ecosystem: Host-associated > Arthropoda: Insects >...
ATAACTTTATGATATACGACATTGAAGGTACAGGATATGAAAATGACCCATTCCAAATCGCAACAAAGGAGCATCTTTTAGCTTTAACATATTTAGTTAATTGGCGCGGCTGTGAATGGTCAAGCAAACATTTTGTTCAAGTTGCTAATATATATCTAAATGACACAACTAATTGGCAAGATTGGCAGGATATACGCTTCACGCTGTGTTCTTGCTGTGAGTCGTTTGAGCTTGACATTTGGATGCCTATAGGCACAAGGCAGAATCCGTTTAGAGGTACTTTCAATGGAAATGGCTTTGCTATAAGAGGATTATACATTAACGGGTTGTTTGCTGACATAGGCTTTTTTGGAGTAGTAAACGGAGGAACAATAGAGAATGTAACCATAGAGCAAAGCTTTATCTTTGGCGGTCTTTCAAACACAGGTGCTATTGTGGGATATTTACAAAATGGCAGTCTTTTGTATAACAGCAGGAATTATGCCGCAGTCAACACGATAGGCGTAGCAATAGGCGGACTTGTAGGCAGGGTGTCTAATAGTGAAGTAATTAACAGCGTCAATAGCGGAAGCGTAATGTCTTTGAGTAGGATACCTTTGGATAAAGGAGGGATTGCGGGGTCAGTGCTTGGTGTTAGTATGATTTATGGCAATATGAACTATGGAGCAATTGTTTTCAATGCATTTGGTAGCACAGGAGGAATTGTCGGGCGCGTGGAAGGAAGTGGTGTTGTTAAAAACAATATTAACAATGGAAGAATAGGGATTTCCCCATGGGAATATGGTGTTTTTGGTGATATTGGCGGAATAGTTGGTGTTGCCAGTGGTTTTAGTACAATAACAAACAATAGCCATTTTGGAAGCATTGAGGGTGAAAGGTGCTCTTTGGTCATAGGCGGTGTTGTAGGATTAATTCGCAGTGAGAGTGTTGTATTAGATGACAATTGGTTTTTGAGTGGTGAAGGTGTTAATGAGCAGCTTTGTTATGTGGGTGGCTGGGATTTTGGGTATGATGACTGGTGGTGTTGTTATTATGACTGTGATTGTTTGAATTGGTGGACTCCTTGCTGTTATTATTGGTATTATGGTTGTGAATGCGGAGGAAGTATTGTTTGGATAGGCTGTTGTTGCTGTGAGGATGGAGTATGCGGAGAGTATTGTATTTGTGTGTGTTGGTTTAGTAGTTGTGAGTGCTATGATTTTTGCCATTGTAACTATTATGATGGAATTGGGACGACTGCTGGTGTTAGGACACGGCAATGGTCGTTTGGGAGGATATTTTAATGAATAATAAAGTAATCATCCGCCCAAAAGGAATAGTATTATTAGTCTTGAGTATATTTAATTTTATTTTTTTTTATCTCTGGAGGAACATTTCTAACAATAGCTTTTTTTATTGCTGAAAGTGAACCCACAATATATCGTAACTGGATTTCACTATTAGTAGGTTTAGTGTGTATAGGCATTGGAATTTCATTTATTATTACATTCTATTTTAGGAATCCAGTAGTTTTTGAAGACAATTACATTATGTACAAAAATGCAAATGCTAGTAAGATTTTCCGAGAGCCATTCAAACTTGATTGTAGAGATATAGTTAGTAGCCAAGATTGTTTTGAGTTTACAATGGCAAGCGGAAAAAAAGTTAATTTTCTCTCCATACATTTTAGCTATAAGCAAAAAATGCTCATATTAAAAGAAATTCAAAAGCGGGGTGGGTTGCGAAATCAAGATGTTGTGAAGAGGGTGGAAGTTAATGAGAACAAACATTAACGAGGTGATAATTGACCATTATTTTGAGCGCAACATTTTGGGTAATGCTGAGAAATATTTGTGTTAATATTATTAAGACATTCAGGTTATGGATAGAATTTAGATTTTATTAATATTAATTTGAAAAGGAAAGACTTATGATAAACAAAAAAAGAGTCAAAAGAAATTCAATACTAATTGCAATTGCAGGCTTATTAGTTGCGGTGCTTGTGTTTACTTTTATGCAACCGTCATTGATGGCTTTAGCAGATATTCCTGAGCGTGAAGAAGTGTTGTGCGGTGAGGCAGATATTATATATTTTAATGAAGAGGGGACATATCTTGCTCCTGAATTAGATGAAACAAGAATAATCGCAGAGTATGTAGATATGAGAACGGCAACATCTATGACATTTATTCAAGCGGATGGAATGTATGTTTTGAAAGATTTCGGTGTGCCTTTGCATTATAACATAGGTGGTATGTATAATCCTATTGATAACACCATCAATGAAAACTTGACTAATACTTCTAATTCATTTGGTGTTAGTTTTAGCGACGGAAGTCGTGATGCTTTGGTGCAGATTGAGGGTAGTGCTGGTAAATTATCCATGACACCTATAAACGATAATATTCGAAGACCGCAAGCTTCAAGCATCTATGTGTTTGACGGACAGCAAAATGTAACTAGTGTAAGAGCAGTTGATAGCTTATTATCTGAAAAATCTTACTTTGTTAATGAGCGGCTTTTTAATGAACAATCATTAGTTGAAAATAATCAAGCAGACAATGAGCGTAGAGAAGATAGTTGGGATATTATTGATGAAGCAACTTATCTTATCCAACAAAGAGCAAAAGAGATAGAGAGGCAGCTAGAGTCTGGAGAACTAACAAGGATTCAATCATTAAGAGAACATACTCCTCTAGAATTTGCCCATATTGAATTATTTGAAAGAGGCTTATACGATCTTAATATTCACGACAATACTTTACACAGCAGAATTGAAGATGCTTTTTCAAGAAATAGTTCGGCAATACTGTTCACCGATGTATTTGACGGAGTAGATATTCAATACATATTAGAAGGTCAATCATTAAAAGAGTACATAATCGTCTATAGACCTTTAGCTGAATATGTTTTTAGGTTTGAATTAGTTTTGGATGGATTATTCGCCAACTTGGTGGATGGTGAAATTCTAATTACTGACCACAGGGGTGATGTTGTATATTTAATTCCCAAAGGCTATATGCGTGATTATGCTGGCATTCATTCAGATGCAGTGTTTTTTAACTTAGAGGACTTAGGCTATGGCAGATACATTTTTACTATTACAGCAGACGAGATTTTCTTTGAAACCGCTCAATTCCCAGTCTTTATTGATCCGACAATCGCTTATTTTGGAAATAATTCTGGTCTTTTTGAAGTAGGCAATCACAGAATAACTAGAAATGAGCATAATAGCGGCATAGGCAATTTTAACACATCAAGGATAAGTATAGGTTTTAGCTACAATGCATATATAAATTTACATGCAACTCCAATAAATAATTTCTTAAGAGGTAAATCAGTTGTATACGCTAGGTTTTTATTTGATTATATAGCAAATTACACACCATCTTTTTTCAATGTAATACCTGAACTTAGGGTGGCGACTAATCCATCTACATTGCATTCAGCTGCTCAGATAAGAATTTTGCCAAGAAATATTACTTCGGTAGGCAATAATAATGGTTCAGTTGAGATAGATGTTACTACCTATATAACTAATGATTTATCTAGAGGAATTATTTCGTTGTGGGATAATAATATGTCTAATTCACTGTCTAGGAACACGCTTGCTTTATCTAGACCAAGTTTTAGACTTGTTTTTAGAGATGCTCGAGGAATCAATACTAGCGATTATAATATTAAATCTGATCTAGGAAGTCATGGTAATATAATACTTAGCTTAAATGAAGGCAGTCTAAATTATACTTATGAAAGTGTACGGACAAATGATGGTTTTATGCCTATTGTTGTAAGCCATATATACGATGCGAACTTTGGTGGTGGTTTTTTTGTGGGGTACAATTTTAGAACTAATTTTCATCAGACATTGAGGCAAAACAATGGTGTTTTTTATTATACAAATGCTGCAGGAAGAAGGTATTACTTTTATCCAAGCAAACATAACGCCAATCAATTAGCAAACGATGAATTAGGATTGTGGTTACACACAAGGCATAACGGTAATACATTGACGCACAAAGTTTTGATAGATAGGGAAGGGAATTCATTAGTCTTTAGTAGATTTGGTCACTTAATAGAAATACATCAGTTTCCATCAACTTTTGAGAATCCACAAAATGGGTTGCTTTTAAGAATTAATTATCACAATCAGCCTGTGGATAGAACTCAGGTTAATACATATAGAATTGCTAATATAACTAATACACATTCAACAATTAGCTTCGTCTATGACACATCAAATACTTTATGGCAGTTGCAAATATCTCAGCAAGGCATGGCAATTTCGCGTGTGCTTGTGCAGTATGGTTATACAAGCATGCTTGGTCGTAGGCATTTGAGTTCATTTCATCAAGTATGCAGTACAAACAATAATATTGATATTTTAACATTGCTCAGCTATAGTGGGGTAAGATTAAGCGGCATAGATTATATGCGAAACGGATCACATATAAACCTAGTCGGATTTTTATATAATGTTAATGGTAGAGTTAGCAGAATAACTAAACGCAATGAAACAGGTACATCGGTACAAAATGATATTGTTAATATAAGCTATATAAATAGTACGCAATACAATTCAGATTTTTATCCGCGAAGATTTCATGTGCAAAGAAGCGTTATCTTAAATAGTAGCGCAACAAGAATGCGATATCATGTATCGTTTGACATACGAAATAGGGTTATTTCAAGTTATGAATATCAAAACAGCGGAACAAGTGCAACGGGATTGTTTAATCCTCTGCGAGCCGAGTCTAACGGATTTGATTATTTTGACTTTGTAGGAACATACGGAAATACAAGAGACATCTATTTTAACACTTTTGCAGGACCTAACAATCAATTTTCTAGAGTCTCTGGCGACTTGCCAGGGCTGACTCAATCTAGTGGGATTAGTGGGTACAATACTACAAGCGGATTATTTCCTGCAAATTCAACAGCAAGAAAGACATTTGGCATAAATAATATATCTAGCATTGCAAATAGATATGCAATATCTTTTTGGGCAAGAACCGGAACAATTGGTTCTTCTGCTACCATAAGAGTTATTCCAAATGGTCAAAACAATCAAGTTGTTGAATACAGATTTAATTCACATACAACAGAATGGCAATTTGGAGCATTGATATTAAACTTTCGCTATCTAAATACAGTAAGTATTGAAGTATCAACAATAAACGGAGCATGGAATATAGATAACATCAGAATGGTTGAATTGCCTGATGGACCATCAGCGACACAGCAAAGTCAACTTGATCATGCAATGCGTCGCCAAAATAGATATAATTCTTGCGGACAAATAGTTTTGTTAAGAACTGCTAATCATGTTGATGGCCGTATTTTTGAATTTATCTTTAACTATGGACCACGAAATACAGCATTAGGATATCCTGGACGATTAGAAAGTATTGTTGAAAGCGTATATTCCGGAGGTAGATGGCATCAAGAAAGCAGAATAACATATCATTATAATGCCAGAGGACATTTGTCGTCCATAAGGACATTTGGAAGAAGCGCCAACCAATTTATTTCAAGCCAAACTTTTCATAATGATGGTAGATTAGCAAGTGTTACAGATGAAAACGGTACAACAACGATAGTTAGAAATAATGCGGCTGCTAACTCTAGAATAATAGAAAATATATCTCTTTCAAGTCCAGAATCAGTGATTATCAGTAAAAGAGTAGATATAACAACAGGTCTATTAGAGGCTGTTTCAACTGGTAATATAACCACTAGCTTTGGCTATAATAATAGTGGTATGCTAAACAGAATAACACACAACGGCTTTAATACCTCGTTTAATTATTTTAATGACGGATCACTTCAAAGCATTTCTGTTCCGGGTAGAACGCTGGTTAGTTATACTTATTCAAGAAACCAGCGCACTACGACTTTTGGTGATTGGGATACCATACAATATAATTATGATGCAGACGGCCGCTTGATAAGCATGATAAACAAACATCAAATGAGCAACTTAAATACAACATTTGCATATAGCAACAGAGGCAACCTGACATCAATTTTGCACGCAAGCGGTTTATCATATAGTTTTATACATTATTATAACCTAACAACTGCTCAACAAGCACGAAATTTGCAAGGCATATATACTATGCAAAACGGCAGCAACACATTGAGAGTTGAATATGGCTTGCATAATGCCAGGGCATCTAATCCCACACGAGCATACTATTTTCAAAACAACAGACAAAGTTCTCATGTCTATGCACACAATTTCTTGGAGCAAACAACTGAAATAACAAGGCAAAACGCTGTAGGACAATTTCACGATATATTCCATACATATGATGATAGTCATAGATTGAGTTCAATTCAAACTATAGCAGGAAATAACCGCTTTGAGACTACTTACCAATATCATGTCCCCAATTCTTCTATAAATACCAATCTAATAAACAGAACTCATTTTTATGTAAACAACAATAATCAACAAACGACTAGGTATAGTTATCACCTTAATGGCAACCTGCATCGGATATATAGAGGTAACTATGTAGTGGCAGAGTTTCATTATGATCAATACAACCGCTTGGTGCTAGAGATTTATCCGATGCAAAACAGGCGATTTGAGACAGTCTATGACGCAGGAGGAAACATATTGACAAGAAATATGTATGGTATGTCAGGATTTAGGTTTGCTACAAACACCTGGCAATACAACGATCCGCATGGTTGGCGTGACTTATTGACAAGCCACAACGGTCAGGCGATTGTGTATGACAGTGCGGGCAATCCGATGATATATCGCGGCAATCATTTGCATTGGGAGAATGGGAGGCGACTTGCCAGGTTTAATGGAGAGAGGCTGGTGTCTTTTGAGTATGATTTTGCGGGGATGAGGACGAGGAAGGTTACGGCGGAGTTGGTAGGCGGAGGAGGAGGGATAATTGTGATTCCGCCTAGGTGGGAGATTGTGTCGGACATAAGGTTTTTATTGGAGGGGTCAAGGGTATTGGGTCAGGTGGAGATGATGACAGGAGAGATGACATGGTTTTATTATGATACGAGGGGGATTAGCGGGATGAGGTTTATGGGAGTGGATTATTATTTTGAGCGAAATATTTTGGGTAGTGTAGTGGGTATATGGAATATGGGGAATGGACAGTTGGTGGGGAGGCAGGGGTTTGATGCGTGGGGTAATGAGTTGTATATGACTGTTGAGGGAATTGCGGGGAGTGCAGGGTATAATTCTAACCGTAGTATAATGGAGTTTAATCCCTTTAGGTGGAAGGGGTATTATTATGATGTTGTAACGGGGTTTTATTATTTACAGTCAAGGTATTATGACCCTGTGATTGGTCGGTTTATCAATGCGGATTATGCTCCGATGCTTTTCACAGAGAGCTTGATGCCGATGGGTGCTAATCTCTTTATGTATTGCTTTAATAATCCTGTGATGTTTAGGGATGATGCGGGTTATGGCCCGATTTTAGCGATGTTGTTGGTTGGACTGGGAGTGGGTGCTTTATTTGGAGGAATAGCTGGTGGAGTAGATGCCAGAATGGCAGGCGATAATTTTTGGGCTGGATTCGTAGGTGGAATGTTAACTGGTGCAGCAATTGGCATAGCATTGCCATTAGGAGCTTTAACATTTGCTGGAGTGCTTGCATTACCTGTTGGGCTTGCTCTTATGTCAGTTTTGACAGTTGGTGCTGGTATGGCATCTCATGCAATAAATGAAGCAGCAAATGGACGAGAAATAACTCAAGCTGGTTTGAATAGAGCTGCATTACATACATTTGCGAGAGGTTTGCTCAATTTTGGAGCGGGTATGTTTATGGCTAGAGTTGGTGCGTGGCCAGATTTAACACGGTTAACATCTACGCCATTATTTTCAACGAGATGGGGTGCTTTTTTGATAACGAGAGTTCTTGCAGGTCAAATCTTAACTCGCCCATTGATACCTCTAATAGATGCTTTATGGAGGCCATAATGTGTGAAAATATAAATATAGCTGAAGTTTCTGAAGAGTTGAAACTAAAAATTAAGCCTAATAAATCTCTATATATTTTTATACTTTCCGTATTTGTTATTATTCCAATGTCTGCTGGAATATTGGGATTTGTATTTGCTTTAATTGATAGAAGCAGTACACTTGCTGTTCAAAGTACAATAGTTATTTCTGCAACACCATTTGTTTTTTTTATGATATATTTGCTTTTAAGATTGTTCACTTTTACTTATTATGTTTGCGATAGAGAAGGAATAAGTAAATATAAGAGGTTGCGTAGAAGGAATAACGGCTTTGTTTGGCAATATAAATGGGATGACATTGAAAATTTTACATATTGGTGTTTAACCTATACTTCGCTTATGTCACCCAATGGCTATCTTAAAGTTTCTTTTAATGCTAAAGATGTTGAAAATAAACAAAATATTTACATGACAAAAAAGCAAGCATTAAAAATTAAAGAATTATTCTATCCAGATTTACACATTGAAACTTATAAAAATTAGTTCTAGTTTTTCGCAAGCACAAAAAAACTACAAAGGAGAGCTAGGTGTTATATTATGGTATAGAAGTGATGAGGACAAGCATAAGTGCTGATGCTAGAGAATAATTAAATCAAAAAAGTCTTGTAGAATATTCAACAAGACTTTTTGCTATATTTTTGACCATTTAGTTTTATGAAATTCACAAACTGAATAAAAACTATATTTTAATCTAAGCGGGTTAATTCCTCGCAGCTCTGCTGCGTTCACCGCTTGAAAAACATTTTTGCGGGCGGCTCCGAAGGAGCCTGCCAAGTCCGCCGAAAAACCTCGTGGTCTCTGCCGCGGGGATAGGTGGACGAAGCAAAATTTATTTCTTGTTTGCTTAGTAATTAAATTAGTTTTTTAGCTATGGTAGTGGGGGGGGGTAGGTAAAGTGTTCCCTCAAAAAAATATTAAGATTAGTTTCAACAATACTTTTTTTAGTTGGATCTAAAATTTTCCGAGATTTCTTTTTCCTAGAATCATGGAATCAATTTGCGATCTTGTTAAGGTAGATAAATAAAATGTTGATTTTACTGGTTAAATATATTTAAAATTTTCATTAATTATTGATTCAATTTTATTCCAGCGTTTAATTAGCGTTGACACAGTACATGCGCATATGCTAAAATTAGATCACTTTTGTATAATAACTTCATGCAAATATGTAAATATTCTCCAATCAGATATTGATGATTTGCATTTCACTTACCATAACATTAATAATTGAGTGTTTAATTCCCGGTAGTTCTGCTGCCTGACCTTATAAAAAGATAACGCAGTTGAGCAACTAAGTGTGTGGGATTAGATACCTCGTAGTCTGTTGCAGCGAGCAGCATTTAAAGAGGTTTATCATGAAACTACATTTACATTGCAAGGATTTTTTTGAAAACATGATTGGACTAGATTCCGATCCGCAAAAGATTAGATGTCTTAGGCGAATTGATTTAATGTGCTTAAAATTAGCAGTAGAACGTTTTTTAAAAAGTGGCACTAAAGATGATGCTTTTGATGTATTTTTTTGCTTTGTTGAGATATTTGAAATTTTTGGAGAAGGTTATGGAGAGTCAACCGAAACACTACTTGATGTTTTGGCTGATCACGAGGTGAATGCAGGCGCAACATTAAATGAGCACAAAGACCATTATTCTCACTCGGTTTATACTTTTGCTATAGGTATAGTGCTGTATCAAGTATCTGATAACTTTAGAAAAGACTTTGATAATTTCTATAAAGATAATAAAATAAATTTCAAATGCAAATGCAGTGATGATAGATTTATAAAAGACTGCAATTATATTGTCTGCAAATGCGACAATAAACTATTAACTGATTGTAAATGTAAGGACAGCAAAAAGAAACACAATCTACATGAGGAGTTTTTATATCGTTGGGGAATGGCATCACTTTTTCATGACATAGGCTATCCTTTTGAAATTGCGTTTAAGAGTATTAGAGAGTATACTGCTAAATTAATGGTTAAGTTTACGCCACAAATGCACTTTGATATTGATGGGCTTATTAAGCTAAATAGAGAAAAAAAATTGGGTGAAAAATATGAATTTTTGTCTTTAATAGACGATTTAGCAGAAGATATAAATTGCCACGATTTAATAAGTGAATATATTGTTGAAAAGTTGTATCTATTCAATTTTGACAAAAAAGATGTTAAAAAAAGACTAGATTTATATATTAAAGCGATGAATCCTTCTGCTTGCGATGTCGATTATATAATAGAAGATAACAAATTAAAAGATATTCACTTTTTGGATCATGCTTATTTTAGTGCTATTATTGTTTTAAAAAAATTACTTAAAAAACACAACGGGAAAGTGTCAAAGAAGGAATTAGAAATCTATGTTGACACAGCGGTTATAATTTTATTGCACGCTGGTTTTTGGCGTAGAGAGCTGGCAAAATACAAAAGGGCAGGAAGAGTAGGTGAGCGTCCTGAAATGTCGATCGACAAAAGATTAAAATTAAATCCTAAAATTCATCCACTTGCTTTTTTATTAAATCTGTGCGATGAGCTTCAGCAATTTGACCGTATTGGTTATGGTATAAAAAGCAAAGATGAGCCACTTCCTAAAACTATGTATTTAGATGCGGGGTCAAAGGTTATATATTCTTTTAGTGATGATGCGCTTTGTCATAAGGATGAAAATGATAATGTTGATGCAAAGTTTATATATAAAATAAAATCTAAAACAATGAACAATATTTTAAGTGCGGTTGATTTAGAATATTTTAATATTTCTATTGATGTTGAATTTTGTAATGAGGAAAGTATTAGCTCGCATAATTGTGCAACATTTTTTAGGCACATTTTAGAAATAGCACAAGAGATTGACAGTGAATACGAGCGCAACAAAGCTATTATAGATGGAAGAGAAATTTCTCATAATGAAATAGTGGCAAATTGGAATAAGCTTAGCTTAGAATTAAAAATGTCTAATATTTTAGCCGCTAAATCTTATGGTGATAAGCTATCAAGCTGTGGATATTTTTTTGATGACAGAGTTCTAAATTTTGAAACTGTAGGAGAATTATCTAAAGAGCAAATCAAGGATTTATCAAAAAAAGAACATGATAGATGGCTTGATTTGTATAAATCAATGGGCTGGACACATGAGAAATATTCTGAAAAAGAAAAATCTTTCTTTAGGCCAGACCGAAAACATAATTGTCTTATATCCTATTGGGATTTGGTAAAAAATGAAAAAGATAAAGATAAATCTATAGTTGTTAATTTAATTAAAAATCTTTCATCAAAGCGAAAAGGCAAAACAGGATTTTTTGTTTATGATAACATACTAAATAAGCCCAACTTACCATTTTATTATGTTGGAGTAGCAGGACACAGATTTAAAAGATTAAATGATAATTTTGATATAGATAAGCTAGAAAACGCTTTAAAAGATGAATTTATTAAACTAGATAAAGCTCATGAAAATATAGTATTATTAACATCACTAGCAGATGGATTTGATATTATGGCAGCTAAAATAGCTATGCAATTTGGCTGGACAATTAAAGCAATTTTACCTGAATGTATTGATGAGTATGCAAAAGGCATTGAAAATAAAGCAGATATGGTTGTCTTTATGAATTTAATTTCTCCATTAAAAGAACCTAAAACAAATAAGCCTATATATGAATCTTTGAAAGATAAAACAAGAAATCTTAAATACGAAAAGTTTGAAAGCCTTCTTATACATAAATTAGATGACGAAAATTTTTATCATAAAGATGATTGCTTGGTTGAGGGCAGCCCAACTTGCGGTCAAATATCGTGCAAATTGAATCAATATTATACTGATATGAGTAAGTACATAGCAAATAATTGTGATTTACTTGTTTGTGCCTATGATGAGGCAGAAGAACAAGAAGGTTTAAAAATAAATCCTGGTGGAACGAAATTTATTCTTGATTTGATAGAAAAACAAAATCTAGAATTGTCTGTAAATGATAGAACCAACATAATCAATATTTTAAAGTCACAATTGAAATATAGAAAAACGTAATTTTAATATATATTGTGGCTGATCTAAATTATGTTCTTTTTTCAAGTTCAAAAAATTAAATAATAAAAATCATATTTTACAAAGGAGAAAATACAATATGGAAAGTATTTCATACATATATGATGTTTTTATTAGTTGGACTGGTAAAAATATTAAAGAAAAAAATACTATAAAAGAAGCCTTAAAAAAAGAAGGATTAATTTTTTATGACAGCGAAGAGCATTGCAAGGGAAATTTCAGAGAAGATTTTACTGGCACTTTGTATAATAGCAAAGATGATGAAACAGCAAGGATTAAAAATAGACGACTTAATTGCTAAGTTAGAAAATCCTATAACACTAGAGGAGAAAGTTGTTTTTTCTCACAATGCTGAAATGAGACGTAAAAAATCCGTGCAATCAAATATTCCGTTCTGTCGTGTCTTGATGGCAAGGTCGAACCAAAAGTAACCGCCATATTTTCTTCACCGAACGAAAAGTAACTACGAACGAAAAGTAACAAGACGAAAAGTAACTCGTCTTGATTTCCGTCGTTTTCTGAAAAATTGTAACTGAACGAAAAGTAACCACGAACGGAAAGTAACTGATTTTTGTTTTTTTGTCCGTATTTTCGCTAGGTTGCAACAGTAGTCAACAATTTACGACAAAATATTTGAAGAGGTTCAAATCCCTATATAAGCTTTTGAAGATTGAACGAAAAGTAAGTGGTTTTGGATGAATTTTTACACGATATTATTGTGATACAATAACAAAGATTTTAACCAATATACTAATTTTATCTTGCTTATTGTGTTGCTTAACAAAATTTTGTTTGCCATAAAAGTACAATAAATAACAAAAAATTTTTCAAAAGACAGTTATTATATTTGCAATTATTATAATTTATGGTATAATAATTGCGTGGAGGCTTGTAAATGAAAAAATTTGTTAATAGAGAAGAGGAATTACAACTTTTGGAAAAGGAATATAGTCGTAATGGCTCGGCTTTTGTTGTAATGTATGGCAGGCGGCGTGTCGGTAAAACCTCTTTAATTTCGAGGTTTTTGAAGCGCCATAAAGAGTCTATATATTTTTTGGCTACAGAGGAATC
>Ga0131853_10017382_pt1 | contig 13094 bp, 9 predicted proteins | sample TergutLab28metaG_FD_92764 | JGI IMG/M metagenome (GOLD analysis project Ga0131853, IMG submission 92764) | Labiotermes labralis P1 segment gut microbial communities from Petit-Saut dam, French Guiana - Lab288 P1 (version 2) (version 2) | ecosystem: Host-associated > Arthropoda: Insects >...
ATCAATCATCATATCATACTAATTACAGTTTGTATCAATCATCATATCATACTAATTACAGTTTGTATCAATCATCATATCATACTAATTACAGTTTGTATCAATCATCATATCATACTAATTCAGGCGCATTAAAACGGCTATATTTCGCTGCATAGTGCAGTGGTTGGAATGTATGTGGAGCCTTGCGTTACTGCATGGAACATGAATAATTTCAGAATTCCCTGCACTTTTAAAATAATAGTAATATCCACCTTCATTATTTTATGTTACCAGAAGAGCCTGTTACCACTGTGCTTATCGGTAATGAGGATACCGTCCCGTGTAAGATCTACATACGGTGGAAGGACGATAGGATATCAAATATAACTCATGCTTGACCCTGACCAACGGAGGACAAAGTAACATTACGTGTACATATTCTGTAGATAATATATTTAAAATTAGAATTTTGTAGATAATATTTTAAATCTTATGTCTAATTCGTCGTCTTCCTGTTCTACATTATATTAACCTTTTAAAGACGAAGCGCAGACTCCTTTATTTAAAGACCCAGTTCGTACCGCGCTGTAAACACTTTTCATCTCGGTTATAAAAACTAATCAGCTTATGATGTAAGTATCAAAAGTCGCTGTTTGTTCTCAGATAAATACAAAACACATAAATACAGTGTGGGCAGAGTGTATGGTTGTTGAATGTTAAACTTTTTGGTGTATCACATAACCAGTAGGCTTTGAAAGGTTAATGTGTTTATCAGGAACGTTAGAAAGTTGTTTTGAAGTTCACTGCTAATTCGAACAGTTATCCATGTCGCTGTATGAGATTGAACAGGTTCTACACTGTTATTCCGAATGGTGGTCATCTGTATTAGCAAGTTCTGCAGAAATAATTGTTCTTTATTTTTATGTCATACGGTAAAGACAAAGTCGTCCTGACCATGTCTTGCAGTCACGTGGGGAGAGGACGCGTAAATGTGTAGATAGCTTCATTCCTTTGTCAGTTCGGCACTTGATCGCGGTGAGTGGTCAGCTTCGTCCCCCGACCGCCATACCACCACGGGAACAGCCCCGGTATCCATGGAATAGGGAGCTGGATGGACCTGCCCACAGCTCGTCTGGAATCCTTGAAGATCATAAAACCTCTTTTTCATGCCGGTAATCGAACTTCAGTTCCATCTCGTAGCCTAGTTGCTTGTAGAATATCGGTCCCATCCTCAGGGTTCACGCGTTTCATAGGTTGTCCCGAAACATCGGTAAGAAATTATCACTATCCGCTGTGTAATAACCCAGAAGAAAGCACTTCTTAGATGGAGGTTTAATATGCCAACATATTCTGTGTGCAATTCAAACACAAGTTCTTTGTTACCCAACATTTACCCGAAGTGTGTGGCTTGGAATTTTAACGGCGATTCTGCTACAAAAACAATTTTGCTCTTAAGAATGGCTATAAATGTACGTATTGATAAAATAACATAGTATTTAAAACGATTAATTTTACTTTCAATAGAAAGTAACATATAAGAAATCGATATCTATTTACAAATAATTCATGTCATTAAACTTTCATATATATATATATTCTGGCTCGTAACTATATAGCTGAAGAATACTCTGCTACAGCATTATAAAACAGGAGGCCGCGGGTTCGATTCCCAGTGGGTTCATTAGGATTTTAAATGACCTAATCCTTCCAGCCGCACTATGGCCCTGAGGTCGACTCAGCCTCTAACAGAAATAAGTACCGGTGGTATATTATGGTGGGAGGGGGGTAAAGGCGGTCATTGCTCAGTGCTGACAACCTTGCTACATTTCTTAGCAATTGATTAACTTAACGCACACATCCTTGTTTCTTAATAAACTTATTATAAAACAAGAAGAATTTGTGCATTAAGTTGGTCAGTTACTAAGCTTATATTGAGAAGCACGGTCAGCAAAACATCAAAATTTGCCACTTTTGTGTACTGATTGTCTAGAAATTCTGAGAGCCTCAACCTTCTACAGCCCTCAGGGCTTCTCCAGGCTTATGTAGGGATTATTTCCCCCCCCCCCCTTTACAGCATTATAAAATAGGCAGTAGAGTGGGAAACTCTGCTGTCAGTAAGAAATTCGGCTTGGAGAAACAGTTTGATCAGCCTTGCGAAAACAACAACAGTTTTGTGCATGTCGTTTTGCTTACGTCACTGCCTCTTAATTCTACATGCAGGCGGGTCTAGACAACTCGTTAACTTTTATTTTCACTGCAAGCATACAACCAGTTTAACGACGTCAGTATACCTTCGCGGAAGTGAAGGAACTGCACCGCCTATTAGAACTCACTTGACTTGCAGCAGTTCGCGGTCCAAGCAACCTGCTGATTGCCGGTCTGCCCACAGTGCCTTCTCGTTCACCTTAAACTCCAGAGCGACCTCGTGCTTTGAATACGCTGAAGGCTATTAATAGCACGGCTCCAGACTACGAGTAGTGATGTGTGTGTCTGCCACGTGGACACGACTTAATTGTAGGAAGAACGGGTTTTGTTATACGGAGCTATACCACTTTCATTTACTGGTGCGTTTCCCAGACTTTTGGTGTCGTAAAATAACCACGGATGATCACAATCCTTAGCGGTCTGGACGGGTGCGGAAAGTCTCGCCCCCACGGAGATTCGATCCCCAGGCCGTCTGCCCTAGCAAGTCGCTGTACTGACTACGCCATGCCGGCTCATTATTATAAAGTTATTTAGTAACGCGGGGACCGCGGTTGCACAGTGATTAAGGCACTGCGCTACAAATCGGAAGGTCGCTGGTTCGATTCCAGCTGGTGTCAGTGGATTCTTCATTGATATAAAATCCCTCCGATCGCACTATGGCCCTGGGGTCGACTCAGCCTCTAACAGAAACGAGTACCAGGTGTATTTCCTGGGGTTAAAGGCGGCCGGTGCGCAAGACTGACAACCTACCAGCATCCTGTGCCGTTGTCACGAAATCTGGGAACCCTAACTTCCTAAGAACCCTCTGGGCCTGTCCAGGCCTGTAATGGGACTGATTTACCTTCACCTTTTTATTTAGCAACGCACATAGAATCTCTTACGATGAAGTAGGTTATGACACGAAGAGAGGTTTGTCCTAAATACAAGGCTGGAGATCCGTAATTACGTGTGGACTTCCGTGTGATGTGTATTGTGTGTGTGGCACGCCTGTTACAGCTGCTATTGATGATGGTCAAACATTATCCGAACTCGAAGGTCATTAGAGAATGACGGAAATATAATCAAGGTGCAAGCCCACGCGTGATTTGACAGTATGTATCGGTGTTACAGGGCAACACCTCTCGGAAGAATTCCCTTTAATATAGAGTAACAGGCTGGATTGTTGTTTACAAGGATAATGCTTTCAAAAGAATAATTTTACAGAACACACACACAAATAAGAACAACGGCGTCCCTCCTACACCTGCTTTTGCTTCCTCAGTTTTCCAAGTGGAACCTTCAAGTCATTTATCCCAGTGCCGATATACTTATTTACTCCATGAAGCAGAGTCCTTCTTGAGCAGCTAACTGGTTTGCAGCTAGTCAAGAAATTCCCCGCATTTCACGGAACCCGAAGGTTCATTACCGCACTCGCAAGCCTCCGCCACCTGTCCCTATCCTGGGCCAGCCCAATCCAGTCCATATACCCACATCCCACCTCCTGGAGATCCGTCCTAATATTATCCACCTATCTACGCCTAGGTCTCCCCATTGGTTCTTTCCCTCCGGTTTCCCCACCAAGACCCTATACACCCCCCTCTCCTCACCCATACGCGCCACATGCCCAGCCCCCGATATGTAACCAGGAAATAGCCGAAGGCTGATGCAGTGCGCGCAATGGTGTACGTGTCAAGGCTATCAGCTGATAAGGACAGTTTATATAGGCTACAAGGTCTTCTCAGGAAGTTCTGCGACTGATTAAGTAAAACACAGTATTTGCCACATACTTTTTATTCAACATTGCCTCCTTCGAAGCACTCACCAACAAAATTATTACCTCGATTCCATAGGCATTTCGAATTTTTCGGCATTTCACATACGATCGGAAAATTTTATGGTTTAGTTGCTCGTTTGTGGTTTCAGGCTTCCGCCGCGGTGTAAATGAATTTTCGCTTTTCTGGGTTGTTATGCAGCGTAGATTTGGTAGTTACCGACTCTGCGGGACAACCTAACTGTCCCGTTTCAAGGGGAAGGTCCTTGTAGATGGGACTCATAGGTTGTCTCCGAAACGTCCGTAACTGCCAATGTACGCTGTGTAGCAACCCAAAAGAGCGAAGAGCTCATTACCTGCTCTCTTTCTAATTTATTCTGCTGATTTAAATCGACGTTGGTCTGTTGGAGCGACGTCAGGGCCATGAAGCGGCAGTGGAACAAGTGGAGTGACGTCAAGACTGTAAAATGACTGTGGATCCACTAGAATGTCGTCAACCACTGGGTGACGTTAGGCCTGTATGGTTGTGGAACCCCTGGATTGACGTTGGGACTGTAGGGTGGCCGTGGAACCACTAGGGTGACGTCAGACTTGTAGGGTTGTGGAACCCCTCGATTGAAGTTAGGTCTGTAGGGTGGCTGTGGAACCACTGGAGAAACGTCAGGCCTGTAGGGTTGTGGAATCCCTGGATTGACGTCAGGGCTGCAGGGTGGCTGTCGTAACACTGCAGTGACATCAGGTCTCTAGGGTGGCAGTGGAACCGCTGGAGTGACGTCAGGGCTGTAGGGTGGCTGTGGAACCACCTAGTAATGATTAAATTCATGCAGTTCTCCCTCGATTCAGCTTGCTGCAAAAGGTCTCTGCTATTATTCGGCTGGTTCTCGTTTTTCATTGTTAGCCGTGGAATGAATTTTGTGAAGAAACGTCCTATGCCCAAATTTTCATTTAAAATGTGAAACACGACCCTGCGGATGTTCTGTCTTCCACCATTTATAGTACTGTTATCGGCTATTTGAACGCACCAAGGCATTAGCTATGTTGATCTTGATCAGTTACTGAAGTTAAGGGGGGGGGGGAGATGATGGTCCCTTCCCACAATTCTGGGCCTCTTTTAAAACCTGTGTACCTTCACGACGCTCTTGAGTGGCTTTGTGCCTCACCACCATGTGCCATTTACCAAGTCGTAAATTTCCCTAGCAGTTTTCCTCATTTTGTAACAAAACTTCACACAAATATGACATTCTGTTAATTACATTTAAAACCCGGCGGTGTCCAATTTCTTTGGATCAAACAGTTGCTTTCACTCGACAAAGGGTAAAGATCGAAACGAATGCAAAATAGCAACTGGACCCTGTCAGGTTGATAAACTACGGACACTAACCACGCTGTCGTCACGTGATCTTAATGGGACGTGCGTCCAGCACAAGCACTTTTTGAATAGAAAACGTAAATTTGACACGAAACAATATGACACAGTTAACGATCATCGCCTTCCATAGGTAGGTTTACTGCGTCTGATTGCGCACTTGGCGACATCCCATTAAACCTGAAATAATGTTAGTACAACTGATAACTGTAATGTATTTTACGGGGTGTCTTAAATTATGCTATTCTGAGATTCACATAAGAAGGCGGTCGGATGTTATTTGAACTGTAGGAAGTACTACCATGTGGTGAGATTTAAACCAGTCATTGTCAGTGCGTCTTGGCTACTGCTACAACACTTCTGTCGCACTGTGGCCCTGGGGTCGACTCAGTCTCTAACAGAAATGAGAACCAGGAGCGTTTCCTGGGGGGTAAAGGCGGCCGGTGCCTAAGGCTGATAACCTGAACACCATCCTGTGCCGTTGTCATGTAATCTGGGTACCTTAACTTCCTGGAACCCTCTGGGCCACTCCAGGCCTGTAACGGGACTGCTTTACCTTTTTTTACTTCACTTCTATCGCAGTTCAAAAAGTACATTAAATTTTTAAATGGCAATTGAAGTTTACAGTGCACTTAAAACCTGATGAATGAGGCTCCAGCGTTAGACAAACATAACGCTTACTTTCTAAGATATTTGATTAATTCGAGACAGAGATGAAGAATTGCTGAATTCTGTACAGTGTTGCCAAGTCCAAGAGACGTACTCTTGATCAATTTGTGTCGGCCGTGGAAGAGGCAGGGCCAAATGATAATCTTCATGTTTGCACCATGCATCGATGATAATTTAACGCTTTATTATCCAACTTATGCACAATTTATAATATTTAGATAAATTAAAATTATAAAATATTTAAAAGCGCTCCAACATATTTCGGAACACAGACGATCCATCATCAGGGAGCCTTGTACAGTGCTTGGTTAAAATTACAAATATGGTTCTATCGTGTCCGTTAACATGGACGTGGTCGGTGTTATGGCAGCATATTCTGACCCGTTATGCGTGTGTGTAGTTCACTATACATGTGTTCCTTCATATACAGTGAACTACACACGCACAACGGATCACAATATGCTGCCATAACACCGACCTTGTCCATGTCAACGGACACGATAGAATCATTCTTATAATTTTTAGCCAAGCACTGTACAAGGCTACCTGATGATGGATCCTCTGTGATCCGAAACATGTTGGAGCACTTTTAAATATTTTATAATTTTGTGTCTACATATTATATATTGTGCATTAGTTGGATAATAAAGTTTTAGCCAAATGATAAGTTTAGCTATAACGGGACATCGCGTAACTCTGCTGCTGTTGGCGGCAGAAGCCGTCAATCGCCCGCCATCATGTTTGAATCATACAGTAGCAGACTGACAGTGAATTTAATTGAAACGAGGGAAAATGCGTAATGTGACAGGACATTTCTTTTAGTCGATTTTCTAAAGTCTGAATAAGGAGATTTCAGGAAGGCTGTGAGCCTCTTTAGGCCTAACTTTTTCACCATTCTTAAGGTAGTATTGAAAGGCACTTGCATGGAATGCGTTAGATAAAGCTTGATTCGTTCTCAGGACCAGGACGTAGTGGTAACGGACCCCACACAGTCTCATTTCAGTTCATTTGAAAATTACTCGGAGAAATCCCACCTTTCATCAAGACAACGAAGCAAGCCCCCAAAAAAGAGACCCTCTGTGCGTAGTAAATCATTGCAGCAAATGCTGAGGGTACTTTGCGGGAGCGCTGTTTACAAGTCGAGGGATACAACTTCCCCCAGCCTTCGCAAAGACATGAGTTTCACTTTGCTTCATACACAATGGACACCGCTGGGTCTTTCGCCTGGCTGTAGGTGTGAGGTCGGTCGCCCTGTCCGACACCCGAGAATCTTTATGTAGAGGTGCTCAGGTTACCGTTCGGTTTACTACACCGTTAGTTACTGACGTTTCTTACGGAGTATTTTGTCATGTCGAGTAGCAGATATCATCCGACGTTTCGACAGGTCCTGCTGCTTTTGATTTAGGGGAATGTCGACTAATATGGGGAGGTTTCTTAATATGGGGAGGTGCATTATTTCATACCAGGAGGTGCTGCGCTGCCTGCTTAAGAATGTAAATGATCAAGCACATGAGGCTGTTCTTTACAATCAAAGTATAAAAGGTCAGCTGTTCAGAACTTCGGTACTGACTGAACGTCTTTGTTTTGGTGCGCTATGAAATGTTTGCTTATCGCTAAACTGTGACTCATGAGCCGTTGAAGGTAATCTATTTTTCTGAATTAGTGTGGTGCTCAGTTCTCTGTTAAGTGCAATCTTAAACCTTAGCTTTGTTTCACATGTACAATTTCATGTCCTTCTGTTGTATTCACCCTTTTTTTCGAGCACCTGTTTGCGCCTATTATGGGGAGGTTTGAAGGGCCTTATATGGGGCTCCCCATATTAGGAAGTCAGTATCTTGTGAGTTATTGCTTCTGGGTTATATAATATTACAGATGGCTCAAAGGAAAAAATGGGACCCCGAAAGAATGAAGGCAGCTATTGAGACTACGAGGAACAAGGAAATGGGCAGCTACAAAGCATCCAGAATTTTCAACGTACCACAAACACTGGAGCGTTATGTTAAAGACCGACAGAAAAGCTCAAGTGAAACAGTAAAAACAAAACTGGGTAGGAAGCAAGTTCTTCCTTGTGAAGCAGGAAATGGTCTGGCTGAGCACTGTCTTTTGATGGAAATATTTTTTTTGGCTTGAGAATGGCAGACGTCATGCGTCTCGCTTACCAACTTGCTGTAAGAAACAGAATTAAAAACAAATTTGGCAAGAGAAATGAAAAGGCTGGAAGGAAGTGGTTGAAAAATTTCCTACGTCGTCATCCACAAATTTCAGTTAGAAATCCTGAAGGTCTTTCACTCTCAAGAGCGAGGGGTTTCACTCCTGAATCAGCAGCTCAGTTTTTTTAAATCCACGAACCTGCAATGGACACCATTAAACACAATCCTGCAAGATTTTACAATTGCGACGAAACCGACATCACTACTGTACAGCAGAAACACACGAAAATATGAGGAATGAAAGGCAAGCGTCAGATGTCTTCTGTTCAATCCGAAGAACGGGGATCTCTTGTGACAGTCGCCAACTGTATGAGTCCAACTGGACACTTCATTCCCCCGTTACTTGTATTTCCAAGAAAAAATATGAAAGAAGAACTGATGAATGGCACACCGCCTGGATCAATCCACGCGTGCCATTCCTCGGGGTGGTTACAGAGCGAGATATTTTTCCCAGTGGTTCCTTCATTTCATCAAACATACAAAGCCGACAAAAGAAGATCCTGTTATCTTAGTACCGAACAGGCACTATCCACACACAATGAACCTGGAGGTCATTACTTTAGCCCGATAGAATCATGTTGACATAATTTGCCTCCCATCTCACAGCAACCACAAAATGTAATCCTTGGATAAAGCTTTCATGGAGCTCCTGAAAACATTCTACTGCCAAGAAATTGAAAAATGACTACGTTCACACCCAGGGCGAGTCGTCACCGTCTACCAAATCGGCGAACTATTCGGAAATGCATACAAGCGAGCTGCAACAGGAGAAACAGCGGCTAAGGGCTTCCGGGCGACAGGCCTCTTTCCTTGTGACAAGAACATCTTCAGACCACACGATTTCCCTCTAGCCTCAGAGGACACACAAGCTGATCCTGTGAACCATCTTGCTTTGGTGAAGACCAGCGATCAGCCATCATTCAGTTCTGCTAATTTTTCGCCGTTCACTTCTGCTGAGGCTCACCGATCATCAGATATCAGCGCTGTGCCAAGTCTGAACCTAAAGCCGAATCCTCGTGGTGGAACAGCAAATAAAATAACGAGTTCACCTAAAAAAATTTGTTGAGGCAACTCAGAAAAAGAATATAAAACAGGCCACTAAATCCAAAACCAGTCGGCCTGAGTCGAATGCTGTTCTTGATCTTTCAAAAAGACGGAAGAGAAGGGTTTGCCGGGATCAAACTCCGTCTGACACTCCATCAGATTCGGACACTGACCTAGATATATATTCACTCTATCAACACATATTTCAGTCAACACAACTATATAATAAAAGCATAGGTTAAAGCGACATGTTTCGACTTAAAAAGTCATCGTCAGGCTAAGCTAAGAACCAGGAAGTTATTTACATTGTAAAGAACTTAGTTTAGCCTGACGATAACTTTTTAAGTCGAAACATGTCGCTTTAACCTATGCTTTTATTATATAGTTGTGTTGACTGAAATATTAATAAAGTGAATATATAGAATCAATACACAACGGGATGACTTCGTTCAAAATGACCTAGCTGTTCCTTTCGATCAAGATTCGACGGAAGAAGATGAACAGGACGCTGTGTGTTCTGTACTGGTCGTTTCTCTGAAGACCACAATGGAGAAGACTAGATACGATGTGCGAAATGTTTCAGATGGGTGCACACACTTTGTGATGGTATGGAGGAAGATTTTGTTTGTGAGCCTTGTCAGGGATAAACAAGTTTTTTTCTTATTTTGTATTTGTATTTTTGGTATTTTGTAGCTATTTCTTGTGCTTTCTGTGAAAATTATTCACCTCACCACATTAGGCGCACTCACCTCCCCAAATTAGGAACACGTGTGCGCCTAATTTGGGGAGATGAAGCTTTTACGGAAACGAATTTTACACCCGTTTTTCTTTTCATAATATATGATATTTATATAGCAACTGTCTCTTCATTAATCAAATTAAGTTTTAATTGTGTTTTGAAACGTTTTACAACATTTTCCTCAGTTTAATAGCAATTTAAAAAAAACCTCCCCATATTAGGCGAATTTCCCCTACAATTTTCTGCCGAAACGTCGGTGACTGCTTACCAGTCGACATTGCATCACATACCAGGACCTGAATGTGTAACAGTATCGCGGGACAGCCTTAAGTCCAATGCTACATTTTCATTTGCACAACGCATTAAATTGTATCCATACTCAAACCTTGACCATTAGGTTTACGAAGTTTACAGAGTGTTCGATAATCACGTTTCCTGAATGGCCGTCTTCTGCAGACCCACACTGAGGACATTTACCGGCTTTCAGACACATATGCGTGTGGTTATTCTTATCATCTTGACTTCCGCGTTGCACAGACGGTGTACGTAATAAGTAAACCTTGGTTTTCTATTTATCTATCGGCTGCATTTCATTTTTATGGCGTGTTACAGGAACCATCAGATTCTTCTGACTCGGAGTGGCATGTCATGTCTTTTGCATACTATAGTTGTCTTTTTAAATTCTTGGTTCTAGAGTCGAGTTATTTATAATAATAATAATAATAATCTCCTTTATGCAGGGTATTTATACTTATATTCCTGAGACAAACTCTGTCCCTAAGGAATACAGTGTTGCAGCTATTCTGTTGTTACTATTCATGGTGCTTATGTCATTAGTTTCAGTGTTAAATCTATTGTATTTTTACACTAGTACTTTCCGAAGTATGTGTGCAGTGCCCAATATGGCTGTTTTCTGTAGTTCCTTGACTTCTTGTTTTCCTGGTATGTTGCTCACGTATTTTCTAAATGACTTTTAAATAGTCCCAGTCGCCCCTATTATTACTGGTATCAACTTTGTTTTCACATTCCACATAAGCTGTATTTCTATTGTAAGGTCTTTATATTTTAGAATCGTCTCGGCTTCTTTTGTAATCGAATTTCTGTCTCCTGAGATTGCAACGTCTATTAACATACATTATTATTATTATTATTATTATTATTATTGGTGGGGTTGGTGATGATGGTGATAGCAGTAGCAGCAGCAGCAGCAGCAGCAGCAGCAGCAGAAGTACATAGGAAAGGGCGTGGTGGTGTTTGTGGTGCTAATAGTGGTACAGGTGATGATGTAAAGGTGTTGGGCAGAAGTCTCACTGGACGCTCTGTAATATCTCTCAGTGCATATTTAACCCTGTCATAATCCGTGACGCTTCTTGGGGGCCTCCAACGGTCGGTCGGGGGCGCGGTGACGAAAAGGCTGGTTGCATTTCGGATTTTGTTTCGAACATGTTTTGTATATAAATCCTTACACCGATCTCTGTGCGTAATCAGCTGACCACGAATAGGGGGGACTTCGAAATTCGATTTTACATTGGGTCCAGAACGGTTTTAAAATGGGCCTGGCCTATTTTGGCAAAAAAAAAGAAGCGTCTTTATGGAACCCAAGAACGCGTCAGTTAACTCTAAGATGTCTACAACTTACAGTTTTCATCCCCTTTAATCTCGATATTATGATAAACTCGTTACACGCCTTAGAAAGGAAGCTCTTCTCTCCAAGCAAAGTGGTGCGATAAACTTTCTTTCGAGCATCTAAGAAGGGGATTTGTTTGTATAACGGCTGTCACACAAACTAGGTTTTATTGTTATTGAAAATTCTCTCTGTATTTTCTTTCACACGTAATGCTGTCTCACGTCTTCCACTACTGTAAGCTGCCGCACTGACATCTTACTTAGCAAAGATTCGGCTTTATATCCTGACAAAATTCCGGATATTACTTCACTGGTACAAAATATATTATTCTTCTTTGTCTTGCCTGGTCTTTGACTCGAGATATTGAACTGCCAATATGTTCGAAGTGATTACGGCAGTGATATCACTTTATAGATATTTTGCGCAGTATATATGTTGATCCACGGGAAGATACAGCAGCTATGATTACAATTTTATTTTTATGACAATACTTGACAAAAAGTTTTTAAAGGGATGTCATGAAGTATTTTACATCAATAGAAATGTTAAGAATATACAGGGCGTTTATTTCCGACTTCTCGGTGTAGCCGTACATTTTTAGTATATTTGTTTATTAGGTTTACTGGCATCAGTTACGGACGGTTCATAGCCATACGTTGTAAGTTCGAACTCTCAACCTATGTTGAAGAACCGTTGGTGGCAGGTAGGAGGGGTTGTGTACAGAGAGATTTAAACGAGGAAACAGTTAGCAGCAGATAACGGACACAAGCAGTCCAGTGAGAAAGCAGTCGCATAAGAGACGAGTTGTGAGTGAGGGAGTGCAAGTGGCGTGACTGTGGTGTTTTACTGGAAAATGATTTAGTTATTTAACTGGATAACAACACGCCTTTTATATCAAGAATAAATGAATAAATAAATTGACAAGTAAAAAAGAAAAATAACTAAAACTCAGATTCGATGAACCACAAACCGTCTGCCGAAAGTTCTCCTACCAGACAGCACGTCGGCACAAACAAGGTACAAAGGGTGACCGTGTAAATCGGTTTGAGGGTGAAGCGTTAACGGCTTTGGAATTACGTGCATTTCTGTAACCGTTTAGAACGACACCCTGCTCTGAAACTCTTTATCGCCGGAACTCCTCCACAGCATATAACAACGAGCAGGATTTAGTTTCCTGTGACCGTGCATCGTGAGCAAAGTGTGAAGTGAGAGAGAAAACCAACAAGATGCAACAATCAGATGTTTATTGTCAACTTCTGTCTCAACATGTTTCGGGTATCATTACGCCCATCTTCAGAAGAACAAAGACCGTGTGTTAGTGCGTAGGTACACAGCGCTGGTTCTGCTGGATGTGGTTGGTAGCGGTTGTGGGGCGCTGCGTTGTAGCCTACAACGCAGCGCCCCACAACCGCTACCAACCACATCCAGCAGAACCAGCGCAGTACACCATACGCAGTAACACACGGTCTTTGTTCTCCTGAAGATGGGCATATTGATGCCCG
>Ga0131853_10017383_pt1 | contig 13094 bp, 4 predicted proteins | sample TergutLab28metaG_FD_92764 | JGI IMG/M metagenome (GOLD analysis project Ga0131853, IMG submission 92764) | Labiotermes labralis P1 segment gut microbial communities from Petit-Saut dam, French Guiana - Lab288 P1 (version 2) (version 2) | ecosystem: Host-associated > Arthropoda: Insects >...
AAATTTGTTTCACAATAAGTTTTATTTCATGCCTCTACATGTTTCGAGCACATGTGCTCGAAACATGTAGAGGCATGAAATAAAACTTATTGTGAAACAAATTTTGTGAATCAAGTTGGTTAAATACTGAGATAAATCCCATATTGAATTTAACCAAAATTTAGATAAAAGTTTAGGTACGGATAATATATGGAATGGGCTGTGTTATGGATTATTATGGCTCCCATATTGCATTTAACCAAACCTTAGATAAAAGTTCACGATACAAGTAATATATGGAATGGACTGTGCTATGGGTTATTATGGCTTGAAATCATTATTGCTCATTAAGGTTTAGAAAAGGATTCTCACATAATTTAACGTTCAGGTGACCGTTCATCGTGATAAATTCTTATAATAAAACCAACTAGATGTACCAATTTCTCAAATTTATTTTGGAATAAAACTCTACATGTTTCGAACAGTTCCTCTGTCCATCATCAGGAGTTCCCCACTGTACACACAACAATGGTATATGTCATACAAGTTTTCTGACAGCTTGCTCGCAAGCAACTCCTGATGATGGACAGAGGAACTGTCCGAAACATGTAGAGCTTTATTCCAAAATAAATTTGAGAAATTAGTACATCTAGTTGGTTTTATCATAAGAATTCTCACATAAATTTAAAAACGAACTGATGTAGGTTCCCACGCTTGATCTGCGTGTTATGTACATTCACTCGCCCTTTAAACCCCTTTGGTTACAATGGTTACTATATTTATCACAGGGCTTCACTGTGAAGATGTCAAAGCCCTTCCTGCAAATTGCTTTAATGTGTTTTGCATAGATCGTAGAATAAACATTAATTATTTGCTGTTACAGTGTTAAATGTAATGGAGATTGGTTGCGTTTACTGCACGGCACTAGTTGAATGTTTGCATACAATTCAGGCTTCGGTAAATGTTGCTTATTATCAAGGATTCCGTCAGCACTTAACGATTATTATTAAAGATTATTTATTAGCATATACAGTATGTGGTATGCAACATTTGACATTAAGAAATAAATGTGTTCTTCTAGAAATGACATGTTTTAACAGAAAACTTTATTTGTAATTTTGAATTTATATTCACACTTTGTCTATTTTGATTTAAATTGTTGGATATCGTACGCTGATAAAAATGCTTAATGTCTGGAACGTATGGAAATCTCGATGATGAACCAAACGTTTCGGGTCTGATCGGCCTAATAAAATGACCGGCAGCTAATAAATGCGCTGTATTTGTTGAGAAATAACACTTACAAATTTTTCAGATTTTCATGTCAATGATTTTAGGCCCGAATCTTTTGCATTTTGACAGCGTGTAGTAGTGTAGATTGACACCGACGTATCGGAAGACCATGCGTCCTCCATGGTCAGGGTTAAAATATGTTGCTCGCTTCTGATCGATTCATCTCCCATGGTTCTGATAGCAAACAGTCATCCGAAGACTTTTACTTAAACGAATCACACACTCAAAATTGAATTCCTCAGAAACCATGCAGTAAATGTACAATACTGCACGGTACCAGAACCAACAGAATTCCAACCTGACAACAAATTCTCCGCAATTTTCAGCGATACTAGTAAATCGCACACTGAAAGGTCTAGGTTTAGAAAATGTAGGAATTGTGGGTAATCATCTTGTATCAGAGAAATGATCTTGTCTGAGGGAAAGGCTCCAAAATGCTCTAAGATTTGGGTAGACTAAGTCTTGAGTGCTGCTGGATTGGATGTTGGTAACGCTGCGACATTAAATTAATTTTCTTTGTCTGACCTCTTCCGCCTATTTATTGGAGGTTTTAGAGGGTCATTTCTGTGCCTGAGCACACTCAGTGACACAAACAGACTCAGTAGGACACCCCTTTGCGAGGGATTCACAGAGATCTCTACCATACAACACACGACATTCACAAGAGACAAACATCCATGCTGCCGGTGGTAATCGATCCCGCAATCCCAAGAAGCGAGCGGCCACTTGAATTGGTGGCATTATAGTTCTGCTAAGTGTATTTGTTGCCTATGCCGGTGGCCGCTCGGTCTAAGGCGTAGGTCTGCGACCGCTCGCTGGCGGGGGTTACGGGTTCGAATCCCGCCGGAGTCATGGGTTTCTGTGTCTTGTGTTTTGTGTGTTGTCGGGTAGAGGTGTCTGTGACGGGCCGATCATTCGTCCAGAGGAGTCCAACCGAGTGTGTTGTGTCTGAGAGTCATCTCAGAACCTCAAAAATAAGGAGGCCAAGGCTAGCCCTGTCGAGCCATGAAAAAGAGTGTAATTATTAACTAACTGTGTTCTAACGTAGACTTAGCTCACCGACGTACCTAGGAATCATTTGGTTATGCCACATTGATAAAACGGTGTCCGAGGTAATGATTTTTTACGTAAAATTTCTTTATGTAGGCCGGTTTAGTGAGAAACAGTGCGCAGGTCTCGTTTAGATGGCGGCGGAAGCCAGAAATCATCCACTCGCTCTTCATTTCCTTTCGAATGGAAACTATCGTAGTGTACATCTCGTGCCCCGAACAGAGGGAAACAAATTGAATTTTTTCATCGCGCGTTGTGAAGAACGTCTAATAAAATTAATAAGAATTTCGTTGCGATTCTAATATGTGACATGACAGGATAAGCACTTGTCAGTTGGTGGGGGGAGGAGGGGCATTTCAGAGAGCACAAACCACAACAGAACCCACCGCATCACCACCGAACTGACAGCCGTTACTCCGAATATCGCAGAACGTCGCTATACACTTCTTTAGAACGGAACTGCAGGCATTTTAAATTCCCGGTCTCAGTTCAGGAGCGAGATGTAATTTGATGTATAAACTGCAGAACACAATCGCACTTATAAGCGCGTTCTCTCTTCTTCTACATCACATGTCAAGATAAAAGAAGAAAACTTTACTTTTGTCTCGTATTCTTTGTATGTGTGAACCTTTTTTCTGTCACCCTAAGGGAACAAGGTTCCTCAAGAACAAGAAGAAGTGAGAAAGGGATGGAGAAGAAGGGTTTTGGAATTTTTAATTTTATTCAGGTAGCATTTCTTTGATAGAATAGAGGAAAATAAAAATGACACATCGTGTAGAACTCGCGACACTGGTGAGAAGTGCGTAGAACATTTTGGTCTGAAAACATGAAGGGAGGGGTTCGCTTGGTGAAATTAGATGTATGTGGAGGAATACATTTAAAATTGTCATAAAGTAACAGGTTAGGAGGATGTATGCTAAAGGTATATGGCTCAGGATAAGGAACAATAACGAGTTTTTTGTGAACATTACTGTACTCTTCGGGGTCCAGGAGAGGAGACACGGGTTTATCACCTAAGTCCATCTACTTCTTAAGAAATGTCTGTACTCAGTGTAATTATTGGCTACTCTCATGTTCCGAAGGTTTTTGTGCTCCATGTGCGGAACAGATACCTACCTTTCACCTAATAGAAACTTAATCTGCTAGTACAATCTACGGAAAGAACAGAGGAGAAAACACTTCTGGAATACGTTATCGTGTATCGCAGAATATACGTGTACCTGCTTTCGAAACGTTTCTGCACAATTCACGCCGTGTAGGTAATGTGAAATTGCAGCTACAGTATCTGTATTAATATGCTATTTATTGGTACAGGAAGAAGTCAGGGAAGGGAGTTAAAACGCAATTACTGATAGTACTATTTCAAACGGTTCTTATCTGCAGGAATGTAGATAAAATAAATCTGACACCAAACTTTCTTTGAGATCTTGATATAATACGTTCCCCGTGCAATAGATACCTGTGTACAGCATACTAATGTGTTTATTACAAATTGTACAATGGTTCGTTTCTCTTTTTATTTGACCTTCTATGATTGGATCCTAATAATTATTTATTTGAAAATTCACATTTTCAGACTTAACTAATCAACCAGCTCAAAAGCGAGTTTCGCTTTTTCAAATGTTTGCATGCACGTGTTTTTTTTTATTTAAGTACTATGCATTTTTAATATCTGTGTATTTTTAGCGCTACCGATTGGTATTGTAGTAGTATTTATACAATTCAGTTTACAATTTACTATGTAGTATTATGTGTTTTTGAAGAAATATGTTAAGTATAATTTTCATCGAACGATTTGATTTAGTCATGTTGATCGATCTTAATTGCAAATAATTCGAATGAGTTTTATCTTGTTTATGTCAGTGCAATGACGTTACTATTTTACCTAAAAATCCCACTAATGCACTAATATATTGTTACACCACTTTATTCACACTGTTACACTCCTACACGTTTCAACCTTCAAAGGGCCATGCTCAGGGAGTAATGATGCATTTTGTGAGCAGAGTTAGCAAAATGCATGTCCGGGTGTAAATATCAGATTAAAGAGAAGCCCGTTGTACCTTAACGTGGCAGTTGGCCAACAAATTGGAATGAGCGTTTTCTGCGTATTTCCTAGCCGCTAGCTAATTGATTAAACTGAACTTAATTGGTATTTTAGGGTAGTTTTGCAGATCATGTGTTTGGTAAAAGAGATGTATTCCCTTCTTTTTTTCCATTATTTCACACTACGCCAATAATGTACATGAAATGAATTCTTCATTTGTAAATTTCTTTCAACGCCGTTCGATAAAATAATACAAAATATCGCAATGTATTTGTCTAGTTGTGTGGAGTGTACATGGGTACTATAGTTTCGGAAAGTGTGCGGTCGCTTATCACGCGAAGATAGACCACCAGGTTTCTCGGAAGTTTTGGCATTAATTTACCAAACTACACTTTGTCATGTGGGCCCGGTGGCTCAGTCGGTATAGCGACTGAGCTACAGGGTGGACGGTCCGGGATCGAATTCCGGTGGGGGCGAGATTTTCCACCCGTCCAGACCGGCCCTGGGGCCCACCCAGCCTCCTGTACAATGAGTACCGGGTCTTTCCAGGGGGTAAAATGCGACCGGGGCGTGCTGCTGACCACTCACCCCCTTCTAGTGCCGCGGTCATGGAAGATTAGAGCTATATCTCTACCCACCCTCTGGGCCACACCGGGCCTGTAACGGGATCACTGTACCTTACACTTTGTCATATCCAGTGAAGCTGTAAATATTGATGTTATCCTGAGAACCTCAGACCTCAAGTCACATTCCTGTCTTTATAAGGCGTAACTGAATAAAAAGCAAATGTATTTGGAAAAATAGGATTAGAATACATTAGAATTAAGTGTTTTTGACGCATTTAACCGAACTCCACTTACTGATCCATGTTTACTGCATTAAGTAAAAGCAGTACTAAGGAGTTTCTTAGAGACCTTGTTGGTACTTTTGTTGTTACTTATCAGTGTGTAAGGGACATGTTTAATGGGCTGGGTTAGGGTAGTGGGTATAGCGACTCGTTACAGGCTGGACGGTCCGAGGATCGAATCCCAGTAGAGACGAGCTATTCCGCAGCCATGCATATCGGCCCTGGGGCCTATCCAGCCTCCTGTAAAATGGGTACCGGGTGTCTTTCCCGGGGGTAAAAGCGGTCGGTGCGTGGCGTTGACTACGACCCCCGTCTAGCGCCGAGGTTAAAGAAAGATTAGAGTTATACCTCCACTCCCCACCCACATCCCCCGGGCTTCATGGCCTGTTATGGTGAACTTTATCATTTACCTAGGGGGCGTTTCTAGAAGTGTTACGCGGGCGGGATGTCAGGCTTGTGGTTAGGACACAGTGGCAAGGTGTCCTGGAAAGGTACAGGACTAGGAATGTCATGGACAGCTGCAATACCCTATGCTTCTGGATGAATCCACTATGTTAGGAAGTGGGTAGGTGAATAAGTTACGTCATTAATTACTTATAAATTGATGTGTACAGCTGATGTTTAAAGGAAACAAAGTTACAAGTAATTTTTTTCTGTACTTAACTGAGAATGTTTCACGTCAGAGTGCTGTCAGTTTTACGCTCCGGCTGCATTATCCCTGGCATGAAGCCTCTTGTACCCATTGAGTAGAATGATAGCTGGATCCCAGATTAGATCTGAACGACACGGAGGACAGAAATTTGTATATCTCCCGCTGAGGTTGGAACCCCGATCCCTCGGTCGTGAAGCCCTCTATTCTAGTAACTACACCCACTGAACTGACCATAATCATCGTACAACGTATTGCCTTATCCCTTTTTGTGGAAGAAATGATCTTCAAAATTACCCAAATTCTTGCTTTACTAACGCTGTTTGTCGACCCAGACATAATACGACCATGACACACGACTTGCGGTATTTCATCTAATTCATGGTTTTCCTCATAAATAGAAGCAAAAATTAATTAAATACTATTTATTCCGCATGCTTGAAATATTTATGACACAGAGAATCATTAAAATAGTTGCATGTTTCCGATACTGATACAATTGAAAGTGTGGCATAGTATGCGCAGCTTTGTGGTTGTGCTGCCACTCTGTGGTACTGCTTGATATTTTGTAGAAATGTTGCGTTGCGTAGCGTAGTTGGTGGTGCTCTTGTATTGATTGTGCTGATGGGTGAACGAAATTTGGTGGTGTTTATCTGTGTTATTAATTCAAGCTCACTTTTTCTTGTGCTCTGTGATAAATGTGGTATTTATCACATTCATAAAGGCCACTGATTTTTACCTGCAGTTTGCCTTGTTTTAATGTATTATTAGTGCCGTTGCATTTATGTGCGGGATGTTGTGTAACTAGATGTATCCGTGTTTGCTTTTCATGGCACTTGGAGTCACGATAAAAGGAAGTACAGAGGACGTAGGCCTAGGTTTAATTAGTGCTGTCCTACGACGTCACAAACCAAAACATTTCACCACTATTTTTATGAATTATTACACGATAAATAACTTGTAACCCTTTATGGAACATTTTTTTTATTATTTTCTAAAAAATTTAGCATAAATTGTGTGAAATAAGAACGCCTGAGATATGTAGTATGTGCCCTATATAGTTTAGTTTGGACATCCGTAAATTTAACTTGTACAATACAAACCACCATATTCACCGAACAGTATCCCACGACAGACTGAAGCTCGATGAACATCGAACAGCTGCCGCTTCAAGGTCACACCGCTTGCGCGAAGTGCTTCCGTGGAGGCTGCACGAATGTTTCCGAACGTCCATCGCATGTTGAAAACTGTGCTCTTATGAGGTATTACGAAGCGCGTAGTGGTAATTCGTTACCGACGTTTCGGGGACATGTTGGTTCCATATTCAAGCGTCAAGAATCCAAGAAGTCTCCGCATAGTGACGTACTATGCGTGATTTCAGGCTTCTGCCGCGAAGTAGATGTGAACTGCGTTCTTCTGGGCCATTCTTGACCCTTGAAGATGGGAACGATAGGTTGTCCCCAAACGTCTGTAGGGAGTTACCACTACACGCTACGTAATAGCTCAGAAGAGAGCATTTCATATCTACTTCACGGCTTAAGCTTGAAATCACGCCCCTCATATATTGTTGAATGAATACATGTTCCGCCTTGTTTCTCACTTTTTATATCGAAATTCTTGCTACGTCAGTAGTTACCAGTCTCTTCGTGTACCGGAACTCCTTCATAACTTAAAAGGTTTCGCTGAACGCCGCAAGCCACTAATTGTATTTTTATCCTCAATTAATCGACAAAATACTTAATCACAGACGCCTATCATGAACACCGCAACTATTGTAGCATGCGTCAATTAACACTTATTCACCACAACACGCGACGCAAACATTTAACAAGACGCACAAAAATTTAAAAAAAAATTCTTTTATGTATAAAGATTTCGCAGCGGCATGTGTAAAAGCGCTATATGGAAAGGCAAGAATTGTCGCCAAGCTGCATGAATTCTCTAATCTCTTGGAATAATTCTTAAGTCCCCATTTGTCGGCGGACATCGGGTTGGCAACTGCTGTACTATGGAATGGACAAGGTCGAAGAACTTAGAAACTCTAAGCTATGTGACTTGTTATAATTCATTATAATTATAACTTCAAATTGCAATAGGCCGGCATAATGTGTCTCAGTTTTTACCATATCTGGGGTCGTTTTCTTCTTACAAAGTCAATTCATGATCTTAGTGCACTTAAGTCAATTCATATTGAAAGGCCACCTTCCAGTATGGCTGATAGGCGTCACATTTCTGTTGTCAGTAACTGCTGGACGCGATGTAGAGTGGAGCATCAAGGAGTATTCAGTAGGACTGAATTTTTTTCTACCTAGGCGTATGTGGGAGGATAATAATGAAATAAACGTTCAAGAAATAGAATAAGAGAGAATATGGCGTGGATTGATCTGGCTCCGGATAAAGAGGAGTTGGGGGTTGTGAACACGGTGACAAACATTCGGGTTCTATGAAATATAGGGAATTCTTGACTAGCTGCGGAAATATTCGCGTCTCAAGAAGGACCCTGTTCCATGAGTTATTTAGTCAGTTAGGTAAGTAGGTAGATAGGTAGGTAGGTGGGTAGATAGGTAAGTAGTTATGTTTCTTTTTTCTGAACCTATCTCATGTCCTAAAAGGTGCAGGTTTGCGCCGCATAATGACGTTTCGGTCAACGACGGACCACATATACGACGGTTGTCCCATAAGATTACAATATTATAATATAATACCAATGTGTTACAACTGCCTACAGTATTCAGTACAGTAACGTGCTGTACAGGTTTGTAGCAAAGGAGCAATAGGCTGTACCATATAGAGTAGGTGTGTAGTAGGCTATACTTTCTAGGTTTGTGTCAGTACAGGCTCGCACAATGACGAAATCGCCAAAAGACGCATTTCTCAGAACGTATCCCCGTCGTTAAGCGAAGCATATTTGTATTTATATTTTAAGAAGTAAACTAAATTGAGGCATACGGTAACCTGTAATACGTACTAAACTTGACATTGAGAGAAAAATCGTACATGTTCAGTTGCTAATGAAGGTAACTTAATGTACAATACTGTTGGAAGTATTTAGTGCTTGTATTTGTCACGTTCGGACCGAAAATTTTTCAAACTACACCTTTTTTTTTCTGCGGAGGGTCTGTACTTCCGTCTGTCCGGATGCAATAAACATAGTACGTTTCAACGCATTTTCATGAAGTCTGACTGACGTTTGTCTTTACATTTCAATTTTCATTAAAATCGTACATTTGTGCCCCCATTTCTAGATCAGTTTAGGCACATATCTCTAAATCCATTCCAGTAACAAAATTAGAGAGAAATTATTCGTGTATTTTATCCATTTTTTTTTTACCGATTTTAGCTTTTTCTAGGAGATGAGATTAATGTAACACAACGGTTGCTATTCGGGGATAGGCTATATCCAAAATTGTTACTTTAAAAAGACTCTTCTTTTAACCCTATGACGCCCAACGACCCATTTAGGGGTCGTACCGCACCGCTAACTTCTAAACGTTTCATTTTATAAATTTATTCAACAAATATAGGTACTGAATATTTTAAACATGGTATATACTCTCCGTTTTCTTATCTTCAAAATGCAGTTTGTTTCATAATTCTAACATATTTGGTTCCTGTATTAATCACATTTTATATACAGGGTGTGCTAAAATTTAAAAAATAATTCCGGCACCAAAAGGTTAATTCTTACAAAGATGGTGTAATGCCAAGTATTGGCAATTAGAGAGAATCGGCTGGAAACTGTGACAGATGGTGGGTCACATGCCTTTCCCTCCTTTTCTAAAACATTAAACGTAAGCAAAAATTCATTTTGTAAGGATCGTGCTGTTATGAGAGTTTTCTCATGAGTGCTTTGAGATTATTTCAAATATTCATTTATTATGGCAAAAGAAATATAAGTTACCTATAAAGATACTTAAAGATACTGGGATATATAGATATTATTCATACTTCTAAACGAGAAATTCAGTTACAGACTTCAAGTAGCACTAATTTATAAAATAAATTATTTTGACAGGCCTTTAAATTTTGAAAATTTCGCACGCGTGGGCGATGAAAGAAACCGGTTATGTAAAGTTCCGCTGTTTTCCATCAGACACGCAGACCTACGCTGCCGGTCTGATCAATGTTGCATTGAATTACGTTGTTTTCCTAAAGCGTCAGTCAATTCATACCCGCAGAATGTAACATAGTGCGTATTAGGGTTAGGATAAAGACAGATGTGTTTAAAGTTAGCAACATCAACATCAGGATAAGATATTGTACGTGCAAAATGGACTTGACGGCAAAGCCTCCTCTATCCGTATTAACGCTCTTCAGTAATTTAAATTGACTGGGAAATAGAATTCCTTTCCATTTCTTGGAGACCAATGAGTTGCACTATGACGACCGTTAATTCAAACAAAACTGTTTACGTCAGAACTTAAACTGGACTTAAACGCGTTCCTTAATACGGATTGGTCCAAATTCATCTAAAGAAAATATCGCTAATAATTCTGATTAAATACAGTTTGTTTCAGTGATTTCGTAAAATTATCAGGTGAGGAAAATTCCGTCAAAAACACAACTATGAATATATGGCTAAATGATAGTGTTTATTAGCAAGAAAACACTACATGTTTCGGCCTATAGCGGCCATCATCAGGTTTTGACAACTTTCTTTCTGTAAGAGTTATATATAATATAATATATAATATAGCAAAAAATTTTTCAAAACCGGATGATGGTCGCAATAGACAGAAACATGTAGTTGCTGATAAACACCATCATTTAGCCATATATTCATAGTTGTGTTTTTGACTGAATTTACCTCACCTTATAGTTTAAACACACAACGGGGATGGCACACCTCAAAATTGTAAAACTGTATCACGGCTCTGTGAGTAGTCCACTTGATACGGAGCGTGTTAACAATTTCTTCAAATTCAGTAATTAATAAATATATTCATATATATGTTGTAATGCACAATTTATTAACCGATTAACTGATGATACTCTGCAGTATATGTACCACATATATAACATTAACACTGTAGGACATTTTTGGAAAATATTTTCTCATCAACAGCAGGGGAGATCAAGCCACATGAAAATCTGAGGTATCTCAAGACTGTCCTTCAGCAAGCATGTCCGCTGAAGAAAGCTTCCGCCTCCAAACCACGGCTATTCTGCTACAAATTCTAGTTCAATTTTGGAAGTAATGTCTCTGAAATCGCAGTGAAACCTGCCTTAAACGGAACCTGGACATGACGTAAACCTGTAATTAGAGGAAAACTAGGGGATTCAGTATTAAAGTACCTCTACGACACTGAACCTCTTTACAACGATGCATATTTCGGTGTTTTGCTGCTCCATTATAGTCTCAACCACAATCGGATACAATGGAAAATGACTGAAGTGAAGGTTAAATGTTAAAGTAAGGTAATCTTAATTTGTATTCTGCGATTAGGCTCATTTTTTTCAGTAGTACTTCTCCAGGCTCTCGTATCTAAGACAGAGCACTGCTTCCACTGTGCAGCGAACGTTAATGGCCTTTCTCTGTGTGAACGTTCCAAGTTGAATTTTGTAACGTGGTGAATGAATGAAACAATTCAGTCCATTAGAACTCAAGGTGCCACCATTTACAGATAAATATAAAATCTTTACATGCTGAACATTTTGCCTAAAATTAAGTTTTTTTTTGTTAATTTCCATGGCAACATGTATGCTACGGGTAATAATTACATTTATATGTAAACTGCAAGAGGGTGACTTGGGCTGTCGCGAGGCGATAGGAGGCACTTTAGTGCGTTGAAATTACCTTACAGGATAATTATGTTTCTGGGCGATGTAGTTCGTCCGCAACATGGAATGGGTTAAACGAAGTCGCCTTTCGGGTTGAATGTTTTGAATTTCCGATTTTTGTCACTTCGTAAAATCGTGCATTATCATTACATGTATTTAACTCTTTCAAGAAAATTGGTTATACCATATTACGTCTCCGTTTAGCATCAGAATCTGTCGTGTTCTGCTGTCAGAGCGCCCTTCTGAGTGTCGGATTATTCTCCGTATAAACTGCAAATATGTACCTAATCGTAGTTTAAGGATTTTATTCCCTAATTGGTAATCATTGTATTTTGTTTTAGTTAGGAACTGAATTTTTAATGTTACTGAGGTGAATGTCGGGCCAAAATTGTTAAAATATTTGAAAACACAGATTACGTAGTTCTTATTTAGATTAGAGGCAGTCAAAAAGTACAAACACGTTGTTTCGTCTCCACTTTCTTGTATTAGAATAATACCTTCAGCACCCTACCGTGCAATCGCTCTGTTTTTGCGTCCTTGTCAATGTTTAATTCCCGTAAAATAATAAAATTTTGATTTTATTGGTATTTTACTTTGAGGTTATAAACAGGACGTTGTCCCTTGCTGACAAACAAAATTCTTAATGGTGTATACAGGTTGTTTCATTACGTTTATTAGTATATTCTTAAATTATCTTTCGTCGTGTAAATCATATGATTACAATTTAATACAATGCCATCTTAGTACACGGTTTTTTTTATTGATAATATCCAAATTTCGCACTCCAACATGTTTCCACTATTCTTGGTTATCGGCAGGGAGGTCATGTTACGGTAATAAAAGAAATGGTTGAGTTTAAGATTTATTTTAACCCTTTTAGACGAAGCGCAGACCGTTTTTATTTAAAGACCCAGTCCGTACCGCGCTGTAAACACTTTTCATCTCGGTTATAAAACCCATCCAGTTTATGATGTAAGTGGCACAAGTCGCTGTTTGTTCTCAGATAGATACAAAACACATAAATGCAGTGTGGGCAAAACGTAAAATTGTTTAATGTTAAACCTGTTGGTGCATCACGTAACCAGTTGGCTTTAAAAGGTTAAGATGTCATACTAATTACGTTGGTCAGGTTTTAAACATAAGACCAAAACATAAAAAAAATTCAGTTTAGGAACACGAGTCTCTTTCCTTTGAGTTCACATATACATTCTAATGAGAAGTTAAGTTAATTTAAATCCTATATGAGTACAGAGTTCTTAACGGCGGTAAAGATCTGTGTATTATCTTTATGTCTTCTTGTATTCAGGAAGATGTTTGTCAGCTTTTAGAGGAAAATTTGGCCCTGTCCTCACTGTAGAATACACTCTCATTATGAAGAGAACAGTTTCTCCAAAACCATGTTTAGGAATGCGTTACTATAAAATTTTTTAAAATGTGAATATTCGTAC
>Ga0131853_10017384_pt1 | contig 13094 bp, 8 predicted proteins | sample TergutLab28metaG_FD_92764 | JGI IMG/M metagenome (GOLD analysis project Ga0131853, IMG submission 92764) | Labiotermes labralis P1 segment gut microbial communities from Petit-Saut dam, French Guiana - Lab288 P1 (version 2) (version 2) | ecosystem: Host-associated > Arthropoda: Insects >...
ATGTCATTTCGGTTTACACGGCACGGACTTGGGAAGGTTTCCGTGCCTATCAGAGATAAGCATGCCCACGAGCAGCTAAAGCAAAATCCGGCAGAAGTATTAGGCGGCATTGATACCAAAAGAGAGCCAAATGCGTTTGAACGTGAGTACGGTATCAGTCCGGTTGCCACAGACCTTGCCCGTATTATGCCTATCCCGATTGTGTCGTCATACAAATGCAGTTCACTGGAAGAAATACTTTACCTTGAATTTGAAAAGATGCTGGAGCTTGATTTGCGAATTAAGAAATGCAAAAACTGCGGGCGATATTTCATACTCAAAGGAAACTATCAAACCGAATATTGCGACCGTACCATGAAGGGAGAAACACAAACCTGTCAGAACATTGGTGCTACGACAAAATACGCGAAGAAGGTAAAAGACAATCCCGCACTGGCGTTGTTTAACAGAGCATACAAGCGGTATCATGCGCGGATGAAGGTTGGATCGGTCAAGCCGGACGCTTTCAAAAAGTGGAAGTATGAGGCCGTGGTTATGAGGGATAAATGCTTGAATGGAGAGATAACGGCTGGTGAGCTTGAAGAATGGCTCGACGCGTATTTTGGTTAAGTGCGCATGATTGCAAATATTGGCGTAACATGGTAAAATAGCTTCAAGAAGATAATTTTGCAAGAACGGGCGGCGCTTTCGAACAATGAACCTGATACGAAATCGCTGATAAAATAATCAGCTTCTTAAAATGCCAAAGTGTGGAGGCCACTATGACCAACCATATACAATACTACTTCAAATCTGTCTGCGAGGCATATCGCCTTGGAAATATCGAATCATCATACAATCCGCACATAATCACCTTACTTTCACACTTCGGTTGCAACGCACGGGATCTATCAGGCGAACGCAGCAGACAGGCAGGCGAAAATATCGACATTAAGCTGTGGCGCGGTGATACCGATGTAACTGAAAGCGAACCATTCGCAGGCGTTGAAGTCAAAAAAATTGGCGGCATTGATAAGCGCGCACAAAACCAGATCAAAAAAGAAGCTGCCCTCTACGGATATGCTATCTTGACCGACAATAACGAATGGGAATTCTGGCGCGCCGGTGAAGACAAAATGTACTCTGGCGTTAGAATTATGGAGATGGTAGACGGCAAACTCGCGCTAAAGCCGGAAAGCATCGAACTGTTCGTAAGCTTGATTGAAGACTTCTTACTGCAAGACCCAACACAGATACGCTCAGCCAACAAGTTGGCAGAATACATGGCTATCCACGCTAGAACAATCCGTTCGGTAATAACAGGCATACTGAAAGAAGATGGCGAAGGTCTACCACAACTATATGACAGGCAAAAAAGTCTGCCGATGTTTCCTGAATTATACGGTCTGTTCAGCAAAATCAAGATGGAACTGCGCCCACTTTTGAACACTCGCAGTTTTGCGGATATGTATGCGCAGACGATTGTATACGGCCTGTTCATCGCCCGATATAACGACGCGGAATCAACAACGTTCGATAGGTTTGAAGCTATCGGAAAGTTGCAGGAAGAGTCTGCGCTTCTTAACAGGTTTTTCACACACATCACTAGCACCGGCAAGAAGCACCCGACCCTAGATGCTGTGATAGACAAGCTGTGCGCTTTATATCAGACGTGCAACATTTCTTCCTTGCTAGACTGCGAAAAACGCGGCGACACAATCGTACATTTTTACGAAGATTTCCTTACATACTACGACCCGGCTCTGCGAAAATCGCTGGGTGTGTTTTACACGCCGCATCAAGTTGTACGTTACATGGTTTCGATGGTAGACAAATTGCTTGTGGAGGATTTCGGCATACCCGGCGGACTGTCTAACAACGATCAATTGCAAATTACAGTTGAGTCCGAACCATATCAGGAAAAGAAGAAAGTGCTGCACTCAAAGGAGATAACCGTGCCACGTGTGGCTATACTCGACCCAGCTTGTGGCACGGGAACTTTCCATGCGGAGATAATCAAGTACATCAAGGCCACATATTTCTCCGGAGTTCGCGCCGCCTTCTACGAGGACTATATGCGCAACCCAAACGGCCTGCTTTCGCGGATGATAGGTTTTGAGATTATGATGACCAGCTATGTTGTTGCGCACTTGCAGATACGGCGTACTATTGAGGAAACACTGGGGCATGTGCCGGATGTGAAGTTGCCTACAAACATTTATCTGACCAACACATTGGCGCCGCCCAACACCAGCCTTGAGCGCGGCGACCAGTTGACGCTGTTTGACTTCTCGGCGGCAATAACTGACGAGGCTTACAAGGCGGATACTTGGAAAGCGCGGCGGCCGATTAAAGTTATTATTGGAAACCCGCCGTATCTTGCTGCTTCTACGAATCCGTTCGATATTTCAGCATATAAAACAGAGCCGGACGGCAAAACAAAGTTGAAAGAAAAGAACCCTAAATGGCTTGGCGATGACTATGTGGAATTTTTCCGCTTTGCACAAGAAATTATCGAAAGAACAGGTGAGGGTATACTAGCATACGTTTCACCACATGGTTATCTCGACAATCCAACTTTTCGCGGAATGAGGGCAAGTTTACTGCGAACTTTTGACAAAATATTTATCATTAACCTGCATGGAAACTCAAATAAAGGTGAAGTTGCACCTGATGGCAGTGCTGATGAAAATATATTTGACATTAAACAGGGTATTTCGTTGTTTATTGGAACAAAAACAACCAATAGTTTGGATTGGGCGAATGTTAAATATTCTGATTTATGGGGAGCAAGAGTCAGTAAATTTGAGATACTTTTTGAAGATTCATTGAATTTCATAGAGCTTTTTCCAGATCAAAATATGACTTATCTTATACCGAAGAATACGGATATTCGATCAATTTATGAACAGGGAATTTGCATTAGTGAGATAATGCCTTCATTTACTTCGGGTGTTGTTTCTGGTAATGATAATTATGCCTTTGCTGATTCAAAAGAAGAGCTAATTCGTCGAGTAGAAAGGGTTAAAAATACAACCGAACAGGAGTTGTCAAGTTTTTGGGGTAAGTTTGGTAGCGGACAAACAGCTGAGAGGATAATCTCTGATGCACTAGATAAGATCGGAACAGTTGTGCCAATTGCATATCGCCCTTTTGATATGAAATGGACATACTATTCTGGAACTTCCTGCGGCTGGATTGTTAGGCCTCGAGAAAAGAAAATCATAGGACACATATTGCTTAATTCAGAGACTCCTGTCGGAAAAAACATTGGCATTATTTTCACCAAAGGCGATTCTACGCCAAATGATTTTTCTATGATTTTTGTTAGCGACGCTCTTATTGATAACCGCCTAACTGCTGCACAAACAGCGGGTATCGCATCTATTGCTCCTTTTTACATTTATAACGAACTTAACAGTACATGGACACCTAACTTGGGCATAGAAGCGTTGAAACAATTAACGGAGAACATGAGTTTCCAACCAGAATCTATCGAAGTGTTCGATTACGTTTATGGTATTCTTTATGACCCCATTTATCGTGAACAGTTCAACGAATTTCTCAAACGGAGTTACCCGCGTGTGCCAATAATAAATGCTCCTCGGAAAGGTGAGGACGATTTTTGTGTAACCGAAGACATGTTCCGCGCTTATGTCGCTGCTGGTGAACGGTTGCGCAAGCTACACCTCATGCAAATTAAAGTCCCGGCTGCCCTAGAAATCGAGCCAGCCACCGCAGAGAATTTAGAAATCGGCGCAATAAAATACAAAGACGGCGCGCTACACCTGAACCCAAACAAGCGCATCCTTGGCATCCCCGAAGATGTGTGGAATTATCGCATAGGCGGCTACCAAGTTCTGGACAAATGGTTCAAGTCCCACAAGGGCAAAACAATGACAATAGATGATTTCGACCACATCGCAAATGTTGTCGGCCTGCTTGCAGAGACGATAAAGGTGCAGCAGGGCTTGCGAGAGTTACATGCATCGGGATAATAGCTGTGCTCATAATGAATGTCGATCAAATAGGGGGGCATATGCACATAACTAATTTTGAATCCCAGATAGAGGAAAAGATACTTGTACGTGGCGAGAAATATTTTGCCGACGGTTTGGTGGAAAGCATATGGTCTGAAGCCCCCAATTGTTATCAAGCAGTAGTTGATGGCAGTATACCTTACGATGTTGAAATTCATCTTAGCGCAAGTGGCGATATACTACATCATAGCTGTGATTGCCCATATGATTGGGGCGAATATTGCAAGCACAAAGCAGCCGTATTATTTGCGATTCGCAAATACCCCTCAAAAGGCATAGCCGCAAAGCAACATGGGAAAAAGCGAGGGCTACGCGCGTCGCTGCTTGAGAAAAGTAAGGATGAGCTGGTAAATATCTTGTGCGAGATGGCTGTAGAACATAATCTGAGTGAAGAACTTTACTGCTACTTAAATGATTGTGATGATAGACTTTAGACCATTTTCTCTTTGAATAGAATTGACAAATTTATCGCTGAATACGCTCTGCACTACATCAACAAACTTTAGAGGAGGATTAAGCTAATGGTCGAAAACGGGGATATTGTAGAGTTTTTAAGGAAAAAAGACTATGTGATGGTAAACAACAATCTTGGTAGAGGTTCTTTTGGCAAAACAGTTCTTTTGAAAGATCCTTTTATTGATGAGCTTTTCGTTGCAAAAAAATATGAACCTGAGTTTCAAGAAGGTAGAGAGCAATTTTATAATTCGTTTCTACAGGAAATAAAGATTCTTCATAAGCTGAATCATCCAAATATCGTTCGTGTATTTAACTATTACGCATACAGAAGTCAATTTACTGGATATTTGTTCATGGAGTACATAGAGGGAATAACGATAGACAAATATTTGGCTGATTTGGCACCGTGGGATAATGATACACCAGATAAAATATTTGTTCAACTTGTTGAAGGGTTTAGATACATTGAAGAAAACAACATCCTTCACCGAGACATAAGAGAAGGAAATATCTTAATTGATAATCAAGGTGTCGTTAAAATAATTGATTTTGGACTTGGCAAATTTTTCAAACCAACAGACGTTCCGAAAGACAGTATGTCAGAAATCATTAATCGCTCAGGCCTCGACCGATTGCCCAATGAGTTTTCTTTAGGTGTTTATGATGCCCAGACAGATATGTTTTATTTAGCAGAATTGTTTAATAGAATGCTTAAAAGCTCATTATGTGAAAATGACTTTTCGTACAGACTTATCCTTGAAAAAATGATGTCTCAAAGTAAAGAGGGGAGATATATTTCGTTTTCGCAGGTTCAAGAAGCTATCAATAAAAAAGATTTCGAAGCATTTGATATCAAACCTAAAGACAAAAATATATATCAAGGTTTTCTCGATCCTATGGTATCAATGATTGATTGTTATACGGATGAAAAGAAATTCAATAATGATGTTTTGGTCTTCCAAGATCGGATTAGAGAATTATTAGTAAAACATTGTTTTGAAAACGAAATATATGACAAAGGAGCTTTTCTCCGTTCGATTGTCGTTGGGTCTTATAGATATTATACAAATGTTAAAGTTGAGGTTTCCGCAATAAGTGATTTTGAAAAGTGGTTTTTATCGCTTTCGACGGATCTAAAACAACTTGTACTAAACAATATTATCGCAAAGCTTGCTACTTCTATAAAAGAGCAATTTGACGATGCTGACATCCCATTTTAACTCAAAAATGTACCCAACCATGTAAATAAATTTGAATGAGTTTTGGAAAACGGGATATTCGACAGCCACCCCCCATTTTTGATGTAACCGTATTGAAAGATACAATATGGCCTGTGGTTAATTTGCTAATGCTCAGCGCTTATCACCTTTGTACCCATTTTTTTCAGCATTTCCGAGCAAGTACAAAAAAGCATAGGCCGGAATGCGTATTAACTTCTTTGTTCCAGCTGTGTCGGTTACTCCATAATCGTCTTCGCGCTTCGTTACTACGATGGCGGAATTCGCATGTTCATAAAATTGATATATGGCGTCTTTTTCAGTAATCGATGCTTGCTCTCTGTATTTAACTTCAACAATGATTTTACCAGTCGGATAGTCTACAACAATATCAATTTCTTTATCCGTCTTAGGATCCCTATAGTACCCAACCCTTGTTGTACTTTGATAGTAAAAAGCTGCTATATGCTTGTATACAGCGGTTTCCACCATAATGCCCATTTCTTTTGAATTTAGCAAGATATCGTCCTGCATTAATACGGCATTTCTGATTGCTGCATCTGCGATGTATATTTTAGCTTTGCCTTTTAATACTTTTTTTCCAGACATATCGACAGGATAGCTTCGGTAGATTAGGTTTGCACTTTCAAGATATTGGATATAGTCTCGAACAGTTTGTAGGCTTACGCCTTTAAGCTCTTTTGCAATCGCATTTTCTGCAATGATATTCGACGAGCTAAAGCAAAGGTATAGAAAGATACGTTCAAGCTCTGTTGAGTTTCGGATATTAAACAAGGAAGGGATGTCTCTTTTTAACACCTTGTCAACTACATCTTCACGCATAATGTTTTGTGCCATATAATCGTCCGAGGATAGGGCAAGTTCTGGGAATCCACCTACCTGTAAGTAGCGATGAAAATGTTTTTGGACAGGGGATAGTCTTGTGAATAGATCGTTCCATTCTCTTTTTGTGTAGCTGACTAATCCAGACGGACGCTCATCTGCCTGTAAGGTAGGGCGATCTGTAATATCCAATATTTCGCAATATTCATAAAGGGATAGAGTAGGGACTTGAATAACTGTCCAACGCCCGACACCACTCTCGCTTGCCTTTTTAGCTAAAACAGGGCTGGCGGATCCTGTTGCAATTACCTTGGAAAGTGGCATTGAATCATAGATGGTTTTAAGCCACATATCCCAGTCTGCCGCATATTGTACTTCATCGAAGAAGTAACACGCATCTTCGTCACCGTATATGTTTTCTCTATAACAAGTTAAAATATCATTGATATTGCATAGCTTTAGTAATGGGTGATCCAGCGAAACAAACAACAATCTCTTTGGATTAACTTTTTGTGATAACAAGTTTTCTATAATTTGATATTGTATAGTTGTTTTCCCAACGCGTCTCGTTCCAGTTAGTACTACTGCCCTGCGTATATCTTTGTGTTCTAAATGATTAATGGTTTCAAAATAGGCGAAACGTTTATAGGTTTTTCTAAATTCAGGCCGAATACTCCCTGTTCTCCACCAAGGATTAAATGCAGTTAATACGCGTAAAATATTCTCCATACTTGTTATCGACAAGACAATCACCTCATATAAATTATATAATATACTTTATAATTTTGTCAATAAAATTATAAAGTATATTATATAATTTAAGCCATAAAATTATACAGTATACTTTATAAAATAGATTATGCAGTTATGTAGTAAAGATATTTAATAGTCTGCTTGTGTCCACCTGTCACTCTCTTTTGTCGGCTATAGTTAATATTTCGTATGGGGCAAATGTTATTGAAAATTTCTTAGCACTAGCTAGGTAAACAACCTATCTAACGCGTGAAAGAATCAGATCTCTTGCAAAACAATCCAACGCCATCTTTGCAGGTATACGCCGTCAGTTCTTGGCTCTGTGAAAGTTTGATGCACAAATCTGGCATCGTCTTGTTTCGTAAGAGGTCGCATTGACGTACTGATTGGTTTAGTTCCGTAGCCTCCATGTAAATGAAAAATCCTCGTCGGCCTGTGCTACAATGAAGAACCGTTGTTCTCCTTGGTTTGCTCTGATCGTAGCCCTACCCGCTTCGAAATCGCCACCGTAGCGGTAAAAGCGCTGGCCATTGAGGTAAAGTAGAAAATTGTCCTCGTCCATAAGCCAAACACTGGCATCTATCGGGATATCCACATCCAACGTGAACGATCTTCCATATGCCGGGCCGTATAACCATCGATAGCTGTGATTGTTGAATTCGGTATGTCCTGTAACTGGTGCTGTAACTCCGCTGTTGCTGGTGAAAGAAGTGCTATATGTACCACTTTCCCCTCTGTGGGTGACAAGCAAATAGTAGCGTTGTTCGTTCTCCATAGTAACCGTAATAGTTCCAGCTTCAAATTCACCGCCGCGCCGAACGAAACTTTGCCTATTTCGATATTTCAGAAAGTTCTCCTCGTCCACCCAGAACACGGTAACTGGAACGTCTACAGTAATGGTGATGACATCTGTCGCCGCGCCGTAAAACCATTTGTACATGCGATCTTGAAAGTTCACTCGACCAGAGTTATGATGAGCGGTAGCTGGACTGCTTACCGGAATAGGAGTAGCCGCCGGGTCTGGAGTTGACACCGGAGCTGGTGCTGGTGTCGGGGTCGGTGCTGGTGTCGGAGTAGGAGATGGTGGATCCCATTCCATCGGAACCGCCCGTCCAATGTTCAAAATTCCAGCGCCGTGCCTGTTGCTATCCCAAGCTTGAGGTATATCAACGTAATCTACGAAATTTCGGCGCACGGCTGCCGGACTCATGTCCGGGTTGGTCAACATATACATGGCTACTGCCGCAGAAACGTGCGGAGCTGCCATTGACGTGCCAGAAGCCGATCCAAACCGTCCTGCTGGCAAAGTACTAACAATGTCTGAACCCGGCGCAGCCATGTCCACGTTCGATCCCCAGTTCGTAAATGCCGAAGGTCTGTCGCTGGAGTCTGTCGAAGCAATAGTCAAAGCGCCAACACTTCCCGCTGGTGATCTCCGGCTCAAGTCAGCCGTATCATTGCCAGCGGAAGCAACGACAATCACGCCCTCTGCCACAGCATGGAGCACGGCGCGATCAATATGGTTTGAATGAGAACCACCCAAACTCATATTTATTACGTGCGCACCATTTTCGACCGCCCAGCGAATTCCTTCTACAATCTGCAGACTGTTACCACGCCCATTGCTATCAAGCACTTTCACAGGCAGAATCTGCACGTTCAGCCCTGGCGTGCTGTCTACAATAATACCTGCGACATGTGTACCATGTCCGCCGCTATGGTCGTCGTGGGAATTTGTGTTGCGCCCTACAGCATTCCAACCCGGCAGCACTCGGTTATATAGTGATGGATGGCTTGCGTCTACTCCAGTGTCCAGCACCGCGACCACAACTCTTTCCCGCTCTCTACCAGCTTGGCGTAGAAATTCGCTGTAAATTTCGACATTCATCCTGTTCGCGCCCCACGACACTCGCCCAGCAAGGGGCAACATGTCCACCAATGTGACCACATGATCTACCGGTGGCGTGTAGGCATCAAATTCGATCCATATCATGCCGTCTTGCGTACTTAGGAAATTATATGCCGCTTGTGCTGATTCGGTAGTGCGAAATGACAAAATAGTAGTGCCGTCTTCAAATTCCTCGACCTCTATAACCTCTAAATTTGCCCAGTTAGGTTGCTCTGACGACAGAAATATCAGTCGATTTGTGTATAACTCCAGTTCCTGGCCAGCACCGCCACCAGGTCTTATATTTGAGACTTCCTCGTCATTAATAATTCCAAATAGCGTAATAAACAGTACAAAGCCCAACAGTCCCAGTGAGTAAATGCCGACCGACATACAGTTTATCACCATGCCCGCACTAGTCAAACGACCTGGTTCAAGGCCAACCATCCTGTTAAGCTTCTTTGCGGAAATGGATAACAGGATGCCGAAAGCAGCCATGCCTATGTATAGTAGCCCAAACAGCAACGTCAACCAGATTACTCCACTAAAGAATAGCGAAACAATGCCTGTCAGAAAGAACACTTGAATGTTAACCCCAGCAAGTATGAGTGACAACACACCAACAGCTATCGACGCAATTGCCAACTTATTATTTTGCATGAATATCCCCTCGCTTTCTGACTTCCTGCATTCGATTGTAGTCAATTAGGCCAGCTTTGGATACTAATTTCTCGATGTTGTGAGTGTGTTCTCGACGAATCTCAATGCTTGTACCCCTCTGGCGTGGGGGTAACGCGTCTGTGAATACTCGGACGAATCGAAATGTCCTCTCAATATACGTATCATTCGAGAGATTTAGCAGAAAGCGCTTGCCCAAGAATCGACGTTTGAATATGTAGTTAACACCTTGGGAGCGAATGAAGTAGCATAACTCCCTTTTGCGCAAACCGTCGCTCGCATTTATGCAAAACCCCTCTAGGCAAATCTCCACATCCCCAAACTGAGTGGCTACGCCGCGTGGCAGTCGCTTCGGGATTAGCGGCAAAACTATCTCTCGACGCAACAGTGCGTTCGCAAACGGAACCAGATATATACGTCTGTAGTACAGCATGATACGATTGGCCCACCCGCAAATCGCGAATGCCACCGCCAAGATACACAGGCCTATTACCGATGCAACGAGAGGACTCGTCAGTGCAAGCAGCGCATAGAATCCGAACGTGATATGGCTGACAACTGTAAATATGCCAGTTGCGCCGGGAATCGGCACTAGCAATATAGAGAGCGCATCAAGTGCGACAATCATCGTACGTATAACAAAGAATACAACATAGGCCAGAACAGCGACCACAAATGCCACAATATTGGTGAGTATGTAGACTAATACGCCCATGCTACCTGTGGCGGATGTTATAATCGAAGCAGCGTACACGCTTGTCGCTGTTGTAACTAGGAACGCCCCCAGCACAGTACAGATGGTTCCAACCACACTCTCGATCCGGCCTAATGTTGCGTCACAAACAATCTTGGACGAACTGAGTAGGCTTAGCATAAACTTCAGCGAGGTGATTATCAGCAGTACTACAAACATGTCGATCTGTGCAATTGTCATCGGCATCAGAGCCTGTGCCAGCGGGAAGTTCTCCGGGTTAAGCACTCCGGCGTTAAGCAGATTGCCGAATGCAGACAGCGTTGTTAATGCTATAAAAGGACTACAGCTCATTGCAACCAACGGCGCGAATGCGCCGCTTAGTGTCAGCAAAGCATCGTAAGTTAAACCTTCGCCTACTGGCAAAAAACCTATCGCATGAACCACACTATAGTGAAATGTCAGAAATGTAGACACACAAGAGAGTATCAGCATTGTCAACAGCGTACCCCTGTGTTGATATGCTGTAATTTCCACAACAATTCCTCCTTCAAGCGTACGCTAACTACTATTTCATGCTACCTAAAACTGTATACGCAACACTGGCCGTATGCCGGATTCTCCACTTGATAACGAACCAAATTCGTCACCCTTAGCAACGTTGCTTACATAGTCGTTGTCGTGGTCTCTTTTAAGCCACCAGTAGCCAATTTTTGTGCTGTCGTTTTTCTCAATGTTCCAAAACTCGCTTCTTAATGATGGATTCTTTATAAGTTTTTCGAAGTCAGCCTTAGAAAGTAGGTCAATAGCATCACTCACGTTCACGTCTTCCGGACATTCCATTTTTTTCTTTAAATCTGTACTAAATTCATTACGCAGATAATTCCATACATCCGGGTATGCCTTGCGTTTTACGACTGTTTCACACAGGACGATTGCTGTTTTGTTGCTCGAATCCACGTTTACAACATACCAGTTGTAGCCGCCGATTGCAATCTTATTGCCAAAAGTGAACTGGGTGTGTTTCAGAAGCAAGGGTATTTTGGACATCGCATCCTTAGGCTTTCGTGGAAATACATAAAGTGAAATGCCACCGATAAACAACAGTGCAGACACAATTGATGCTATGATAAAAGGTATATAATTGCTATAATGGGCTACTGACGGCGTGTCTTGTGGTTCTTGTCCACCCATCTATCCCAAAGGTGGATGATGGGTTGGACAGTCGCGATGGTTCCAAGCTGAATCCATAATCGACCTGTATTATTATTTTTCCACACAGCTACGGTGACATCCCACCCCAATCCATCCATAGGATATGACGTGTCGGCTAAATTAACACGAACCTGCTGCTGTTCGAATAGAAGATTCCCAGGTGGTAGAGCACCATGTGCTTCGAACGCAATGCTTCCAGTCTCGACCAACCATATGTTTGTACTGTCGTCTATATTAATGTTTGCCATCACTTGCAGATACAGATTATTCTGACTTAATAAGGTGATAAACATCTGCTCTATATTAGCTGTTCCCTCATCGCTTGGCGGGATGGGGTTGGCTAAATCTATTCTGATACCATGAAGCGGAACAACCCATCGACCTGAACTAGGACTTTGCCACGCGTATGCGTTAACAACTAATTCAACTGAAAAATCTCCCGTATTGACCAAGCGAATGGAAACCTCTCGCGACTCGGGCTGGAAGTAATGCGGAGGGTCAAAAGTCCAATACTGGTAAAACGCAATGCTATTCTTTTCAACCGTCCATTCATCGATGTCATCGTTCAACTTAATAACATTTGCATTCACAATAAGAATCCGATTTTCATCGTCGAGCAAAGCCATAGAAAAGTTCCGATCTCCATCTAAGTTATTCGTACCCTCCGCCGATATTACAGCACACATCATGACTGCGAATGTAATTAGCACTACTGTCAACAGTCTCCCATAAAGTAGATTCATGACAACACCCCTCCCTTTGGTTGCCAGCTTTGCTGTTTAAACAATTTCGAGGTTAGACGCTCCCACTCTGCGTTGATAATTAGTACAATACCCCCTGCGGTCAACGCTCCAAGCATAACCCATGATACATAGTGCAACCAGTACAGCGCATGGACTAAATGAAGCACAAACGTTGCGCCTCCAGATATGCCAAATGCAATTGACCCTAACGCAATGCCAATCTTAATACGATACTTGACTTTACGCCTCATGCTACTGATGTTCTGTGAGTCATCACCCCGGTAAACACCTTCGATGACCACTCGACCTAACACATCTTGCGCCGGTTGCTCAACCTGACCTCTCACAAAGCCAGTCTGACTTACTATTTCAATGGCACTGGGATTCATGGGCTCAACGCTCTGTTCGAGTCTATCTTCATTTTTATCGGAATCATAAGGAATAGGCTCTGGATTATAATTATTTTGATTTCGACTGTGTTTGTCAATAAAAAAGTGCAGTGAATATAAAGATAAAAGTACAGTACCTCCTGACAACAAATGGTATGTTGTAAGCCGTTCTTTTTTATGAAATAACTGTGTGTCGGAAAAA
>Ga0131853_10017387_pt1 | contig 13092 bp, 5 predicted proteins | sample TergutLab28metaG_FD_92764 | JGI IMG/M metagenome (GOLD analysis project Ga0131853, IMG submission 92764) | Labiotermes labralis P1 segment gut microbial communities from Petit-Saut dam, French Guiana - Lab288 P1 (version 2) (version 2) | ecosystem: Host-associated > Arthropoda: Insects >...
GTGTGTGTGTGTGTGTTGTGTGGTGTGTGTGTGTGTGTGTGTGTGTGTGTGTGTGTGTGTGTGTATGTATGTGTGTGTGGGTGTGTGTGTGGGGGGAGTGTGCGTGTGTGTGTGTAATGTGTTGTGTGTGGGTGTGTGTGTGGGGGGGCGTGTGTGTGGGTGTGTGTAATGTGTGGTGTGTGTGTGTGTGTGTGTGGGGGGGGGTGCGTGTGTGTGTGTGTGTAATGTATGGTGTATGTGTGTGTGTGTGTGTCTGTGTGTGTGTGTGTGTTTGTGTAATAACACCCGCAGGGGTTTGTGTGCAGTGTGGACGTCGAGAGTGCCTAATTTGTAGAAGGGCAAACTGATCACTGTGCTCGTTGACATTTGAGTTCCTGGTTGGCCCTTGGACTTTTTGCAACATACAGGATGAATCGAAATTTGATACACGACTTTAAAAACGCAATTTATTAGCCTGCAAATTTATTGCCAGGTTTGATGGTTCTCACGGCCGTGGGTACTAAGATAGCGTCTTCTGGGATAACAACATGGCGTAATATCCCATAAGAAACTAACGGTCACTATTTATTAGTTGAAGCCTAATTTTAATGTGTGAATTTTATGGCAGTTGTCGTTTAAGAACTGTAAACCCCTAGAATACTACTCTTGTCATTTTCTACTTACCTAGAACACAAGCATCTCACATGTCAGGTCAGTAACAGTCACCTGAAGACAATGTAAAATGTTACCACCAAGTCGTTCATACGTATTAAATTTCTGCCAAACGATGGACAGAGTATACACCAAATGTTGATATCCTTAGGGAAGAAGCACCACATTTCCTTTGCTTTCACTCACACAAAAGTGACGTAATGAATCTAACGCACGTATTTCTGTTCACGTTTACCCCTGAGCCGATCCCGGTGGCCTCGCGGTCTAAGGCGTGGATCTGCGGCCGCTCGTTTGCTGGAATTACGAGTTCGAATCCCGCAAGGGTCATGTGTTGTCAGGTAGAGGTCTCTGCCGTCCCTTGTCCAGAGGAATCCTGCCGATTGTGTGTAGGTCAGTGAGTGTTACCAAGTGCAGTAATCCCCTACACCTACTCTGAGTACGTAGAAAGAGGTCAAGACTAAGAAAGAATGAAGGAAGGAAAGAAAGAAAGAAAGATAGAAATGTCACTCTTTACGTAGTTATGCCTACAGCAAGGCCGCTGAAATCTGGCGGCTGAGCTTCGCAAAGAGGAAGTAAGCTTGTGAACGTGGACGGAACGCGTCACGACCAGACCTGGTGTAATGCGCATCGTCTTTACGTCAGCCAGATTCCAGCGGTAGGCCTGCAGTCGGTGTGGGCTTCACTTCCCGCAATGTAACAAACGTGTTTGCGAACAAGCTCACTGTTGCTGTTTTCCCGTCTGTTTCAGAACATTACCACATATTCGTGGGTGACCTGAGTCCAGAGATTGAAACTCAGACGCTTAGAGAAGCTTTTGCGCCTTTTGGTGAAATTTCGTAAGTATGCACGAATTTATGTTAGTGTGTAGCTCACAGATGGTATCTCGTGTAGCTCACAGATGGTATCTCGTGTAGCTCGCAGATGGTATCCTGTGTAGCTCACAGATGGTATCTTGTGTACCTCGCTGATGGTATCTTGTGTAGCTCACAGTTGGTATCCTATGTAGCCCTGATTCAGCTGTATTCTTTTGTTCACTGGAGGTGTAGAGACCCTGAACTTTAGGGTTCATCTAAATATTGTGACTGTTTTCTTGCCGTTAGCCACCTAAACATTGTGAAGACTGTGTATGCGCCTGTGGGACTGGCGAGATGACAGTGAGTGACCGAACACATATCGTGTACATACATGTGCATATATCTAAGTACATGCACACACACGTATATTTATACATGTATGTATGCTTCCATACATACATATATACCTACATATATACGTACATACATACATAAATACATACGTACATGCCTACATACATGCGTACATACATGCGTTCATACATACATAAATACATACATACATACATACGTACATGCCTACATACATGCGTTCATACATACGTACATACTTACATAAATACATACATACGTACGTACATACATACATACATACACACATACAAACATACACACATACACACACACACATACATACATACATACATATTCACACATTGACCACAAGTATTATGGGTACGTAAATGAATATCTGTTTACTTGTATTGCAAATTTATGGATGGACATCTGTCAGAAGTATTTATCACATCTTTCTCATCGGTTTTGCAATATCTGAGTGTCTGTTGACTGTTATAACTCTTACACTTTTCATTTGTAAAATTAACGTGTTAGCAAAATCGGCATGTTCTACGGAACGGTACTGGCACAGAGCAGATCTGAGCGTGTGTGACCTTTGGAACTGAACCCCTGTGAACACTTGGCACAGAAATTCCACTATGAATGTAAAACATTGAGTAATCAGTTCATTTCATTTCACATATTGTGCTTGTGAAACGGCCTAAAACACAATCGCACAACCCATATAGTAATAATAATAATAATAATAATAATGTCTCTTTGGAGGCAATGAAGGCGTATGGGGAATGTGAATTTATCTCCACTCACTCCTAACTTCGGCACTAGATACAGTGAGTGGTCATATTCACGGTCCGGCCACTTTTTTCCCCGAGACCCTTCAAATAGGAGGGAGTGTGGGTGCCACATGAGATCTGGACGCTTGGGAGAAAACATCATTCTTGTCCGTGTGCCAAGAATCGAACCACGAGCCCTTACCTTAATTCTTGTAATAAAACCAAGTAGATGCACTAATTTCTCAAATTCATTTTTGGAATAAAAAACTACATGTTTCGGACAGAGGAACTGTCCGAAACATGTAGAGTTTTATTCCAAAAAATAAGTTTGGGAAATTAGTGCATCTAGTTGGTTTTATTATAAGACTTTATCACGATGCACGGTCACCTGAACGTCAAATTCCCTTGTTTTAATGCGTAGGTTAATTAAATAAATGGCAGTTACCCACTGCAGGTCTGTCGTTTTGCCTTTAAAGAGTGTCTCTGTCAACCTAATCGATTGCTTCCTTTATTGGCAGTTGTTGACGTTCGAATGTATGCTAAGGGTGATCCTGCGTACATCCCCATTCCAGTTCACATTCAAGATTTCGTGTTTAATGATCTTCTTTTCTTTATATATCCATTTTTACTTCTCTGACTCTTGTATCAAAACGTTCTGTAAAATCTTCCACTCGTTCTTCCAAGTACGTAGACCTATATAGTTTTGCTGTCTCTAATTCCCCTATTAATTCTTCTGTAAGGAGATGTATTTCGATCCTATATCATTCCTTTTCTTCTTATTGCACAGGTTTAGCTTGTAGTCTGTTGAAAGGGTATGTCACTGCGGTTCTAAATTCGCCATATTCTTCCCGATTAACAAATGGCACTAACTAAAAGACAATCAATCATGAATGGTTTAATCCTGCGTGCAGTCCATCTAGTTTCATTGTTGTTTTGTTCGTAAGAATAATTTCTTTCGGTTACATAATACATCATTTGTTTTGTAATTAATTCATTATTTCTTAATAATCAGTTTTATTCCCATTTCCGGGGGGGGGGGAACCGCGGTAGCACAGTGGTTAGGGCGCTGTGCTACAAATCGGAATGTCGCTGGTTCGATTCCAGATGGTGTAATTGGAATCTTTCATTGATATAATCCTACCGATCGCACTATGGCCCTGGGGTGGACTCAGCCTCTAACAGAAATGAGTACCACGAGTATTTCCTGGGGGTAAAAGCGGCCGATGCGTAAGGCTGACAACCTTACCACCATCCTGTGCCGTTGTCACGTAATCTGGGAACCTTAACTTACTGGAACCCTCTGGGCACCTCGGGCCTGTAATGGGACTGATTTACCTTTTATCTATGAGATTTAAAAAATCTGACCGACAATTATTACGTAAACGCTGCAGATTTACCTTTTTATTTTTTATTTCCATTTCCAGTTCTGACCTTAAAGTACCCGGCTATTATCACATGACCGGTTTTACTTACGCTGTCTGAACTTCATGCAGTCGTTAAGCATTATTTTACTAACCTTCCTTCGGCAGTCGCCCTTTGCTCTTTTCTTCGTTGTGTGTTTTCAGGAGACGTAATGCGTAGAGTTCCCACTTCAGGTTTGCATTTTATTTATCCGTTTTTTTTTGTCTCAATAATAGGAAAATGTATTTTTGTGTGGTGTTCGTTGGCAACTTTCGACTGCAAAACTACTGAGCGTATTTTCAGTTAGTTTTGTCTGTGGTAAATCCATACTAATGGAATATAACTTTCCTTCCTACTTTGCACCCTTCGCTGACCTTCGTATTCATTTATAGTACATACAGCTTTGTTTGACAGAGCTAATAAGCAGTTGGATACAAACCTGTACAGAGTTTAAATTGCATTGTTTGCAGTGCTGATCAACAGCAGTTAACTTTGTTCGTCACTTTTTTATGCTTTGAACCGTTTTCCGATGTTTTATGAAGTTTTATTTGGGTCTTGTATAAATTATGGATTATCGATAACCTATAATGGTAAGAGGTAGGATTCACCCTAGAACAGGCCATGAAGGCCCAGAGAGGGAGTAGAGGTAAAGCTCTACTCTTCCTTTAACCTCGGCCCTAGTTGGGGGTATGTGATCAACGCCGCGACGTGGCCACTTTACCTGAGGAAATGACCCAATAGCAGTGTATAGAGGACTGGATGGGCACCAGGCCCGTTCTGGACGGGTGTGGAAATTCTCGCCCCTTCCAGGATTTGATCCTCGGACCGTCCAGCCCGTAACGAGTTGCTATACCGACTGAGCTATCCCGGCCGACGCGGATAATGTATACTTACTTACTTACTTACTTACTAACTAACTCCATGGAGCAGAGTCTTTTTTGAGAAGCTACCCGGTTCTCAGCTAGTCAAGAAATTCCCCGCGTTTTGTGGAACCCGAAGATTCATATGTGCCCGCCACCTTTCCACATTTCGAGCCAGATAAATCCAGTCCCATCCCACTTCCTGGATATCCATCTTAGTATTATTCTTCAATCTACACCTAGGTCTTCCAAGTAGTCTCTTTCCCTCAGTTTCTCCACCAAAACTCCGTATACACCTCTCCTCTACTCCTTACGTGCTACATGCCCCGCCCATCTCATTCTTATCGATTTGATCACGCGAATGGTATTTGGTGAGGAGTACAGATCAGTAAGCTCCTCATTATGTAGTTTTCTCCATTATCCTGTTACCTGGTCCCTCTTACACCCCAAATATTCTCCTCAGCACCCTATTCTCAATCGCCCTCAGCCTACATTCCTCCCTCAGTGTGGACGACCAAGTTTCACACCCACACAAAACAACGGGCAAAATTACAGTCCTCTATATCTTAATCTTTATATTTTTGTATATCAAACTTTTTAAGACAAAAGATTCTTCGCCGAATAACAACAAGCATTCCCTGACTTCATTCTTTTCTTAATTTCGTCCCGAATAGAATTTTGATTCGTTAAAGTTGTTGTCAAATATCTGAATTCTTCCACCCTTTCAAAGGAACTATTATCAATCTTTATGTAACGTGTAGGGGTACATATTAAATTCAGTGGGGCACGTGAGGCATTGTACTACAAGCCGGAAGGTCACGGGTTCGATTCCCGATGGTGTCATTGGAATTTTTCATTGACATAATTCTTCCGGCCGCGTTATGGCGCTGGAGTTGACTCAGCCTCTAACAGAAATCAGTACCTGGAATATTTCTATGGGGGTAAAGGTGGCCGGTGCGTAGGCGTGACAACCTTACCACCTTCATGTGCTGACTGTCTTGAAATCTGGGAGCCTCAACCTTCCGGAACCCTCAAGGCCTGTCCAGACCTGTAATGGGATTGCTTTACCGAAGGGTTCAAACTTGCTGTATGGCACACTTGGCCCCCTGTTCAAGGAGTGCCGGTGGTCTCTCTCCAGAGGTAAAGCGGCCTAGACATGTAGCTGCCATGTAGCGCCGAAATTCAGAATGATTTCAGCTGTACCTCCACTCCCCCAGACACTGTAATGGCGTGTAATCTTCAAGATCACGGACAGTTACACCTTTTACTGTACAATGTTTGTTGTGGGTCATGCATTATGTAACTACACAATACATCATTACCTTCATCCCCTTGCTGCCCAGTTCTAACGTTCAGATCTCCTTTTCAGTGGTTCGCCAACAGCTGTAACCTTTGTTCTTTCCTTTGAGCAAATTATCCTATTTACGCAAGGTTCGCTAAATTGCTTACTTGATTCTCATGTCATAGCCGTATCTTCGTACCTGAACCACCAACTTGTTGGGTTAGCTCTTTATGCTCAACTTGAAATCTATTTCATTTCTGTAATATATCATTAGGTGTAATGTCTGAGATAAGCCTCAGGCACGTGTTGCTCCTGCCATGCATGTTTAATTAGAGCGAGGCAACTCAGAGGGCGTGTACGAGCTACAAGACAATAATTAGCACGCCCTTGTTGCTTGCGTGCTACCCCGACCACTCATGAGAATTAGACAGCTGAATCCATCTATCTGCTACTGGCCACTATGACGTCATTCGCACCCTAATATCGTAATGGTTGCCACATAGGAATTAATAGCAAGCCCTCTCATGGAAGAAGTTACATCGCCAGATTCTGCATGTCTGTCTGTCTGTCTGTCAGTTAATTCATTTCCAGGTCTTTATATTGTGGCCCTCAACATGGTGGTTTATTGGTTATAATCTATTCCTCTTTGAATAAATAGCTTCTTTGTCCTGAATACAAACCACCGTTTCCTTATTTGTGTCAGTCCCGCTAAGGCTTTTGTGATTTTGTGCACCTAAACCGTTAGAGACTGCTTCTTGTCGCATCCTTTTTTGTTCATTACCGACACAGTAACCTTAAAAGAATTTATCAAATTTATCAAATGACGCAGTTAACTTAAGCGGAGCAAGAACACTAACCTACAGATATTTGTTAAATTAACATAAGCCATACCACTGTTGACTGACTCGCCGTTGTAGTTTCTGACTTCCTTTCGTAAAATAACATACGCTTACAATCGTGCGGACTTGTACAGCGAGAATATTACAAATTCAGCTGATGGATTTTCAAATGTTGTGTTATTGTAGATAAATTTAACATTCATAAGTCCGTGCATCGCTAATATATTCGCAGAGTACAACCAAAAAGATGCACGTTTCACAATTTATTTATTTCTATAAGATGCTCTACACGTTTCAGACGGGGTTTCCGTCCATCATCAGGAGCTCAAAACTGCACATACAGCGTCAGGTATTTGTCAGGCCAATACCTGACGCTGTATGTGCAGTTTTGTTCTCCTGATGATGGACGGAAAAAACCGTCTGAAACATGTAGAGGGTCTTACAGAAATAAATAGATTGTGAAACGTTGCATCTTGTTGGTTGTACTCTGCGAATATATTGTTGATAGTTGGGAATATTTCATCTCTTATATGCTGTCTAATTTTTTTTTGGGGGGGGGGATGCGAAACGTGAAGTTGGCGACAGAACTAAATAATCTTACTGCTATAAGCTAAATATAGAATCACTCTACCTTCGCAACTTCAGTTTCTGCCGTGACTGCTACTGTATTTGCAACTTTAATACCCATTTATAATCTCGTAACATCCATTCATTCAACCCTGTACTGCGTGGATGCATGTCTGATCCTTATCTATTCTTTATTATTAATTTCTGCTTGAAGAGGTTACCAAACGCTCGAAAAGACAAATCGGAGAAGAAAGAGAATAAAAACGATAAATATTGTCATGTATTGTCCGTGTTTTCACTGATAATGAAACCACCCATAAGCATTTACTTACTAATCTTGTGTCTCAAATTGTTAAAATACACGTACACCGTAATTCCTAGCCAGTACTACACAAATGTTCAATTATTTCTAACTAACACCACCCACGTTAAGATCGCGATGGCCATGAATGAACTTGTGAACTTCTCTCCTAACATTTAGAACGAATGCACGTGCCTAACGATTGTACTGTTGACAGCCTGGGGGTGCAGCCAACATCAAATTTATAATCGCATTCGTAAGGGCTCCAAAATACATCTCTTGAAAGCTTGCGCGATTAAAATTGATTTCAAGTCCATTTACTGAGAATAGAGATAATTCTGATAGTGTAGTTTAGAGTCGGTTGGACGCCGTGAGTCAGCCAAGTTCTTCAGTTGTACTGCGTCGCCCTTATCGGCGTCCTGTTCAGCCTGCTACTCCGGTCGCCTGTCCCATTTATAGGCAAACCGTCGTCCACCACAAAAAATTTTGACGCTACTTGCAGTAGCTATGAGAGTAACGATAGGAGTACGATTTTGCCCCTTGTTTTAGTGCCGCTGGAGTTCATATTTGGCACAGTTAAACTCTTGACATAGAACAAATGAATATCATTTTTGTACACAGCTATTCTAATCAAGAGCTCTAAAGCAAAGTGTTAATATTCATTCATAACGACTAGGAGCAGGTGGGATACGAACATGTAAAAAATTAGAAATGGTATGGGAAGAGGGCTGAAGGATGCATGGCAACACTGTGCTCTATATCAGGAGGCTTTAATCCGACACTAACACTAGCTTGCTCTTATACAACCCCTAGACCTCACATCCATCCCTTTCATGGATTGCTCCCCCTCAAACACGGTTTACTGCGTCAACATTTGTCCGGTTAATCCGCGGCAGGGTTCCGACCGGTCTGGGCAGCAGATTGTAAGAGAGAAGTATCACCCCTACTCATCACCTTGCACAAAGCCCGTCCGTTCCTGGTGCTCTGGTTTGGCTTTGCTTTGTAGACACAAACACACACACACACACACACACACTGGCTGACATCTTGAAAACTGCGGTGTGTACTTTGAGTCGCAAATTCTCTGCTTCAACAATGACGTCAGGTACAAATAGACAAAGCAAGCTACTGACGTCATATATATAATATCACAATAACGTAACGTGTCGTCTGAAGTCATAGTACTGAAGCTGTGTGCACCACGGAACCGGTATAGTGCAGTCGGTATTGTGACTAGGGTACAGGCTTGACCAACCGGGGTTTGAGTCCCGGCAGGGGGCAAGAGAAGTTTTGCTTTCTCCAAATCGTCAAGACCGGCTCTGGGGCCCACCCAGCCCTTACTTAATGGCGAACGGTGTTCTTCCCCGGAGGTAAAGCGAGCGTGAAGTTGATAACTTACCTACAACCAACGCCAAGACAAAGAATGAGTAGAGCTCTATACCTCTACTCCCTCTATATATCTTCGTGGCGTGGACAGGGACAAATTTTACGAATTTGACATTCATAGGACCGTGCATCGTGATATATTCTCATAATAAAAGCCAACGAGATGCACTATTTCTCAGCTTTATTTTGGTAAAGAACTCTACATGTTTCGGACAGACTTACTTCCATCATCAGGAGTCTCAACACTGTATACACAGCAACTGGTATTTTTCATGATAATTATCATGACAAATACCAGTTGCTGTGTATACAGTACCAAGACTCCTGATAATGGACAGTAAATCTGTCCGAAACATGTAGAGTTCTTTACTAAAATAAAGCTGAGAAATAGTGCGTATTGTTGGCTTTCATTATGAGACTAGGAAGGATAGATTTACCTCTATGTTTTCGTTTTCCATAAAGATATAATTGTTGTGATATTGTGCCACAGTCACACTTATTCGTCTAACTAAGATAAATGTTGTAGAATTTTACGTGAACCCGAACGCGTGTGACGTGTTTGTTCAAAATAGTTGTTATTTTACGTGCTTAAATATGCTATGAAATAAAGGTATATATCAGAATCCACAGGTTTATGTTCATAAATATTAATAGATTCGAGATCCCACTGAAGTTCTGAGAACACATCCTTAGAGATAAGCCTAAGGTAAGGGCGTTAACGGCTAGGTTATTTTTCACCCACTGAAGCACGAATTTCTCATAAGGTTTCCATCACACAATAAACACCCAAGAATATCCATTAAAGGGACCTATAGTTAATACTGTACAGGGAAATATTCTTCTCTCTTATTATTGTCGGACTCGTATGGAACGGATGCAGACAATGTGTGGCCAGTACTAGGGTTTTTTTTTTAATATTAAAGGAGGTGGCACTGTTCTTGAAACGGTTATTTCCGTGAGTGCTGAATGAGATTTACACGTTTTCGTTGTTATACCGTGCATGTTGTCAAGTCACTCATTTATTTTACCAACCACTGCACATATATAAATTTATAAAATTTACACATTAAAACATTAAAATCGCTCCGACATGTTTCGGTCCTAGGACCATCATCAGGGAGCTATGTCGTCCTTCCTAAAGTCACACTATTAAAAGTCATATTAATTTCACTATTCCAGTTGGGTATTGTGGCAGCATGTTTTAATGTGTAAATTTTATAAATTTATATATGTGCAGTGATTGATAAAATAATTGAGTGAGATTTACACACTTTACACTTTCAGAACCGTGCATCGCGCACTGTGTACGTGAGAAAGACCAACAATTTGCACATTTTATTTCCTTTATTTGCTTCAGTTATGCTATCCTCTTCATGTTTCGAACAAACAAGTTCATCATCAAGAGGTTACTGAGTTCCAAACGTAACGTCTTAGCGACTAGACATCGTATAGGTGCATGGAAAATGCTATATTCTGCCTGTACAGAAGTAACCTCCTGATGATGAACTTGTTGGTTCGAAACATGAAGAGGATAGTATAATTGAAGCAAATTAAGGAAATAAAGTGTGCTACTTTTTGTTCTTTCTCACATATACAGATAATTACATAGTGTATCGGTTCGTGAAGTTATGATTTTAACTTTATTTTTGTCACTACTGTGTCAAAGAGACCATCACGGTTTGTCCCAAGTGTCATGATAATAACTAAGTTGTTAGCTGCTACCACGTGTCATATACTTTGCACATCTTATGGTCTTCTGTTAAGCATTTTTTGTTTTCAAATTTACCAGTTACGAAGACCGGAAGGAAGGTTGAGTTTACGTTGTAAAATTATCCATTTATGATCTACTTAATGGCTCCGTCAGTCGCCAAGGCTACAGAACGTCGAATTTTGGAAGTACGTGTGTGAATAAAGACTTGTAAAGATGTGAAAGGGAGCGGACATGACGTTATATAAAGTTCCGGCGTGTGTTTGGAGGGACTTGAGAAACCCATGAGAAGTGTGTCAGGATTGCCGGTCTACTGATCCAGTTGATGCATTACCCACCCCTGACGTCCAGCTGAACTCTGACTACTAGTCTCAGGACTGCAAACTTACAAGAAACTGGTGCATAAATAAAACATTCCTGTCTGTTTTTGCTCGCTTTGTACCTCCATTCCTTCCCACTGACGCTTCCTTCCTCGCAGTCATTACCTCGCTGCTGTCCAATTCGCTTCTCGTACGCTCATCCTGCCCACTTCGTGTCCTGTCACCCATTGCCACCTAACAATACCAGCTAATGAGTTGTCACTCGATAGCCACAGATATTAGAGCTGCAGGGAATGTTCGGCTGGAACAAAAACCTCAGGACATCAGTGTTATTGTTTGAGCGTCCCGCACAGAAAGTCAGCTGCTTTCCTGCATAACGAAGAGTTTTGAAGCACTGAACGCATGGTTGGTTTCATACTAACTTCAGAATTTTTTTCATTATTCATAATTAAACGGGTGTTTACACACACTTCAAGCCCGAGGCTTCTAACGGAAAACGGAACAAAATATCACACAAGTCAATAGCATTGAGCCTTTGGCTAAACAGCATTGGAACCAAAGACGTTATGCAAATATGATTTGACACCAAGAATATAAGGAAACCTTTCCTAGTAGTTCGGGGATAGAAAGGAATGAGGAAAATGTGTAGAAATATAAGGTGAATTCAGTAACCTGTAGCATCTGTAAAACAGATTTACATGTAAATTTTCACTTCCGGGCAGGCGTTTTTACACAAATGTACAAAATGAGTAAATGGAATTTTACTAATCATTTCAAGATCGTAACCAACGTTCGTTAAATGTGGACACACGTAATAGCACACAGAGAGTCTGCTTCCATTAGTCTCATGGGGCAAATGTTGTGATGCTTCTAGGGCCTTAGCAATTTTAATTCAAAAATCATTCTGGCTCTCCATGTTACGAAGAGCAGTGTCGTCAAATGAGCCAAAAATTGTTCACATCCTGCAGTAGTAATTCTTTGCTACTAAAGAAATATTTTCACTTGACGAACAAGATCGGCTTCATACTCCAGATTTCATTATCGAATACTCCACTGTTATAATCGATTTAGCGTGGGAGCAAATCAACTAGCGGGCGCATCGTAACAGACGCAGAAGACATTTTTTGTTCGCTCCTCTCCGAAGCAAACATTGACAGGTTCATTCTTTTTTTCTTTCTTTCTTTCTTCGTATTTCGTTAGTCATCGTTTGCTTCATTCATCTTGTCATTTCTGTTCATTCTCACAGTTTTCCGCAACAAAAGACGCTATGAAGGAATATACTATATGCAGGGAACAATGAAACCAAGTTACAGGGGTGTACATACGTGTAACTTGCTGTTCCAGTAACGCCATAGGTAGCCAGACCACGGAGTTGACGTTCAGACGACCGTGCATCGTGATAAATTCTTGTAATAAAACCAACTAGATGCACTAATTTCTCAAATTTATTTTTGGAATAAAACTCTACATGTTTCGGACAGTTCCTCTGTCCATCATCCTGTTGATGATGGACAGAGGAACTGTCCGAAACATGTAGAGTTTTATTCCAAAAATAAATTTGAGAAATTAAGTGCATCTAGTTGGTTTTATTATAAGAATAATCCAGACCATGGGTTTGCGTGTTGGAGGAAACGAATTGGTTGTACTAATTTTCTCTTCCAGTTGTTGTTGTTGGTAGACGCCACACACACACACACACACACCCACACACCACACACACACACACCACACACCACACACACACACACCACACACACACACACACACACCCACACACCCAAACCCCACACACACCCACACCCCACATCCACACACCCACCCGCAAAACAAACACACACACCACACACACCACA
>Ga0131853_10017388_pt1 | contig 13092 bp, 13 predicted proteins | sample TergutLab28metaG_FD_92764 | JGI IMG/M metagenome (GOLD analysis project Ga0131853, IMG submission 92764) | Labiotermes labralis P1 segment gut microbial communities from Petit-Saut dam, French Guiana - Lab288 P1 (version 2) (version 2) | ecosystem: Host-associated > Arthropoda: Insects >...
CAGAAACATCAGCGTGATTCTGATCACACAGAACCTCTTTCACCAGGGTCGTTATTGTAGGGACATTTCTCTAAACGCGAAATGTCTGGTCCTATTGAAAAACGTCAGGGATAAGAATCAGTTCATGTTTAGGCCCGACAATTTTACTTCGAAAAGAGTGCTAGCCTCAACAAGGCCGACCTGGACGCGTTTCAACGTCCCCACGGGTACCTATTTCTAGATCTGTCACAGGATACCGATGATCGCCTGCGTTTTCGAACCGATATATTCCCGACAGAACAGACCATCGTCTATTCGCCGATAAGTGATGAAGAGAGTGAAATCGAATTATCACGCCCTTTACGTACTCACGACGGCCGAACAGAAACTGCGTAAGGCCATAATATCAAACTATAACAAGGAACTCGTGAATAGCATAAGGAAGTCCAATCTTATTGTCTTGAAGGGTAACGTCAAGTTGACAATTTGTAAGACACGTAAATTGCGAAAGCACAAAATCACACTTCGCAAGCTGGCCGACAAGTAGTTCCACTGTCTACCAAGAAGAAGCTCATTGCTCAACGAGGCGGATTCCTGCTCCCTCTGCTCAGCGCTATTCTGCCCGAAATCACCAGCTTGATCGTTTCCTCGAAATAATAATAATTTATGTAGTTTCGGCCGAAACGTTTTCCGGAGAGGTCCGAAAAAAAACTCCACCTCTTGTTTTGGCTCCTAAACTGAAGTCTCCACAACCTCCTCCGTAGAAGAAGAAGAAGAAGAAGAAGAAGAAGAAGAAGAAGAAGCGAAAACGCGAAAAGCAACACCCACTACGGCAAATGGGTTAAATTTCGAAAAAAATGGTAGAGGCCGATATCACACGCAAGACGCGTATGAAGGCGATCGCATATTTTCTACAGAAAGTCTTACAAGAACCCGCATTCTCCCCCCGTACTGTAACTTACGCGAAGAAGAAGAAGAAACAGCCGCCGCCGCCGGCGCCGCCGTCGCCGCCGCTTCTGCCAACGCGACATTTCGAAGTCACGACGCAGACGGAACCCGTCGCCATACCCTCCACTTCGGTGGTATACGAGACGCCTAAGCCGACGACGATGATAATGGTAATGATGATGATTTTGTCAATGGAGATACACGGGCGTTCGGTAGGGAGAATGTCGGCTCCATAGCTAGTACGTGCATTATGCCATATCTCTCCAACCGCCGCCGCCGCCATCTCGACGACTGGTACCGTATCAGAAAAGACGGTGACTCGTTCAAGATAGGCGATTCCAGAGTGCTCGTAGATACCGATAGCGATATCACGATTAGGGCAAAAGAATTTAGAGGGACGATCGGATTGTGGGAGATGTTGACGCGCAAGAGTGTGGATCGAAGGAAAACCACGACAGACGATCTGGAAAAAATATAAGAAAATATTGGAGTTGACTAACGCTCTTTTGACCGGCTACCAGCATGGCGCCGACATACAGATAACGCGAGGATCTAAATATTGTGACGTCATTGCTCCCCTATTCCCACATATCCGGAGACGACGTACATAAACAGAGTTACGTCGTCGGTGGGTAAAGTAATGATGGCCACCGCCGCAACCGCCGCCGCTAGCAGATTGTACAATTACCCCGCCAGACCTATGACGTTTTCGACCCTGCGAAAACTCGGTGTGGCCGTGAAGAAGAAGAGTAATATTAAACTCGACGAAGTCAGAGATTGACTAAAGAAGCAAGATGCTTACACACTCCACCGACCGATCAGGAAGCGTTTCGCACGCAACCCCTATATGGTGAATAACATGATGGACGTCTGGGAATGCGACCAGGTCGACGTCCAGGCTCTCGGCAAATTTAACGATAATTACAATTACATATCCGTCATTGATGTATTTTCCAAATTTCTACACATGGTCCCCCAGAGGTCAAAGATAGGTACAGAATTTGCTTCGGCATTTACATCGATATTCGAGGACTCTAGTCGCCGCAGGCTTCCCGTCTGGGTGCAAACAGACAATGGCAAAGAATTTTGAAACGCGAGGGCAATTAATTTCATGTGTGTTGGAATCCCGACGTTAAATGTAGCTTAGTCGAACGCGCGCATCGGACAATTCGCGATAGGCTGTATAAATATTCCACCTACAAAAATACCTACAGGTATATCGACGTTATTCCAAAATTTGCAAAGTCTACAATTACACGGTTGACTCGGCGACGGGCACGTCCTCGCGATATGGAAGAGGATTGAGGCACGGAGACGCGGCGTTCGCGACGCGAAGGCCAAGTTTCATGTGGGGCAACACGTGCGTATCAGCAAGGAGAAGATGAAGATTGCCAGGAGCGCCGAGCAGAATTTTACTACGGAGATATTTCGAATCGCGAAGGTGATAAAGAGGCGTCCGCGACCTCTCTACGAATTGCAAGTTTTAAAAGATCTCCTATAGAGGGGCAATTCCATCAGGAAAAACTGACCCGGGTTCGCGTCACGAGACGTACAGTCTATAAGATAGATAAAATACTGAACAAGCGGTTCAGACGCGGCATTTTAGAATATCTAGTCCGCTGGAGAGGTTAATCGAATGACTTTGATTTCTGGGTCCCGACATCGAGCGTGAGAGATGTCCCACGTCGATCCGAAACACTTTTAAGTGACGTTCACAGCCTAGTTGGCTCGGCCTGTAGTACTGGGTTCTTCCGACAATTGGGAAGTGGGGGTATGCCAAATCTCCTATCCTCCGTACAGTGTGGCTAGGTTTAAACACATGAAAATTATTGACGACACTAGAGGCTTTTTATATTGCAATCTGATATCGCCTCAGTATGTGGGTAGAGCCCTGGTCCGTTGTATGGGGACGTTTATTTATTTGTCAATCTCGGGTCAACACGTGTTCGATACTGTCTACTACCTGCCCGTCGAGAAGCGGACGTTTAAATGTATAAGGATAGAGATATTGCAATTGACGGGCAAGCCGGTCGAATTCAGGAGTACTGCTACATCTAATCCCGGGCGTCCGAATGAAGATCAAACTCAAAAAGGCCAAGCCGATTTTCTACCTGATGAACAAGGATGCGGAAAGAAAAACGGTCATCAAGTTTCTCTTCGACCAACTTTTGGTCAATCGCGTCAGACCCAGTCCGTCGCTCCTTTTGGCGCACAACGTCGCTCTCGGAAAGCGTGCTCTCGCACGCTACAATGTGACCAGATTCGAATTGAAGTCTTTCACCTTTTCTAGCGGACTGCAATTACTTTCCATAGACTTCGCCGTGTTGGGAACCATCCCAAAACGACTGTTATTAACCATGGTGAAGAACACGAAATTTCTCGGCTCCGTGACGACGAACCCCTATCATTTCCGCCACTACGATCTGAGTTCTTTCGCCCTGAATGTGAACGGCTGACAGGTACCTAACGAAGGTCTGTCTCTGGGCATGGACCACTGTAAGGCGTCAGTAATGGGGTACAGGACGCTCTTTGAAGGTTCGGGCATTCACCACTCGAACTCGGGTCTACAGATAACTCACGACATCTATATAAACGGCTATTTCATGCTATTCTTCGACTTGACAACCGACCGAGCCGCCTCTGAGGGACATACGTCACACCCTGATAATGGCATTATCAGATTGGATTTGAAATTCATCATGCCCTTACCCGAAACCATAACGTGCATATTCGACGTCCAATACGATAATTCGTTTCGCGTAGATACCTCGCGAAAAGTCATAACGGATTTTTCAATTATGAACACGACGCAGATATTGTGTACGTTGAAGGACGTGAGATCGTTCTTGGCAGTCTTCCCCTCGGATATGTTGCCTCGCTCCGTCACGCAATTTAGCACGGACATAATCAACGCCGATCCTCACACGGACAAAGGTTCACACTGGCTAACCGTACATTTTCTACCAAAATTTTCAAGCGCCTATTTCTTCGATTCGTACGGTATCGTACGGCTCGTCCCCGACATAGCGGCCTTCATACGACGTAACTGTACCGTCTGGGATTATAACAGGAGACAACTGCAGTGTGTGACGAATAATATCTGAGGCAAATATTGCCGTCTATTCGCTCTCTACGTGGACTCGAGTTTCACCGCCCAACAATTCGAAGGGCAATTCGACGGTGCGTCTTCAACAGCAGACCGTCAGATCGTCCGAGCCATCGATTCCGAATTCGGGTCGCCGCGGCGAGGTAATGGCGACGGCGGCGGCGGACAGTGCAGCTCCAGCTTTCTATAAAGGTAGGTAGTTAATCTTAGTTTCGTCATTCTCAGCTATGTCGACCGCCGATATAGAGGTTGTAATAGATTTCGAATTTTTGAGAGGGCGCCAGAGTGAGATAGTGGTCAAGGAACTCTCTGTGGCGGCCAAAAACATGATCGATTCGTTCCGTTTCAAGAGCCCCTTTAGGATGACGTCACACTGTTCAGACGAAAACGGGCTGAATTGAGGAGAAGGGCACATAGCCTATCACGATCTGTACATGGTCGTGAGTGAGGCGGTAGCGGGGTTCGCTCACCTCTACTGTTATGGCGTTACGAAATGCAAATTTCTCACCGAACTGCTGGGTCGCTCTATTCCTAACCTGCACAATTTGAACTGTCCTCAGCCCACATCCTTCAATCATACACGCCGGTGCAGCCTGCCTTGTCACAAATTTCCAAACGTCAATTGCGCATTCTAAACCGCGCATTCCCTATACGATTGGTTGATGTTCCACCTGCAGACGAAATCTTATATAAGGTGCCTAAAGACATGGCACGTCATTCGTCCAAATTGGTTTCAGCTGCTTAAAACTGAACGAGCGGTAGGCTGCCCGATCACTCTGCCCTCGACAATGTCTACTAGAAGACGTCGGCCAGACGCTACCGAAACATCTTCGCCCGAAGCATCGGCGCCTAAAAGCTTCCGACCGCCAGTATTTAACTCCTTCAACTTCTACGCAGAGGCCGTCAATATGATATTCGTTCCTAAAAGGGTCCTATTGCGACGCCTTTTTTTCATCCACGAAGACAGGACCTAATACGTCTCCGTCGGTTTCTATCCCGCTCGAGATAATCATCCCTTCGTCGAATTCGTATCGATGAAGAAGAACGGCTCTACCATCCTCATTCTGGACGATCGGCAGGTCAACAAGATGGCGAAATATCTGCCTACGGTATGCGAGTCCATGTGTGGCAACGAGCAGTACGGGTGCAAGGAAGGCGATTTTAGACTGAACACGACCGGAAGTTACAGGATCGCTCGATTGTATCTCGATAAACAGTACATCGGCCTAATACTCGGAGACTTGCTATATCTCGCGAGAATGTTTCACGTCCTTCAAAATCACCTGAAATTGTGCACTCTCTGCCCGACATCTTGGCACATGTGACTGTGGCTTTAACTTCGGTTAATTATGTCGAACCTGCTCCTAACGCCAGTAAGAACATAGTGTATTACCAACTGTTTGACAAACTCAAGACGAGATTGTAAAAACATAATTATTACACAAATACTTATTTTTGTCTGCGGTTTGTACTTGCCTACACTCTCAGTAGCCTTACTTATTATTATTATTATTATTGTTAAAGCACGTAGCAGCTTCTACATATTTTTCACTTTTAAACAAATGTTTACTGTTCGAAAATAAACTACTTCATACCAGAAAAAACAACGTGTCACTTTATATTCACACGACGTGTGAAACCAAATCATTTCGAGTCGACGCCAATGGAGTACAGACCTAATTCTAGGCCAGAGCAAAGCAGCCCACCTCAAAGCGCCACGATCATCTGGCAGGGGCTAAATATTTAATCTTCCATAACAAACATTTGCGATTGAATTCATACACACATTGGCCTCACGATATGAATCCTTCTCACGATTCTTTGAGTGCTACGGGTTTCTACTACACAGGTATATACATCATCACTATCTCTGTATCAATGTTAGAATTGTTATCTTCGAGTCTACATACGTCATTTTATTTACAGGTCAAGGACAATATGCTTTCACTGTGTCGGAGGTTTAAAAAAATTTGCGTCCCGCAGAAGACGCTTGGAGGTAACTCGCACTCTGGTTCCCGTATTGCGTCTACATTCGTTATATCAAGGGAGAAGAATTCATACGCGAATGTCGGAGTTGTGTACACTCGTGTAATCACACTGCACTAACCTGTTTTTCCGAAACTGCTACTGAACGGTCGCAGGCGAGTCGACACCTTCCCGGCACCTCTTCTACATAGACGTGTGTGATGGACTGCAATGTGCATGTATCAGATTTGGTGCTCATACTTTTGAGGCATTGTGGGTATCCAGCAAACTACATGGGAAATACGGGTAATTTTTTTTTGCTTGCTTCAGATCCTAACAATGCCACAAAGATACGATCACTAAATAGGACATATACACCTACCGCCAAAAGACAACTGGATCCTGGACGAGCGAGTCGAAACACCTTCACTGCACCTCTTCAGTGTAAACGTGTGTGATATGGGCTGGAAAGTGTATTTATCAGAATTGGTGCTCATAGCTTTGAGGCATTGTTGGCATCTAGGGAAGCAAATTACATTACCAGAAATGTACGTGCACTATATATGACAAAAACACCTAACCTGCAAACGACAAAGGTAGCTGAATCCTTGACGAGCGAGTCGAAACACCTTCACTGCACCTCTTCTTCAATGCAGACGTGTGTGAGACGAGATGCAAAGTGCATGTATCAAATTTAGTGCTCAAACCGGTTAGGCGCGGTTAGCATCTATGATAACGTAAGAAGAAGCGGACTATGGGGGGAAAAATTGCGGGTATTTCTTCTTCAAGATGCTAAACGTCGCATGACAGGCTTGACCACTACAAAAGACTTATACACTTTCACGGCAAACAGCTTACTGCTCGGCAAAAGTGGATCCTGGACACGCGTCACCTGAAACGAAATATTATCTTATTCCTTTGTCATGTACGCAGGGTAGAAAGTAATTTTCTCGTTCTACAAACGTTACAAAGGTGCAAGATAGTAATTCGATTACTCGTCTAAAGACAAACAGAGAGAGAGCAAGTTATGTAATCTGTAGTATTATTAAAAACATGTAAATGAAACTTTTTTTTTCATAAATAGTAATGTACTTACCGAGCAACACCGACTTCAGATGCGTGTTCACACAAGTACGTGCTACCTCTTTAATCTAATAACACGTTACTGTCTCCTAGTATTCAGTACGACAGTACTGTTAGGTAACAAACAATGAAGACGCACTTACCCAACAACCAGGCTTGTCCTTGAACCATGAACAAACGTGTCGATTTAAATAATCCCTTGTTACATTCACGTGAGGAGCTTCGAGCCACGTTCCACTAACGAGTCTACCTCTACGTAGTGAATGCAACACTGTACTGTTACATGATCCGAGCTCAAAGTTGACCGTGCCAAATGTACTTATTCTTTTTTATTCACTAATATCATTGCATCAGCATTTTAGTACTGCACACTGGTAAAAAAATAAATCACTCACTCTTCGAAAAACATGTAATGCAAGACTTATACTGATGCATGTCCATTAATTGCCACATGTGTCAAAATAATTCAAATTAAATAATCCCTGTTTGCACTTACATACATAGCTCCGAGACACATTCTGCTAACAGGTCTACCTGCATTTCGTGAATGCAGAACTGTCCTATCACATCACCCTGTTGAGAATGTGTTTCTACGCTAATATCTTCGATGGCAGCTTTTGCATATCCTTGTGGAGAGAAATCATGTTTGTTCATGCATACGGTTAATAAGATCCTACATTTTATGTAATCGCGTGTCTTTATTTTAAAAGAAGGGATGGTTCAAGCGGCAGGATTCGAATCTAGAATCGTTCAATTATGAGTCCGGAATCTTACCGATTCAGCAAACTCTTTTCAAGAAACACAACAGACATATAAAGTGTACTTCAAAACTAACGCCCTGGTTACCGCGCTGACCGCAAATTGTAAAATGACCGACTTACACTTCTTGTACTTATTACACTCTTGCATTCATTACTACCAATCACGTGGTCTTCCTTTAGCGCAGGGGCCATGGAGTTACTTCTACAAGACAGTACGGGGGCGCGCATGCTACCAAACTGTACGGCGACTTTTTTTGACTACAAGACTGTACGGGGACACGCGCACGCTACCAAACTTTACGGCGGCTTTTTTTATTTCCGAATTCGAGGGCTTTTGCACATTTTTTACTACAAGACTTACGGGGGACACTACCAGACTGCACGGCGGGCGGCAAACACCCTGATGATGGCAGCTTTTTTCCCAGTCGAAAACCGATCCATTTCGATAATATTATACACTTATTACACTCTGGCATTCACTGCGACTTAGACCACTCTCGCTCCATACTCCACAAGTCACGTGAAGGCTTTTGACCATTTTTTCCGACTACCAGAATGTACGGGGGCACATTACCAAACAACACGGTGGCGGCTTCGAATTTGGGGCCTTGTGCCCATTTTTTTACTGCCAGACTACACGGGGGCAACCACCCTGATGATGGCTGCTTTTTTCCCCGTCGAAAACCGATCCTTTTCAATAATATAATTATGCACTAATTACACTCTTGCATTCACTGCGCCTTAGATCACTCTTGCTCCATACTCCACACGTCACGTGATCTTCATTTAGCGTAGGGAGGGCGATGGAGGCACCACTACCAAACTGCACGGCGGCACATTACCAAACCGCACGGCGGCACATTACCAAACCGCACGGCGGCACCAACCTGAAGATGGTTGCAAAAAATCTAGTCGAACGCCGATCCTTTTTAATAATGTGGACCAAACCCGACCCCTTTACTACTAATGTTGATTGTCTAGTTGTATACCTAAAAATATTATGAGATTTGTTTCGGCAGGCAAATGTTCGGTAAATGTTATATGTCAGGATAAATTTTAGTATTTTAGTCTTTTCCCTATTTAATTCTAGCTGACCGGCCTGAAACCATTTGAGGGAGTTGTATAGAACTTAGTCGAAGTTTCTCTTAAGTTCCTCATAGCAGTTAGTGGAAATTTGAATACTTGTGTCATCGGCATACACTTTGATACTGGAACTACCATCAATTGAACCAGGTAAATCATTAACATACATGCAGGGTGTCCCGGGGGGAATGTGCCAGACTTTGGGAGAATGTTCCTTAAGTTAAAGTATACCGATATAACCCAAAACACCTATATCCAAATTTGAAAGGTTACGGAGATAATTGCGGTTCCACGTACTGCACCTGTGTCGCGTGATGTGTTACAAGTACACTGTGCATGTTCGTCCCTTAGCCTACAGCCGAGTCAAGCGCATTCACGCTGGGACTTAGTATCAAAATTTGTCACTGTTACAGTTAATTTTGAGGAGTTGTAAAAATGCCTTTTGTGTTTTCCCACATGGAATATTGTGACATGCATTTTGTGTATGGATTTTGCGATGGCAATGCACGTGCTGCTGTTGACGAATACCGAAGACGTTTTCCCGACCGAAGGATTCCATTTAGGGGTGTATTTTCTCCTATTCACCAGACAGTGCGTGATACGGTTTGTCTTCCGAGTGTTTCTGTGCAGTCCGAAAGGGAGGTGGTACCATTGATTAACACACGAGAGAACATTCTTGGGATGGTTCAGAGAAGTCCACGACTGTCCACTCGTGGAATTGCCTCTCGGCGTGTCACGTATGCAGATGTGGCGAACTCTACATGAGGAAGATTTACATCCATATCATGATCACAGAATACAACATCTGGAACCAGGGGACCCTGCTCAACGTATGGATTTGTGCCACTGGATAAAAGCACATCCCGAACTCTTAAGCGTCATTTTGTTCACCAATGAGGTGTCTTTTACCCGGGACGGTATAAATAATTCACAAAATTCGCATACGTGGTCCCATGATAATCCACAAGAAACAAGTATAATCAAGTTCCAAAAGGGATTTTCGGTGAATGTATGGTGTGGTTAGCTTGGTGACAAGTTAATCAGGCCTTTTGTCTTTGACAACAATTTAACGGGAAACACTTATGAAGTCTTCCTGAGGAATGAGTTACCAGGTCTGTTGGGAGACATCCCGTTAATAATAAGGAGCCGAATGAATTTCCAACATGATGGGGCTCCCCCACGTTACACTCGGCACGTGAGGGAGTACTTAAACGAATCTTTTCCTAACCGTTGGCTACGTCGCGTTGGACCCATTGCATGGCCACCGAGGTCGCCTTATCTTACACCTCTGTGGCCACATGAAGACATTAGTGTATGAAACTAAAGTCGATTCACAAGCAGCACTGCGCCATCGTATTTTTGCAGTGGCAGAACACATACGCAACCATCCTGACAACATTGCGTCTGCTACTCAATCTATATTGTTGCGTGCGAAAACCCCACAGCAACTGGAGGAGGGCACTTTGAACAGTTACTGTAAAGCAGGTACTGTATTTTAGTACAGGCAAGTAGTTGGCTTACACTAAAATCCGCAGTCATTCATTGTAAATCAGTACTTAAAAACTGCTGGATATTCATGCGCCATGTAGTGCTTGGAACCCTAAGGACAACTACGACATTAGTGGGAGTGTTTATATAGATGAATTGTATGGCTTTATGTCACTCAGATGTTAATTAAATGTTAAGTACAGATATTAACATTACAGAAAACACGAATTGCTGCCAGTTTTAATATGTATTTGGTAATCACAGTTTCAAAATTCTCAGGCCATTATCTCCGTAACCGTTCAACATTGGATATAGGTGTTTTGGGTTATATCGGTATACTTTAACATAAGGAACACTCTCCCGGAGTCTGGCACATTCCCCTCGGGACATCCTGTATGATGTAAATTTGAACGTCATCTGCCCCCTTTATAACTTCATTAGCGTCCGGAAAGCGAAATCCAAAATAACAGGGTTTAAAAGCTTATATTTTTAAAGTTGTGTTTTACTTTGCCTTTCACGAAGGAATCATTCTTACGTACTTCGTGCGTTCACCTCGCCGTGACTGAAATATACCGAATCGAAATGCGACATACCAAGCAGCTGTTGTCAAGATGGCAGGTTCGGCTTTGGGTAGGTTGGTGGCAGAGTATAAATGCAAGTTTGTAAGGCATTTGTTCACTAAATGTGAGTTAAAACAGGAACTGTATTTGATCCATATTGCGAAATTTTAACTGTCTTAATATGTGTGCAAACTCTCTCAGCACAAATTCACAATGCACGGAATGAAAAATATGAAATTCACGTGTTTATTTCCGTGTTATCTTCTTTGCGACATTTCGAATTTAACCAGAAGGAATGGAAATGACGTTCATTTCGAACTGCCAGTAACATCTGTGCATTCAGTTACAATTATGCGAATAACAGCGAGGCTTGTGGTTTCTTTCTTCGCGGTTTGATAGTGTTGCTGGTGGGGCCAATGAAACTATTAACCTTCAAATGGCAAGATTTCAGTTTCTGTATGGAAATATTACGTTCGTTATTTAGGTAATAGGTATGGTTTAATCAAACTGATGTCTTGTTACTCCACAGTTGGTTCTTATATTTAGAAATGTACAGATGTCAGATTTGCTGGCAGTGAACATACAAATATGAGCTGTGTAGTGAGACTTGGGCTGATAGTGGTATGCTCATTTTGTACATGTTTCAGAACTAACTCTAAATCCACCAGAAGGTATAATTGCTGGCCCTATTAATGAAGAAAATTTTTTGAATGGGAAGCACTAATAATGTAAGTTGCACCTGCTAAATAGGAGGGGAGAAAGAAGAAGAAAGATGGAGTGGACTGAGAAATGGATATGTAAAGGGAACAAACTGTCTTGTAACTATAAATGTGAATTGTATGTGAATAGCCAAAATAATAACAACCAAAGAATAAAAATTCCCTCTAATGGACACTGCTAAATCTAAAGTTATTAAAAATTGCTGAATGTAGCCACTGTAACAATAGGATAGTAGTGTCCAATTATAAAGTAAAAGGAGTATGGAAAACTGTTAATATTAGAAACAGGTGAATACTGTGCAGTTGAACAGAGCCCATCTGTAAAAAATGCTAACATTGTAAACAATCATAAACTTCCAGCAGAATTATTCATTACTCCTTTTATGACGAATGCAGAAAGATTGAATGATATGTATAGAGCAGCAGAGGAAGGGGCAATAAAGTTCCTATCTGGACAACCTCTAGTACCCTTCTGGTTATAATCTTCTGCCAACAGCAGTTAATGAAATCACCATTTAATCTTAAATCAGATGTTTGCTAATATGATTGCATGCTTACAGCACTAACCCAACTTTCACAAACTACATTAACATCCACGTAGCCTATCCTCTTTAATCAGTCACTAAACAAGGTGACCCTCCTAGAATGACTTTATAAGTATTCAGAAGTGAAAAGTCTTGCATTTTTATTACTGACCACATTTTAGAAAATGTTTGAGGAGGTTATGTACCTGATTTCTTAAAGGTAAAGGGATTGGGATGCTTCAAAATGTTTTTATTGGTGTTTAAGACAACCTGTTTGTGTTTTTATATTAGCACAGATTCAGAGGAAGGTATAAGAACATGGGGTCCTTAGTTTATTTGGCCCATGTGTTGTTCACTTCATAGCTTATTTTACATGGTGGGAGGCAGCATAGTGATTGCCACTGTTCCAGTTTCCATGTGTTGGGATACACATGTTTTATTTCAATGTACTTTAGTTAATTCAAGGTTTTCACTTGCTACAGTTAAAGGAAGTACTGGAAATGGTTTCCTTTGGCTTGCAGACATGCATCATACATGTGTTTTTCATTGTACATTACAGTTCTGCTACAGCAGTTGAAGACATTATATGCTGATTGCCATTTTCAGATTGTCTTTAAGTGCAAGGGTTACTACTGTACACATCATCCTTTAACATGCCCCACAAGTACAATATGCACAGGTTCAAGTCTGACAAATGTGGAGGCCACAGTCCCCATGTTTATTATTGTCATCAAAAGACTCTCTAAGCAATATGTAGAATTGTTTTTAGTGGGTGTTGTTGCACTGTCTTACGAAAAAGGGGCAGGTTCTCTTGTAATTGGACAGGTGATCAGCAAATGGTATCAGAATGTGTGCAACATATTGATGTACATGTAA
>Ga0131853_10017391_pt1 | contig 13091 bp, 7 predicted proteins | sample TergutLab28metaG_FD_92764 | JGI IMG/M metagenome (GOLD analysis project Ga0131853, IMG submission 92764) | Labiotermes labralis P1 segment gut microbial communities from Petit-Saut dam, French Guiana - Lab288 P1 (version 2) (version 2) | ecosystem: Host-associated > Arthropoda: Insects >...
CATTTTCTCCGCTTTCTAATTCATTTAAATCTCCCGCGCGTGAGTCCGCTACAAATAATCTGATTCCTTCAAACTGCGCGGCAAGCAACTTAAGCATATTTGTTTTCCCTGTAGATGGGCCGCCGATTATCAGTTGGTAAGAAATACTTAAATCCAAATAAACCGGATCGGTAGTTTCTACATCAAAACCTAAAACTGCTTTCCGCTCCCCAGCCTTGGTGTAAGGGATCAAGTCCTGATAGGTTACAATATCCGGAAGGATCCTTATCCCAACAGCCTTGGATGCCGTATTACGTTCCGAGATACCCGAAACGACTGCACCTATCTGTTTGGCATAGTCAATATCATTTTCATAAGCTACCGGCAGGTAACATTGGGCGATATGCACATCACTCATTTTTACCATTGCCCGGCCGCGGCTCTCCGTCAGTTTGTAGGCACAGCGCCCTGTGACTGCCGTAATATCCGACTCATCAAACATAAACTGAGCTATCTTGTTTTTAAAATTGTTAAGTACAGAGTAGCGTATTACAGTAGAACGTGAACCGGAAGCCACAGTATAAATACCCACGCCTAAGCCATCACGTGTCAGCTTAACAAGGAACTCTTCCAAATCCCCGGAGATTTCGCGGACAACATCGTAGTTATCAATAAACAGTATGATGGCGGGGAGCTTTGCCTCTGCCACTTCGTTGTACATTCTATAATTAATTGCGTTTTTAACCGCAAATAAGGACTTGCGCTTTTTCAACTCCTCAGACAGCAGTTTGACCAGCTTATCCAATTTTTCGACATCATCAAAAGTTAAGTAATCCGCTGTATGCGGTAAACCTCGCAGCTGAGCTAATGCAGAGTTTCCATAGTCCAGGATAAAATAATTTAGTAGCTGCGGGGAGTTGTGTGACGCCATGGTAAGGGCAGTTGTCATAATTGTTGTAGACTTGCCAAACCCAGAGGCACCAAAAACCGCTAGGTTACCATCATCCAAAAAGCTATGTACATATTCACGCTGGCTTTGTTCCTCCGGGATATCTGCCATGCCTATAGCTACGGACAGGTTTTGAGATGTAATAACCCCAACATCTAACCCCATATCTGTGGAAATATGGCTCGTAACCAGCTTATCCGCAAGCGGCGGCAGCCATGGCCTTTTCACCGCTACTGCTTGTAAGCTTCTGTATAATGCATTAATATGACTGACTACTACGTCCAACTGTGTCAGTTTAGATTCCTCATGCAAATCTACTTCACTTAAATCCTCGTTGAGCAGTTCCCCCTGACCCAAGGAATTAAGAAGATATACACGGCTGTCAAACCCCTTTTCTACCACATCCTCACTGAAAGGCGCACCACTCCAGGCCGACTGGAATAATTCATAGATTTCATTGTTGCCAACTTGTAAATAAGCCCGGCCGGGCTGCGTTATTCTAGCAGCATCCGGGGTTTTAAGTATCTCGTTGCTATCGGACTCATCGGCAACCTTAAGGGCCAGTTTAAATTTTGAATTGCTCCAGATTTGATCGTCTACCACGCCGGACGGTTTTTGGGTAGCTAAAATTAAATGAACACCCAGGCTTCGCCCGATACGTGCCGTACTTACCAACTCGTCCATAAACTCCGGCTGTTCCTTCTTTAGCTCGGCAAATTCATCGGATATGATAAAAAGGTGAGGAAGCGGCAGGTCAACCTCGCCCGCCTTAAAGAGTTTGGTATACTGATTGATGCTATTGACGCCGCAGTCACCAAAGATCCGTTGCCGGCGCGCCAGTTCGCTTTTGATGGATGCCAGCGCCCTCATACTTTCACTGCCGTCCAGGTTAGTGATTGTCCCCAAAAGATGCGGCAGGTCAGCAAAAAGGTTTGCCATGCCGCCGCCCTTGTAGTCAATTAACAAAAACCCTGCCTCGTGAGGGTGGAAGTTGACAGCAAGTGACAGGATATAGGACTGTACTATTTCCGACTTACCCGAGCCTGTGGTACCGGCCACCAAGCCATGCGGGCCATGGGCTTTTTCGTGCAGGTTGAGGGACACAATATCATCCTTCCCCCTAAAACCCAGCGGTACGGAAAGTGACTTGTGGCAGGCGTTCCTTTCCCACAAATCCAGAATGGGCAAATCGTCAGGACGTTTAACGCCGTACAACTCAAAAAACGTCACAGCTTCCGGTATCTGTGTAGACACGCCCTGGCTGTGGCGGATGGGGGCAAGCTTTCTGGCCGTAGTCTCCAGGTCAATAGAATCTGTAGCCGGGAGGGTAACCGCTCTGTTGAGCAGGTTTCCCTCGTTCATAATCAACGTGCCGCGGTCGCCGCCGTCCAATACAAACACCGTACGTATATTTTCCGGCAGGTTCGCTTGTATGTGGGTCGTATAGATAATGCTAAAGCCTAAATTTGTCTGCGGGGTCTGCAAATATTCCATGATGCTGTGGTTGATAATCAGTTTCGGATTGTCAATGATGAATATATAATGCGGCAGGTACCGGCTGTCCTTTTTTTCCTCATCCTGTTTTTGCTTGCGCATTTTTATCATTTGAGCGATGTTGCCCAATACCTGATCCCGCTGGTTTTCCGCTGATACCAGCCCGGTGATGTTTATATTTTTGTTGCGGCAGTGCGGATACCAGCGCACCCATTCAAACTTTTGCCAGCCGACATCTTCTACGAGAAGTACAATCTCGATATCCAAATAGCTTTGAAAAAAGCAGAGCTGAGTCAAAATGGAGGCCAGCTGCCTGTGTATGTACGCCTTTTCACCAACCAGGCCCAAATGGGACCGCTTTAAATCAATAACGGTAGGCATGTCCTCCTGTTCCCGGTATGTGCCTCCCAACGCCCGCATTTCTGTCACCAGCGGGTCTTTTTCAACTTCGCCGGAACCTGCGTCGTATTTTAACTTATAGCTGATAGGAATAGTCGAATAACCTAAGGAAAGGGTCAAAAAATCGCTGTCATTGGCCGAACGCTCATACAAGCGGCTTGAATATGACAGGATTTCCTGTTCGATTTCCTGCGGCGATAAGTTGTGATACAACAAGGAATCCCGCTGTGCCATCTGCATATCATGGATCTTTTTGCGCTGCATCAGCAAGTAGTTGTCATAATTGTTGATGCGCTCTTTTTCTTTTTCCTTCCGCTCTTTGATATCGCCAATAAACCTTGTGATGGAAAATATCAGGCTGACTGTCATCATGGCAGCACTGGCTATGACAAAGAGGCCGCGCCCCAGCATCATACCTGTACCTACGGTTACCGCCATCATTGACAAGGGCGGCATGATGATTTTGATAAGCTCTCCCTTCTTGGGTTCCTCTTTATCCTTTGGTGAGGCAAGTTCTATGGTATCTGACGGCTCCCGCTTGATAATGCGCGGGGAGCGTTTGTATGTGGGGAACTCTTCATAAATTTGGGGAGTGATGGTGGATAGGTTCAAAGCCGATTCATAATCTGTACCCAAGCAAGAGATATATCCTTCATGCACAACAATATTGGTAGCATCTGCCCATATGCTGTCCCCAAGGTTTATTTCATGTTTGCCGGATGAAATTTTTTTACCGTTTAAATATAAATCACTGTCGTCCAGCACATCCAACATACGGCCATGTATAGCAAATGAAGCGTCAGTGCTTTTTAGCACGATATGATCGTTGGGGGATGTGCCTATGCGTATAGGGTTTACTCCAACAATAGAAAAATACCGCATTTCCGCTTCTACCAATATCGATTTGGTATAGGTCAGGGGCCGTTCCGACAAGGTTGCATCAGGTGAGTATTCGCGGCATCGTATGCCGTCATAAATAACTAATGTACTCATGGCATAGTCCTTTACATTTGATGATAGCTTCTTACGTTGCCTTAGTCGATACTGAAAGTGCTTACAGCCGCTTCATCCCGCGCCCTGTTTAAGTTGGTTACCGTTGTTTCTATATGTCTAAGCAGCTCCACGCGCTCTTCACCCGGGATGGATATATCATTCCGCACATATACTTCATATTTAAGGTAAGAAAACAGCAGCAGTTCGTCATCGCCAAGCCGCTGTGCAAGGTCAATCGCTTCTATAAACCGCAGCCGTCCCAGCAAAATCCAGTAGTCAAAAATTATAGGGTCGGTCATCCGGGTCAGGCCTACCAGTATGTTATTGATTTGTATGGGGGTCAGTGCCTCTGTAGACACATATGAACGCGCTAAAAAGTGCTTTGTTTCATCAGATAGTGCTGCAATATCGTAGCTCCTTAACGCTTGCTGTACCGCAAGCACATCTCCATTGATATATGCAATGCTTGCAGTCACTACACTGTCACGGAAGGGGATGTCCACAAACATCATCCTTGCGCCAAAGAAGGCTGAGATTGCCAATGCCGCCGCAAGCACAGGGATGGCAATGCGGCTTATCCACACATTTCTTTTGGGTACAAGCTTTTTAGTTTCCCGTATCTCCAGCAAAGCATGATGCTGCTCCGCAAGCAGGCGGTTTTTGATTTCGTCTACAGTGTCCAGGGCCGTCAGCCCGGCCAGTAATGTATTCTTTTTGTATAAATCCTGTCCGCCGTTTATGTAGTCCTCGTATTTGTATCTTTGTAGCAATATGCTTCCGATCAACGCTTTGTAACGCTGCAAAAAATCCGGGCTTCCGGCTTTTTTCACGTCACGTATAAGCAACTTCGGCATTACATTAATATCTATCATCAGGTTATCCGGCGATAGTGAAAAATCATACTCCAAGTCCAGCCTATGTAAGCCGGCACAGTTTATCAAAAAGCGGAACTGCTCCTCTTTTGGCTTTTTCAGCATTATTTTTGACGGTTCCATGTCCTGTGTATCAAATAGGAAGTTGACGCTGTCCTCGGTTTCTTCCAACCGGCATGGGGCAAGACCGCCGGCCGGGTATGTTAAAAAGGCCCGCTTTTCTTTTGCTACTGCTATTTCGCTGTTACGTACCTTTAATTGCAATACTGTTTCCACTTTATGTCACCTCTTTGGTATACGGCGGTAAACATGTTATCATTTTACCGGATTTTCTCATCATTTGTTTTTTACTATTTCTACTGTGGGTTCATACTTACAGCCAATGTAAGTACATTTATCAGGGGAATCGCTTACGAAAACCCATTGACACAAGATACAAAAAAAGGCATATTAAGGCGATACAGAGGGTGTAGCAATGCCGATAATATTTAAGAGGTATGAACGGGAAAAAGTAGCTCGTTTACGCTTCAAATTGGCACTGGCTTTATATGATTTTTCACGGTTCAACAGATTAAGAACCATATGACGTATTGTACTCATATTCTTGGCAGCATTACCATCGCGCATACGGCTTCTATCTTCTCCCATTGTGACATCAAGCACCCAATGTAGACTGTTTTCAACCCCCCAATGGCTACGCTTGGCATTCAATACCTCTGAAGCAGTCATGTCGGCTTTACTATATATGACATATTGAACGGATTTTTCTATTTTACCTGTGCTAAGTGTTTCGCGGTGACTTACAATCTTACCTATTCCGGAGAGGCCCTCCCAATCTTCTATGCCCGGAATCCATTCTACATCAGTGCTTACGAAACACTCACGAACCTCATATCTTCCATGTGATTTCTCTATCGTTTTGGCTTTGTCGAAATTATCTTCAAATGTAAAGAATAGTTCTATGTCGTTATGTAAAGTAGGATGGTTTTCTTTAACAGGGAGTACATAATCAGCGCCTTGTCCTATAATAGTCTCAGCTATGTCCTTTTGTGTACCCATTGCGTCTATTGTTATAATGCAACCTTTGATGTGAAGCATTTTTAGCAATTCCGGTATAGCTGTGATTTCGTTTGATTTTTCGTTGGTGGCTGTTCCGCCTAACACTATCCGGTTGTTTGCAGCCCATGCGCTTACGACGTGAACCGCCTTCTTGTTTTTAGCCACATCTTTGCTTCCGCGGATTGTTTTTCCATCTATTGCTATGATTTCACCGGGTATTATTTCGCGTATACCTTCAACTTATGGAGTATGCCGTTCCCGATTCGGGGGTCGTACAGGTCTTTAAACACATCTATTAGCGTATTTTTCATTTGGTTCTCCTTCAGTTTTTAGCTGAAGGTTATTTGGATTTTACGCTGTTGTCAAGGTTTTTTCGTAAGCGATTGCTCTGCTATTGTATCGAAATTTAGTCTTCGCATTGATAACCACCGCCTATTGTGAAATCATTCCACGCATTAATAGCATCATTTTGAATATTATTTATTGCATAAGTAGCATTAGTCTGGTAATTCATCATAGGAGTATATTACTCAGACATCCTTTCTTCAACCCAATGCTCAACAGCCCAGCTCCAAGTCCTTTCCGCGGTTTCAGCGTTTAAGTCAATCCTAAACATTGTTCTATTACCTCGCCGCCTGTCTAAGACTTCCAAAGTATATATATCTGATATAGTTGTTGGTTCCAGAACACTCCACCTGTCATCACTTGCAAGTAATACACTTTCTCTGCGTTCACTATATGTCAGTGAGATATTTTTTTCTATGCCTGTTTCTAAACATCTCAAGTATAGATTCATCATAGAATTTTCCTGAAACGGATTAATAAATTCTAACCTATACTCTATTCGCCCATCTGATGTAATCTGCAAAGTATCAGCTCTTATGACATCTGTTAAAGATCCACCGCTATATAGGACAGCAATACCAGCTATAATATCAACTTTGTAAGTTTCTGCATTTAGCTGCCTTTCAAGTTCATTCTCTGTCGTAACAATATACAAATATGATGTATCGGCTGGTTCCATTGTAATCCAGCGAGATGGTATACTCATGTCACTAATTACAGCTATTCTGCTCGTATCCATTGGCAAAGCTATGTTTTTTACTTCTCCAGTTTCTATATCCCTTAAAAATAATCTTGCACTGCTATTTCTCTGGAATACATTTATCAGGTCAAGCCTGTATTCAAATCTCATGTCAGATGTAGTCTGTAGCTGTGAGCTGATAACTCTTTCTGTTCCCCATCCCCGTGTAATTATAGTTTGGCTTTGGAGTAGTTGTACAGAACTAAACAACAGTATGCAAGTCAAAAAAATAGAAACGACAGTATAAGGAACAGTGTCCCTAAACTTTATACTCATTATCATTACTATAATCATTAAAACTAGAGTAGGAAACCAATGTAAAACCATAAAAACTATAGACACTAAGTCTAGGCTAATACGTTGAAAATTTGCTGTTGTTCCCAAAATCCAAAATATTAAAGAATATATGCTAACAATAACAGAAAATATCATAATGATTTTAATCGGTTTTATTAACAAATCACCAAGCCTCCTCCTCGCTATTATAGAATATTTTCGTTAATAGTCGTTATCCAGTTCTAATATTAATAATGGGATAATAATATTTTGCCATACTTCAACATTAGAGTGCATTTCTCCATGTACGCCAAATAAAGGCAAGTTAATTACAGATCGGTTCTCAGCACCATCAAAATGACGTGTAAGTCCATTAAACCACGAGTCATCCGAGAATAAGTTTTCTAAAACTCTGCCAGCAAACTGGATTATATCCCTGTTACTATATATATTAATATGCTGACTAACAGGTGAAAGCAAGTCATATCCATCCATTGCAGGAGTTCCTATAGTTATAAGCTTTACAATGTCATTAACCGGAACACCACTTATATACAAACCATTAATCACTAATTTAGCGACATTACCTCCATGGCTATATCCAGCCAGGATTATCGGCGTATCTGGGTTCGCTCCATGCCAGTCTGACACTTCATCGAATACTATTTGAGCACCAGTTGCGCGATCCTCAGGACGGATTCCACCTCCCCAATTAGGAACAAAAGGCTCATGGTGAGGGTATAAATTAAAAGCTCCGCTTATGCCTTTTCTGAAGTCATCTGGCCATTGACCTGGACCGTAACTTACATCAAAGGTTGTTCCATGAATAAGCCAAAGTCCAACTTCTGGAGACGGTGTGTTAATAGATTGAGAATTATTTTGTCTATTTTGATGGTAAGCTCCAGCATCAAACCCACCATTTTCAAGTGCAAGCCCGCTCGGATCAGTTAAGGCAAGCGGATTACCGCTACAATAGCCGTACCAATTAAATTGATCTTTTACAGGATCCTCAGCACTGAACCTGCCTATGTTTTGATTATAGTACCTAGCCTGTGCATATTGTAGCCCGCTAACATTGTCCACCTGGTATCCGGTAAATCCAAACGGATTATTAAAGATTTGTCCTGAGCCAGCATTCATCACTCCAAATTCATCATAAGCCAGAGCATCTTGATTACCTTCTAAATCAAGTAACCGTGTTGGGCTACCTAAATGATCTTGCAAATAATAGAAAGTACCTGCACCAGTACCCGACAACAAACTATTACCCCAAGTAAAGCTTTGGCTCTCCGCCCCGTGGGTTGCTAGCAGATTATCATAAGGCAAAGTCATATCAAGTACATACCGTACTTCCTTGGCTGGGTCAGGAGTTGTTGATACTGCCTCTTGCCGGAAGCTCTCTAACTTCCTAACCCGATTCCTAAACCCATCATAGCTATAGCTTGCGCTACCCAGTTGGTTGCTCACGGCAACCAACTGATTTCTTGCATCAAATGTATAGCTGGCTTTGGGCTGGCCGTTTATTACTTCACTAATGAGATTGCCTCGCTTGTCATAGCTGTAGTCAGTTAGGATATCGCCCTCAGTAGTTTTTATTAGCTGGTTTCTAGCGTTAAACTGATGCTTTGTTTCCATGCCGTTGTTTATACTCGCTACCCGGTTGCCTATGCTGTCATAGTTGTATTGTCTGGTATCCTGGTTGTTTGTAACTCCGACTAACCGATTAAGCGGGTCATATGCGTACTTGAATAAACCATTGTCAGATTCTATCCCGACACGGTACTTATCTATCTCTGTGATATTGCCTATTTTCATTCATATTTTGCGGCAAACATATTATTATTATCCTCTACACAATCATCAATAGCCCGCCATTCAACTTTTTTGGCACATATCCATGTTCCTTTATAACCATGTAGCATATTTTTTGCCTCTTGGCTATCTGCCCAGTAGATATTTTCTTCTACAATAAACATGGACGCATCATGAATCTCACAGGTAAAATCACAATCGAGTGGTGATAAATGCATCGTGATAACGTCAATAAATCGCATAACAATCGTCATCGGATTAGTATATTGCCTTTGAAATATGATATCCACAGTTCGGGTATTATTAAATGGATTCATAGAGAGATCGTCGCCAACAAAAGCACCACTAATGTATCTTAACTCTTTAATACATGAATCATGAAAATTTCCATATGAACACATGAAATCATCTATATCTTTAACTGTGCTAATTGTGTTCCACATAATATACTCCTCCAATAAACCTTGTTTAGAGTTCCGGCCTTACCAGGCCATTATGAAAATAGTTGAGTTCAACCATTCAGTAAAATTTAAAATAAATCTTGATAAAATGTTTATCATGTAAGGCAATTATCGGTTAATGAATTTCCAGGCGAATCCCATGGACGAAATGGGGTGTGTATTTCAAGCAGATCTACTGGTACAATAATAGGAAAGAATCCAGCTGCTGCTCTTGATAGAGCTTTTCCCATGTTTGCTGCTATCTCGCCTACCCCCAATGCCGATGCAATCGCAAGAGTTTCTGCCCAACTACCAACTGTGATATCATTTGATTTTGGTTCATTTGGTTCTGTTTCAGTAGTAGGTTCAGGAACTGGAACGCCTCTCTGCCTTGGGGGAACTTTACTCCAATCCCACTCGTGGTCATGAGGAAACACATGCCCTTCCCCAGAATGGTTGAAATCTCTATCACGTACTGCCCTACGATCCGATCCGTATGTCCGGCCCTGTTTTATACTTCCATCAGGATTACGTAATAGTCCTGTTGAATCTGGTATCCCTCTTGATGGAAGGCTTCCTGGCTGAGCTAGATATGGTTGCTGGTGAACACTTCCTGGAACATCTACAATCACAAGCCTAGGCACACCAACTGACGATGGTGAGCTACTGGGTGACGGCTGAACTGACCCCGGATGATGTACGCTTCCCGGAGTCTCCACAGGGACAGGTGTAGGTCTGGGTGTCGTAGACGACTGGCTAGATCCATCGAATTCACCCGACATCACAAGGCCACTAGGGTCAATTAAATTAACTGGGTTTGCACCACAATATCCATACCAGTTAACTAAATCTTTTATGGGGTCTTCCGCGCCAAACCTACCTATATTCGGGTTATAGTATCTAGCCTGAGCATACTGCAAGCCATTGACATCATCCACCTGATATCCAGTAAAGCCAAATGGATTGCTAAAGTTATTAGTTTTATGCCATGCGTCAACATCTGGCACACCAAACTCATCATAAGTTAGTGCTTCATAGTCGCTGCCATCACCCAACAACCTAACCGGACTACCCAAATGATCCTGTAAATAATAGAAGGTACTTGCGCCAGTGCCAGACAACAAACTATTGCCCCAAACAAAGCTTTGGCTCTCCGCCCCATGGGTCGCTAACAGATTATCATAAGGCAAGGTCATATCCAGTACATACCGCACTTCCTTGGTCGGGTCAGGGGTTGTTGATACTGCCTCTTGCTGGAAGCTTTCCAACTTCCTAGCCCTATTCCTAAACCCGTCATAGCTATAGCTTGCACTACCCAGTTGGTTGCTCACGGCAACCAACTGATTTCTTGCATCAAAGGTATAGCTGGCTTCGGGCTGGCCGTTTATTACTTCGCTAATGAGGTTGCCGCGCTTATCATAGGAGTAGTCTGTTGCTGTGTCTCCTTGCCAAAGCTCCCAATGCGTTGAAGCCTTAGGTTGTGGCCGTGCCGTCACATAAGCTGCTTAATTTTTTCAATGAGCTATAATGAACAATCAATTTTCATATATTTACAACTTCAAATGGCAAAACACCAGTTTCCAGATACTTCTCATACTTTTTAGAAGTACTATAAGCTTTTACATAACTTTGAAGCGATTTTTGTTCTAACGAAGAAATATATTCTTCTATGGATTTTCTATCTCCTTTATCCATGGCTTTTTTAATATGATAGTAATCAATGCATCGCCGCTCAAATTTTTCTTGCATCTCTGGTGCTATATGGTATTCTGTACCAAAATTTTCAATATTTGTCTCGCGCCAATTTTTTATATTTTTATCCATAGTTTTTTCTGCGTCGGCATAGTTTTCAAAAATCAAAGCGAAGATATATCGCTGGAATGAAATCTTATCCCAGCCTAAAGTAAAAGCTTTTGATCTAAGGTAATTGCTATAATAGTTTTCGTAGTTAATTTCTCTATCCATTTTGGGAAGCAAAAGTTCCTCAGTTGCCTTTAATGCAGTAGGCATACATTCCATATAACCTTCGGAACCTTCATAATGCCAAGGGGCGACTTCCCCAGTAAAATCTTCGTGGGAACATATTCTATGGATACTTACAAGCGGTGCAGAACATTCAGCGCCCAGACATAATGGAAGTATAGCAAATTGAATTGTAAATTCCCGCGAAAATGCGAAGCTATAATAACTTACAGCTTGGATAATTTTACCGTTTACAAGGCGATGAAAATCTCTTCCCTTACGTGTAAAACTATTTTTGACCATACTTGATTCAAAAGTTTCAACAAATGTACGGCTTATACTATTTTTCTTCAACTTTTGACCTCCTACGCAGCAGAATTATTTTAGAGTTTTTACTTAGTATATCATTGGATCGCTTTCAGGATTTAGTGATGGTATCCGAGGACTTAATAATCCTGAATCTAACCAAAATTCCAATATCTCGGTAGGCATAAATAAAGGTATACTAGCAGGGACAGCTCCTCCTGCAGCTTTTCCTGTAGTTATTACTTTTGCCCCTGCTTCTGCCGCCAGTGCTGCAAGTGCCGCCATAGCATCTCTTAACCATTGTTCTTGAGTTATGCGATGCGTATCAGGCAATCTGTTATCCCTTGTAAATGAGTATGTAATAATCCCATCTCCGGTATAAGAATATACTACAACATACTTATTTCCATTTGCTGTCTTCTGAAATTCTCCATCTAACAAATACCCATCTTGTTGTGGTATTCCGCTATATATTCTTAAAGGCATGCCTAAATCTGACCATTTTCCCAAAAAACTAGTAGCTGTTGTGTATCTCCTCAATTGAATTTTTGCCGCTTCGCGGCTAGCAGTTATAGGCTTAACTTCCCATATATCTCCAGTAGTTATATCCATTAAATCAATCCTACCCTGTCCACCAATACTGTCAATAATTAGTATTTCACTAGCCAGCCTATTCCCGTTTTTGTCTACAATGCGTTGAGTGACCATATTGTGGACTGTATTCTGAGCTTTTGCTAATAAGTCTATGTTGTTAAGAGGGCTATTACTTACATAACTATATAAGTTTCTGCTTTGAGAAATACTTGAAAAAGATGGGACAAAATTTGCATTAGGAATAAGAGCAACAACATCTCCATAAATCATATTCTCGGTATTCCAGTGAGAATCTTTTGCGGAAAAACGTCCAACCCATGGGATATAGTAGCGCGCTTGTGCATACTGTAATCCGCTAATATCATCCACCTGATACCCGGTAAACCCAAACGGATTATTAAAACCTTGAATAGTTGATCCGATGTCATTAGCTAGTTTCGTCGCACCAAACTCATCATAAGCAAACACAGTATCATTGAATTCATTACCAAACAGCCTAACCGGGCTGCCAAGGTGATCTGGCAGATAGTAATAAGCATTCTCACCCACGCCAGAAATCAGACTATTACCCCAGGTAAAGTTTTGGTTTTCCTTTCCCTGCATCATCAACAAGTTATCATAAGGCAAAGTCATATCCAGAATATAGCGCACTTCTTTTGTTGGGTCGGGTATCGTATCCTGCCCTATAGTCTCCAGTTTTCCTACCCTGTTCTTAAACCCGTCATAGCTATAACTGGCCTTACCTTTTTCTGTGCTAGCTCCAACCATCATATTTGTTGCATCAAAAGTATAGCTTGCTTTAGCTTGCCCATTCTCTATTGTGCCAATGAGGTTGCCGCGCTTGTCATAGCTATAGTCGGTTTGATTTTCAC
>Ga0131853_10017394_pt1 | contig 13091 bp, 14 predicted proteins | sample TergutLab28metaG_FD_92764 | JGI IMG/M metagenome (GOLD analysis project Ga0131853, IMG submission 92764) | Labiotermes labralis P1 segment gut microbial communities from Petit-Saut dam, French Guiana - Lab288 P1 (version 2) (version 2) | ecosystem: Host-associated > Arthropoda: Insects >...
CAGCTCAAAACAAAGCTGACACCGTATGAAAAACGATGCCAGCTTGTGTAAATCTATGATATCCTACGTTAGAGTCCCTTTTTAGACTGTCCGTGAACCAGGGGCCTGTATAGGATTAACCCCTTATCCATTATCCTACACAGGTACCGGTACACCGGGCTGAAACTGTATCTCACCGTCCACGCCCGTAACCGTTACAGTGTCACCGGCTTTCAACTTGCCCTCTAGCAACTGTTCCGCCGCCTTATCCTCTACTGCGGTCTGGATGGCACGGCGGAGGGGCCGGGCACCGTAGACAGGGTCAAAACCACGGTCTGCCAAAAGATCAATGGCAGAGTCATCCACAGTCAGGCGAATGCCGAGGGTTTCAATGCGCCCGATAACACTCTCCAACATATTGGCCGCAATCTCACGAATGTCGGCTCTCGATAGTTGATGGAACACAATGGTTTCATCAATCCGGTTGAGAAACTCCGGACGGAAGGTCTTCTTCAAGTCCTCCATCACCGTTGTGCGAATCTCATCCACCGTCTGGGTGTCACCCGATGTGTTGTTCCCTGCGGCAAAACCCAATTGCTTCCGCCGCTCCGTAATATTTTTGGCACCCACATTGGAAGTCATGACGATAATCGTGTTCTTAAAGTCCACCCGCCGGCCTTGCCCATCGGTAAGGCGACCATCCTCCATGATTTGGAGCAGCAGATTAAACACGTCCTCGTGACCCTTTTCAATCTCGTCAAACAGCACCACACTATAGGGCTTGCGGCGGACTTTTTCCGTCAACTGCCCGCCCTCATCATAGCCCACGTACCCCGGCGGGGAGCCGATGAGTTTGGACACGGTGTGCTTTTCCATAAATTCAGACATGTCCACCCGAATCATGGCATCCTCATCCCCGAACACGGCCTCGGCCAAGGCACGGCAGAGTTCGGTCTTCCCCACCCCTGTCGGGCCGAGGAATAAGAATGTGCCCGTGGGCCGCTTCGGGTCTTTGAGTCCCACACGGCCCCGGCGAATGGCCCGTGACACGGCTGTTACCGCCTCGTCTTGCCCCACTACCCGGCGATGGATGATGTGTTCCATGTTGAGCAGCCGCTGGCTCTCGTCTTCTGTCAAGCTGGTCACAGGAACCCCTGTCCAATCGGACACCACAGCGGCCACAGTCTGGGGGGTGACGCTTTTTGTCTGGCCTTGCCGGGCCTCTTCCCAGCGATGGCGCATATCCTCTAATTCAGACCGCAGACCGTTTTCTTCGTCTCGCAAAAGGGCCGCTTTTTCAAAATTTTGACTGCGGATGGCTTCTTCTTTCTCTAAGGCCAATCCCTCAATTTTGGTCTCTAACCCTTTTAAGTCTTGGGGTGCGGTCAGACTTTCCATCCGCACCCGGCTTGCGGCCTCGTCAATGAGGTCAATGGCCTTGTCGGGCAAAAATCGGTCAGTAATATACCGGCTGGACATGGTGACGGCGGCTTCGAGGGCCTCGTCGGTGATTTTAAGTTTATGGTGGGCCTCGTACTTATCCCGCAGGCCACGGAGAATACGAACACTCTCCTCTGCCGTTGGCTCGTCTACCACCACGGGCTGGAACCTCCGCTCTAGGGCGGCATCTTTCTCGATGTGTTTGCGGTATTCTTCTAAGGTGGTGGCACCGATTACCTGCAACTCGCCCCGGCCAAGGGCCGGTTTGACGATATTGGCCGCATCAATGGTCCCCTCGGCGGCTCCGGCACCGATAATGGTGTGGAGTTCGTCAATGAACAGGATAATGTCCCCGGCCTTTTGCACCTCTTCCATGGCGGCCCGGATACGTTCTTCAAAATCACCCCGGTACTTGGTGCCTGCCAACATCCCGGTGAGGTCTAGGGTGACGATACGTTTGTCTCGCAAATCTTCCGGCACGTCCCCTGCAATAATCCGCTGGGCCAGCCCTTCGGCAATGGCGGTTTTCCCCACACCGGGCTCGCCGATAAGCACCGGGTTATTTTTTGATCTGCGGCTGAGGATTTGGATGACCCGTGCAATCTCTTTGTCTCGCCCCACTACTGGGTCTAAACTGCCCGCAGCAGCCAAGTCGGTCAGATCACGGCTAAACTGGTCTAGGGTCTTGGTGTTTGTTTTCCGGTTAGCGGAACGGGGCATGTTTGCAACCGTCTGGCCGGTGCTGTCCACGTTCCCGAACAGGTTAATCACGTCGGTGTACATGCGGTTTAAATCCACACCCACCGAGGCGGTGAGTTTTGCGGCCACGCTCTCGTGTTCCCGCAGGATACCCATGAGCAAGTGCTCTGTCCCCACGTAACGGTGCCCCAGTTGTATGGCAGAGGCTTGGGCCAGTTCAATCACCCGCTTGGCCCGGGGGGTGAGGCCTTGGGCGGGCTGCCCCTCCTCACCGCGGCCCACGTATTTTTCTACTAAGTCGTAGAGTAGGTCTGTGTCTAAACCATAATCGGCCAAAATCCGTCGGGCCACACTGTCGGCAGCACCTCGGGATAGGCCCAATAGGATATGTTCCGAGCCGATATAGCCATGGCCCAGCTTTGTGGCATACTCGTGGGCGTGGTGGATGGCTTCTTTGGCTCGTTCGGTAAATCTATCTTCATAACGCATGATGGTTGCGCTCCTTTCCATTGATTTGAGTGTACTCATTTATTTTAATAATCGTTTTGTTGTTCATTTGCTGAGTGTGCTCTTTATTTAATTTTTATGCTTTTCAAGGTGGTTCATTGCTGTCCCCTACGCTTCTCGTCCCAACCGATGAATTTCATCCCTTAACTCTGCTGCCCACTCAAAATTCTCCGCCGCAATAGCAGTCTGCAACTCTGCTTGGAGTTGGTTTTTCGCCCGGCGCTGTTTGAGTGCATCATCCGCATCACGGGGAACACTGGCCTCTTTCGGCTCTGGGGCAACAGACGGGGCCGTCTCTCTGCTTGATGCTTGACGCAGAGCGGGCGTGTCAAACATCGCGCCCCCGAATAACGGTGTACGGAACAGATTCTGGAATAAATCCATAGGCCCCGCCCCTACGGCGGCAAAGGTCGGCCCATGCACCTGCTGGGCACATGCGGCACAGAGGTGCTGTTGAGAAACCTGCCCATTTATGTTGCTTTGGTAATGGAATGTAGCCTCTTTCGTGAGGCAATGTTGACATTTCATGATAAAACCTCCTTATTGAGTCGTGGATAATAGCATATGTTTCAGTATGGATGCCCGGACAGCGTTGTGGCACATCCGGGGCACAGGGCGCAACGCTCCCTCACCCAAAGCGGCAGCCATCACATTGGCCTGGGTAGCAGTGAGGGTTTCTGTATCTAATAAATTTTGCAGAAACGCCCGTGCCGTAGGGGCATCTAACTCATCCCCAATGGCGTTGACGGTGTGCATCACCAATTGGGTGGGATCAATTTGCGCCCGGCGAATGCGGATATATCCGCCGCCGCCCCGGCGACTCTCTACCACATACCCCCGCTCTGGCGAAAACCGGGTGGAGATGACGTAACTAATTTGGCTAGGCACCACGCCAAACCGGTTGGCAAGCTCTGCCCGCTGTAATTCGGCAAGGCCGTCAGACTCTTGCAACACCTCACCAATAAATTCTGCTATCAGGTCGCTCATGCCCATGACAATCGCCTCCATTTGCCTTTGACTTTCTTTGTCTTTCCTATATAGTATACGCCGTTTGTGCCCAAGATACAACTTTGATTTTGACTATCTTTGACCTTTAGCGTGGAATGTGGCCTGTCTTATCTCCCCCTTTCTTCGATTTTCTGTTGTTTTTGCAAATTTTCTCCCGTTTTTGAACCTTCTGATTTCCCTTGATTCCCGGCAGGGCGGCGGTCTGCATGGGGGATGCTGCGCTGGTCTTGCTCCAATTGGGGGCATGTGCTGCCCACTAGGCTGGTTCTCGGCATGGCGGCTCCTTCTCTATTATATAAGGAAAAGGATTACCATTTCCCGGTGGGGCTATACGTCTTTTTACAAAGGACAAAAAATTTTCAAATAATGGGGATTGATTTTTTGAACAAACATGGTACAATACTAGTATCATAGGACTCTCATTCGGAGAGCCTACTCAATTGGAGGGAAATATGGCTTACATAATCAATGCTGACTGCATCAACTGCGGTGCCTGTGAGGGCACCTGTCCAGTGGATTGCATCGCCCCCGGGGACGAGATCTATGTCATCGACGCAGACGCATGTATCGACTGCGCCGCCTGCGTAGACTCTTGCCCGGTCGATGCCATTCAACCGGGCTGATTCCTTAGCATGACCAAAAAGCGGGCCGCAATGCGGCTCGCTTTTTGAGTTAGGTGGTGATTATTTGCATATGGACGAACTCTGGCCCGGCGGGCCGCGTTTCTATCAACGGGCACCGGTATTCAAAATCGGCACCGATGCGGTGTTGTTGGCCCATTTCGCCAAAACCCCGCGAGAGGGGCTTGGAATTGACCTCGGTTCTGGCACCGGGGTGCTCTCGGTACTGTTGGCTCAAAAGTCCCCCGGCTTGTACATGGACTGTGTGGATATTTTGCCGGAGGCCGTGGCGCTGACTACAGAGAATGCAGCCCTAAACGATCTCTCGGCACGTATCCGGGCCACACAGGCGGATTTGCGGGAAATTCGTACCCACCTCAATGCGGGGGCCTATGACCTAGCCGTGGCCAACCCGCCCTACTTCCCTGTCGGCAGCGGCAAACGAGCGGCGGGTGCCGTGGCCGATGCCCGGGATGAGACCCTTTGCTCTTTAGATAATCTCATCTCTGCCGCAGCCTATTTGCTTCGCTGGGGCGGGCAGTTTTTCGTGGTGCATCGGCCTGAACGACTGGGAGAACTCTTTGCCACTATGAACAGGTACGCCTTAGAGCCAAAACGCCTGCGAACCGTGGCCCCCACAGCAAAACAAGCCCCCAGTTTGGTCTTGGTCGAAGGCCGCCGAGGCGGCAACCCCGGCCTGATTATCGAGCCGCCTTTGCCTCTCTACTCCCCTGACGGCGGCAACAGTCCAGAAATCAAAGAAATTTATCGGAGGTGAACTCTATGCCCGGCACACTCTATCTCGTGGGCACCCCCATCGGCAATCTGGGTGACTTGTCCCCCCGGGCTGCTGCAACCTTGGCAGAGGTAGACTTCATCGCCGCCGAGGACACGCGAGTGACTGTAAAACTGCTAAACCACCTCGGCATCAAAAAAGCCATGGTCAGCTATTTCGCCCACAACCGCCGAGAGCGGGGGGGCGAAATTCTAGGCCGCTTATTGTCTGGCGAGTCCTGCGCACTGGTCACTGATGCCGGGATGCCCGCAATCAGCGACCCCGGAGAAGAATTGGTTTCCCTCTGTGCCGCCCATGGTGTGGACACCGTCTGTATCCCCGGCCCCTCGGCCTTTGTGGCGGCCTTGGCCCTGTCGGGGCTGCCTGCCGGGCGGTTTACTTTTGAGGGTTTTCTCTCTACCTCGTCCAAAAGCAGACGCGTGCATCTGCACGCCCTTCGAGACGAGCAGCGCACCATGATCTTCTACGAGGCCCCCCATAAGCTCACGCAGACCTTAACAGACATGCTGGAAGCTTGGGGAGACCGGCAAGTCGCCCTCTGCCGGGAGTTGACGAAAAAGTTTGAAGAGACCGTCCGCTGTACCCTATCTGAAGCGATAGCCCGCTATGCCGCAACACCGCCACGGGGTGAGTTTGTCTTAGTCATTGAGGGTGCGCCTCCACCGCCGGCGGAGCCGGATGAGCTGGTGTTAGAACAGGCGCTGGTGCGGCTTGGCACCCTCACCGCTTCTGGCGTTTCCCTAAAAGATGCCGCCCGTCAGATAGCGGAAGAGACCGGGATTGCGAGGAACGTGTTGTATGCAGAAGGGTTAAAACAGAGGTAGTTGGTAGCTCGGCGAGTACCACCAACGTGTATGTCCTGCCGTACAGGCCTTCTTTGCCATTCTTGAGCGCATTCCAATAGGACACCCCACTAGCTTGGCCCAACCGCCCTTCTAGGTTCCGAGGCACCCGAACTTCTGGTAGGTGACTCCTGTCGCCAGTACAGAGTATAACATGAAAACGGTCTCTACATTTGCCCTTGACCCTTGCGGGTACATAGGGGCGCAGCCCCTGTGTTGACTTTTTGTTTCTTTTTGTTCAACGACAAAAAGAAAACCCGTCCGGCAGGACAAAAGCCCTCGGCCTCCGCCGAGACAAAATCGGCGGACACGCCGAACAAGAAAGGTCAAGGGCCGGGACGCACAGGGGCACGCCCCCTACAAAGCACAAACGTAACACACCAAACCGGCAAAAAACCAAAAGCCCCCAAAACAAAAAAAGCCCGGTCTCGGGAACCCAATCCCGAAACCGGACACCATAACTTGTCCTCTAGAGAATTTGAAAACCCCCTAGAACACCTACATCCTAAAACTCTGCCCGCTGTGTTGAAAAGCAGTCACTGCAATAAACAGGCCGCTCGGTTTTCGGCTCAAAGGGCACTTTGGCCTCCTGGCCACAGTCGGCGCAGATGGTGGAAAAGTACTCTCGGGGGCCGCGGGCGGCGGCCTTTTTGGCGTCTCTGCAACCTTTACACCGTTGTGGCTCGTTTTGGAAGCCCCGCTCGGCATAAAACTCTTGCTCACCGGATGTGAATACGAACTCTTCGCTACAGTCTCTACATTGGATGTTTTTGTCTTCGTACATGCTGAATAACCCTCTCTTCGAATAGTCTTCCCCTCTGGGTCGCACCCATGGGTATATTGTGCGTTCAGCCCTCCGCTGATCTCGCCGTAGCTAAGTGTGCCGCCAGCTTTTTCCGAATCCGCCCAACGGCATTGTCAATAGACTTTGTTGACTTCCCCGTACAAACCGCCATCTCTTGATAGCTGAGTCCCTGAAGAAACAACACTAAAATTTCATGTTCAAACCGAGAGAGTACGCCCACAAACTGGGCCTGCATCTCATCGACCCAAGCATTCGCTAGAACCTGCTCTTCCAAATCCCGCCGCCCCTCTGTCCCGTGGCGCTGGTCTATCTGGGGTACCTCTAAACTAACCGCCTGATTGAGTGGCGTATGCTTGTTTCTCGACGCAGTTTTGATGGCGGTAAGTAGCCTGTTGCGAATACAGACTACTGCATAAGTAGAAAAGCTCGCTTCTGCTGCGGGCGAGTATGTGCGAATGGCAGCCAACAGGCCCAGCATCCCCTCTTGGATCAGGTCTTCACTGTCCCCGCCGGCAAGAAATAAGGGCCGGGCACTCTGCCGTACCAAGCGGCCAAACCGCTGTACCAAGACCTCTTCCGCCAACGAATCGCCCCTTGTTGCCATGGTCTGCAACGTCTCATCGCTTAATTTGTGTAGTTCATCCATAATATTCTCATATCAGTATATGTCTTTTCTGCCAAAATGTCAAGCAAATTTACAATTTCATACAGCCAAATCCAAAGTTTAGAAATTTTCTATCAATCGCGCCAATTTTTCCGCCGTGGAATCGACCAAATCCTGCTCGTCCGCCTCCACCATGACTCGGATTAACGGCTCGGTGCCCGAGGGGCGCACTAACACTCTGCCCCGGCCGGTGAGATTCGCCTCTTCTTCCTCTAGGGCTTCTCGTAGCTTCGGTGATGCCATCACCGCCTCTTTGGCCGCATTGCCCCCGGCGATGGGGACGTTAACGAGTACTTGGGGATAGTCTTTGATATCCGCCACCAATTCCGACACGGTTTTGCCAGAGGTCGCAAGAACGTTTAAGAACTCAATAGACGCCAGCTGCCCGTCCCCGGTGGTGGCATCATCTAAGAAAATCACATGCCCGGACTGCTCGCCACCTAAGTTATAGCCGCCCTCCTGCATTTTTTCTAACACATGCCGATCCCCCACACTAGCACAGAGGAGGGTAAGGCCATTTTCTTTTGCAAACTTATGGAACCCCAAGTTGCTCATCACCGTGGCCACAATGGTACCGTGTCTGAGCTTCCCCTCTTTATGCATCGCCAGACCGCAGGCACCAAGAATTTTATCCCCGTCTACAATGGCGCCTTTTTCGTCTATGATAATACACCGGTCTGCATCCCCGTCAAAGGCGATGCCAATATCGTACCCGCCGGACACCACCGCCCGGCTCAAAAACGCCGTGTCGGTAGAGCCGCAATTGTCGTTGATATTGGTGCCGTTTGGGTGGGCTTTGATGATCTCTAAGTCCAGTTTGAGCTGGTCAAACAAATCCGACGCTGTCCGGGTGGCGGCCCCGTTGGAGCAGTCGATGAATACCTTGAGCCCTTCTACCTCCGGCTTTGCGGCGTTGGTCAGATGGCTGATATATTTTTCCACCCAGTTCTTATTTTTCCGCAAAACTTTCCCGATTTTGTCCCCGGTCATGAGGGGCATGGGTTCCTCATTGAGGATTAAATCCTCCACTTTCCTCTCTAACTCATCGGAAAGTTTGAAGCCCTTGCCGTTAAAAATCTTAAACCCATTGTCATGGAACGGATTATGGGACGCCGAGATCACAATCCCCGCATCCGCCCCGGAACGCACCGTAATATACGCCACCGCCGGTGTAGGCACCACGCCCAGCACCATCACATCCGCCCCGGAGGCGCAAAGTCCCGCCACCATGGCTGACTCTAGCATGTCGCCGCTCAAGCGGGTATCTTTCCCAATGGCCACCACCGGAGCCCGACCCTTCTCTTGCCCGATGACAAGCCCTACAGCTTGGCCGATTTTCATAGCCAAGTGGATGTCCAGCCCTTCGTTAGCAACTCCGCGAATGCCGTCTGTTCCGAATAGTTTTCCCATGATGTTTCCTCCTAAAAAGATGTGTCTTGTGGTTTATTTGGTCTGGTTGTAGGGGCGGATGGCAATCCGCCCATGTTATTATCTCACTACAAATTTGAACTGCAGGACGATTGCCATCGTCCCCTACAAGGCGTGATGGATCATGTTACTCAAACTCCTGCTGGCCCAAAAACTCTAACCCCAAATGCTTATACGCCTTCGGCGTCACACACCGACCTCTTGGCGTGCGGGACAAAAAGCCGTTTTGTAGCAAATACGGCTCATACACATCCTCTAGGGTAATGGACTCCTCCCCTACTGTGGCGGCGAGGGTCTCCAGCCCCACGGGGCCGCCGCCGTAGTGTTCGATGATGCTCTTCAGCATCCTGCGGTCGAGGGAATCTAAGCCCAAATGATCCACCTCTAAACTGGTCAGCGCATTATCTGCCACCTTCCGAGTAATAATCCCGTCCGCTTTCACCTGTGCAAAATCCCGCACCCGGCGTAGCATCCGATTGGCAATCCGAGGCGTCCCACGAGAGCGAGAGGCAATCTCCATGGCCCCATCGGGCTCAGTGGGTACATCTAATATCCCCGCACTGCGGGTGACGATTTTGCAGAGTTCTTCCGTAGAATACAGCTCCAACCGCAGCATCACCCCAAACCGGTCACGGAGTGGTGCAGATAGCTGGCCCGACCGAGTCGTGGCCCCCACCAGCGTAAACCGCGGCAAGTCCAGCCGAATGGAGTTAGCAGAGGGGCCTTTCCCGATGATAATATCTAAGGCATAGTCCTCCATGGCTGGGTATAAAATCTCTTCCACGGAGCGGTTAAGGCGGTGAATCTCATCTACAAATAAGATATCATTCTCCCCCAAGTTGGTAAGCAACGCCGCCAAATCCCCCGCTTTTTCAATCGTGGGGCCGGAGGTAATCCGCAGATTAACCCCCATCTCGTGGGCAATAATGGCGGCCAGTGTCGTCTTCCCCAGTCCCGGTGGGCCATGAAGCAAAACGTGGTCTAACGGCTCTCCCCGTCCACGGGCGGCCTCAATGAAAATTGTTAAGTTTTCCTTCGCCTTCTCTTGCCCGATGTATTCACTCAGGCTTCTCGGGCGCAGTGAACCTTCGTTCTCGTCCTCTTCCCGAATACTGGTGGTGACGATGGGGGTTTCTTCTTGGGGTGCAAATTCAATGCTCATTCTAACCGCTCCCTATTTCGCCATGGTTTTCAGTGCCTGCCGGATCACTTCCTCTAAGGGCTGGCTCTCTAAATCAATATCCCGCAGGGCAAGGGAAATCTCACCCTGACTATACCCCAACACTGATAAGGCCGCCACCGCATCACCCAGCAGATTGTCGCCCATATTAGGGGCCGCCGCTGGCATCTTCATACCGCCGCCTGTAAAGACCGGTGCGCTTTTCGCCATTTTGTCTTTCAGCTCTAAAATCACCCGCTGGGCGATCTTTTTCCCAATCCCTTGGGCCACCATAATGGCCTTATCGTCCTCAGCCAATATACTCATGGCCAGCCCTTCCGGTGTACTAGACGACAAAATCGACAACGCCGCCTTCGGCCCCACGCCGGAGACACTGATGAGTAGCTCAAAGCAACGCTTTTCTCCCAGCGTGGAAAACCCATAGAGGTCAAAACAGTCCTCCCGGACAACATGATAGATAAACAGCTTCCCCGCCTCGCCCATGGTGAGATCGGCTTGGCTGGTGGTGGTGGTATAAATGGCGTACCCCACGCCGTTTGCGTCAATCACAGCAAGGTTTGTGTCCAGCCCCGCCACGGTACCGCTTATATAGTGGAACATATCTCTGACCCTCCTACGGATGATAATAGATTATTCGCGCTCCGCATATGGCAGAGGGCCACGGCCAATGCGTCTGCCGCATCGTCCGGCTTTGGAATTTGATTGAGTTTTAACAGTCGTTTGACCATCTCCATCATCTGCTGTTTCTCCGCCCGGCCATAGCCGGTAATGGCCTGCTTGACCTGTAGCGGTGTGTACTCAAACATGGGCACACCCATGGCCTGTCCCGCCAAGAGCAGAACCCCTCTCGCATGGGCCACGGAGATGGCAGTTTTTTCGTTTTTGTTAAAAAACAACTCTTCCACCGCCATAGCGTCCGGTTTGAACTGTTCTAATAGCAAGCAGGTATCATCATATACCTGCTTCAGCCGCGCCGCAAACGGATCCCCTGCTGGGGTTGTAATGGCACCGTAGGTAATGACTTCTTGCCGGCTTCGATTTCCTTTGATAAGCCCGAACCCCACCGTGGCGTAGCCCGGGTCGATTCCCAATATGGTCATGTGTGCGCTCCTTGGAGTATCGTATCAAGGTATTTTATCATATTTGGGGTTAAAACACAATCTGATATGCCCAGCGGGTTCCGCCGGGGATGCCTTTCTCCATCGTGCCGCACCGCACAAACCCCGCTTGTTGGATTATCTTTTGCATAATCACATTATCCGGGTGGGTGTCAATGCGGATATCCCGATAGCCCAAAGCCCCAGCGATGAGCACCATATCCCGCAAAAAGCCCCCCGCCAGCCCCTTACCACGACAATGCTCGCCCATGGCCACCCGATGGACAGCCACATAGGGGGTGTCACACGGAGCCCAAGCGCCCTCTGACATGGGCGGCGATCCGTCAGGTTCCGGCACCAGCATCGTGTAGCCAGAGACCACACTGTCCAGTATCAGCACATAGCTCTCTCCTGCTTTCAGCCGTTCTTTGATTTCCGCTTCCCGTGGGCCACAGCCGGTTTGCCATTGGGGCAGGTTTTGATCTTTTAAGTATTGCCGCCCGCTTTGTAGCACGGCCCAAACCGCATCAAAATCTCCTGGGGTTGCCGGGCGAATATAGCGTTGCATATGGGTTGTCCCTCCGTTTTTTGCTTCTATAGCCAAGCCACTTGCTTTCCAAGTGGTTCGACTATATTAGTCTATCGTCTTACGCTTGTGTTGTCAACAGTAATGGTATGTGGGGTTCGGCACTCTACCGATTACTGCCCCACTACAAGCCAACCCCCCGGTGCATTGCACCGGGGGGTTGTGGCTGTCTACTGTTTATCCTCCGAAAATATGTTCCGGTCTAGACTCGGGCCGCTCTAATATCTGCCATTCACGGGCATCTCTGATGTCCGCCATGAACTTGTACCGGGCATTGTCGTATCTACGGTGATAGGTGTAGGAATTGGTCGCCACCTGTATGTAGATGAAATACCATGCATTGTAATTTGTACTATCCGGCCAACGAATCATGTCGGGATGCAGACCGTCCGGGGTCTCTATCAGCCGGTCGAAAATACGGTTGATCATCGCCGCTGTTTCGGTCCGTGTGATGGGTTCCCGTGGATTAAACGGGCCGCCTAGTCCCAAGGGGCCTTGTACCCAGCCGTTTTCTGCCGCTAGGTTGATGTAATCTCGTGCCCAGTGGTTGGCGATGTCATTAAAGTGGTCACCGACACTGTGGAGCGAAAAGTCGCCGATATTATCATCTTGATGCGTTGTAAAGAATCGGGCCATAACTGCCGCTAATTCTCCGCGCGTAATCGACTGTCTGGGTGCAAAGATGTTGTCTCCGACTCCTTCAAACAGACCCATATTGGTCATGGTGCTGATGGCGTTGTTGTGCCATTGGTGCAACTGCACATCGTCAAAGGGGTTCTGTTGCTCCCAATATTCTAGTCTTAATTCATCAGAAATCAGACGGAAGAAGACGGTCGCAATTTCTGCACGGGTGATATTTCTCTGTGGATGAATGGGACGAGGATCTCCTTCACCGGCAACGCCGATGAGGTAGGCTTGCCGCTCCGGCAGACCGTCCACGATGGTTATTTCTTCGTCCTCTTCTTCGCGCTCGGTTATCGGGTCGTGGACTGTGGCGGTGTTGCGGATGACCGCCCGGTTCATGACACCGGGAGCCACAGTTACAACGAAGGTGATGGTTGCACTCTCGCCGGGTTCTAAAGAAGCTAAGGTCACACGCAAAGTCTGGCCGTCAAACCCACCTACTGCTCCGCTGGGTAATACAAGTTCCCGGGGATGTCGCAGTTGTGGCGGCAACGGATCGGTAACGACTAAGCCGGTGATCGTTATGTCGCCAACGTTCTCTACAATAAGGGTGTACGTCAGTGGCTCACCCGCTACGGCAACGCCGGTAGCACTTTTGGTGATCCTGAAGCCGGGGTCTGTGCGCTCACGACTCCCTTCTTCAATTCTCTCTTCATCTTCATCTTCAGGAGTACCATCTGGCCTGTATAGAGTGCCGACATTCACGATGGTGTTGCCTTCGGCGGGTTGTGCTATTACGACTGCGTAGAAGCTGAC
>Ga0131853_10017395_pt1 | contig 13090 bp, 12 predicted proteins | sample TergutLab28metaG_FD_92764 | JGI IMG/M metagenome (GOLD analysis project Ga0131853, IMG submission 92764) | Labiotermes labralis P1 segment gut microbial communities from Petit-Saut dam, French Guiana - Lab288 P1 (version 2) (version 2) | ecosystem: Host-associated > Arthropoda: Insects >...
TATCAAATTCATTATATTTTTAAGTGGGTCATATTCGTGTCTATTTGCGTTATATGGAGTGCGTATGGTGATTGTGGATAATTGTTTCCTATATAACGTATGTGTTCCTTATATCTGAGAGTTAGGTTCCTGCTGGTTTATCCTATGTACCCTTTATTACATGTTTTGCATATTAGTGTAAAAATATCCCGCTTTTGTCATGATCTTGTGTATTATCTTGTAATTTGGTTCTTATTATTTGCCGTATTGTATTTGTGTTCCTAAAGGTTACATTTATGTCGGTTTGTTTGAAGAGATAATGTATCTTTCTGATTATTGGACTATGATATTTGAATATAGACCATTTATTTTGAATTGGATTTGTATTAACGTTCTTACTGTTTTCTTGGGTTATTGTGATTTTTCAATTTTTCTATTTGATGTTTTGGGACTTTGTTATTATTAAAAATGTATAGAATTTTTTCCATTCTCCTTTTTCTTTTCCCTTGATGATTGGAAGTTACAACATTCGGTTTATTATGTATCTATAATTTGCCATTTTATGTTCCCTGAGTTTGTAGGAACTGTTGTTGTTTGTGGTAACTGTGGTTGTTTTTTATGTATATATATATATTTCTATTCCTGTCATTTGTCTTATTAATTGTAGATCCATGCAATTTATGGTGTTTTTATTTTCTACTTTTGGGGTAAATGTTAAATTTGATTGTAACCGATTCAAGGAATTCTGTATTTTGTTTACCTAAATTCTTTCGTGTTGTATATTATCACAATGTCGTCTACATATCTTGTGTATAATATTATGTTTTGTGTTTCAAGTATCTGTTTTTGGTGTTTGTTTTCCAGATCATTTAGAAATATTTCAGCAATGCTATCAGATATTCCCGACACCATGGAGATATCTTTTTCAGTTTGATATATTTTATCGTCAAATGCAAAATAATTTTGCTTTAGAATCGTATCTAAAAGCTGGTTTATCTCTTTTTTAACCTGTTCAGTATTATTTTCAATTATAAGTTTTTTGCAATCTCAAGTGTCTCCATTATTGTTACATTGCTGTATAGGTCTTTAATATCAATTGTACAATTTTCGGTTTTCCTTTTTTTAATTTTTATTAGTCCATTTGCAAAGTTTATGGAATCTTATACTGTGTAATGGTTCTTTATATATATGGCATTGTTTAGTTCCTTTATTAGTACATTTGATATTTTATATCCTGGTACATTCCTGTTTGGTTACTATTGGTCTGAAGGGTTGTCCTGGGTTACGAAATTTTATTCGGGTCCTTATATCTGGTGGTTGTGCTTTCTTTTGAATGAAGAATTTTCCTTGGTTTTTTGTTAATTATGGCGTCACTTTGTTGTTCTGCTTTCGTGATCAGAATGTTCTATTTTTCTGCAGGATCTTTGGTACTGTTTGAAAGTTATTTTCTTCAAGAAAATAATTTACTATTTATTGTAGTCTTCTGTGTATATTATCACGCTTGGTCTGCTTTTGTCTGCTGTTATTTTCATTGCATTTTTCTTTACAAGATTTCCATCAGTTTATTTACAGACTAAAATTGTCGTTTAGCTATTGCATTTTGGTGACATTCAGCCTAATTGATCTGCTTTATTTTTTTGGCTGCTTGTATTCTATATGATTCCTATATATTTCTATGTCATTTTCTAATGGCTTGTTCAGTTCCCATTATCAAAAATGTCCAAAATTCATTCAGCGATCTTTCTATATTATGTTGCATTCTTTGTTATGTAGAAATGTTTCTTCCTGCGTTAGCACCATGTTTAAGAGATTGACGGTTCTGTCATGAAATTGTGTGTGTTGATGAGGTATTTTATTTTCCTTCATTGTTGGATTTGTAGTTTATCTAGATTTTTATTTAGGTTTTCGTTCGGTATTTTCATCTCTTTCCCTAATTTGTGGTCGATTGATTGTATTATGATAGGCCATATGGGTTGCCATTTATTTGCACATTCTAATATAAACTATATATTTGTTCATACAGTTTCGTATCTTTGATGCAAAGGGATTTTATCTCTTGTGTTATGTGACATTTCTTAGCTCATTTTAGGGTGTTCTGATATTTCCATTTATACCGATATTCACATATTTGACCTTTAGTTTGTATTGTCTACAAGTATTTTGAACTAGATGGCTGCATTTTTTATACATTTATATTGATGTTCACCTATTGGTATTATTCTTTGGCCTGTTTGGCGTTGATAAATTTTACATTCATGGTTCTGTGCATCATTACAACTGTTCCAAAACAAACACCAAAAAGATGCATTTTAAGGACTATCTTTATATCACGGTACGTCGTTCTTCCCTCAACAAGTTTCGACCTTCAAGGAACTCATCATCAGGAGTTCACATTTTCTACACTGTACAGGCAGTCTCTGGCACACTGTATACTGTAACATGTAACGTTTGTCTTCAGTTACCTCTATGATATAATTTTATTATTACAATTTTTATTTAAAAAAATTTTAAAACGATAAAGCTTCTGTGCTAAAAAAGTAAAAAATTATATATAGTAGTCAACTGTCTGTTAAATTTTTATTAGGAAAATGCAATGTTTTTGTTTACTTACACCTTTTGTTGTATCCCTCCCGTTCTGCTACATGTTCTGCTCCTGACTGTTTGTGTGTCAAGGTGGTTGACCGGATTGTATAACTTAATAGGCGGGTGACTTTCTCTACTTTCCGTGTGTTGGTGATCGATACATACTTATGTCTGTGTTTGTAATCTGTTATTAACGCGAAGAGGGGATTGTGTTCTCAATGTACGTGTTCCGGTATTAGGTTTCCTTCCTTGTGGGTGGTTTGAACCAGTAGTTGTTCGTATGGTATTAGCAGATTTGCGTTTCGGATTGGTTTTATCAGAGTCATTATGTCTTTAAGTAGGCCACATTCGTGTCTATTTTGCAGTATGTGGAGTGCGTATGCTGAATATGGACCATTGTTTTCTATATAATGTATGTGTTCCTTATATCTGAGAGTTAGGTTCCTACTGGTTTATCCTATGTAGTCTTTATTACATGCTTTGCATATTATTTTAAATATTCCGCTTTGGTCATGAGCTTGTGTATTATCTTGTAATTTGGTTCTTATTATTTGCCGTATTGTATTTGTGTTCCTAAAGGCTATTTTTATATGAGTTTGTTTGAAGAGATAAGTTATCTTTCTGATTATTTGATTATGATATGTGAATATAGCCCATTTATTTTTATTTTTATTTGTATTTACGTTCTTACTTTTTTCTGGGTTATTTGTTTTTTCAATTTTTCCATTTGGTTTGTTGGGAATTTGTAATTATTAGCAATGGTTAATATTTTCTTCCATTCTTCTTTTTCTTTTCCTTGGAGAGTGGAAATGAGAACATTCTGTTTATTAGGTATCTATAAGCTGCCATTTTATGTTACCTGGTTTGAGTAGAATTTTATTGATTGTTGTACCTATGGTTGTCGGTTTTCTGTATATATCTCTGTATATTCCTGGAGGTTGTCTTATTAATTGTAGATCTAGGAAGTTTTTGGGGCTTTTTTCCTCTATTGTTGGGGTGAATATTAAATATGGATGTAACCGATTCAAGTTGTTCTGTATTTTTTTTACGTAATGTGTTTTGTGTTGTAAATTATCTTTAGGTCCTCTACATATCTTGTGTATAAAATTATATTTTGTGTGTCAAATATATTTTTAGGTGTTTGTTTCCAGATTTCTTGAATTATTTCTGCAATGTTATTAAATGTGGGCGATCCCATGGTGATTTATTTTTCAGGATGATATATATTATCGTCAATTTCAAAATATTTTTGCTTGAGAATCGTATCTAAAAGCTGATTTATTTATTTTTTAACGGTTCATTATTATTTTCCATTATAAGATTGATTGCAAACTATATTGGCTCCCTTATTGATATGTTGAAGTATAGGTTTTCAATATCAAAAGTGACCACTCCATAGTTTCGGTTGATATTTATTTTGATTACTTCATTAGCTAAGGTTATGGAATCTTTATTGTGTAATGGTTTTCTTAGGATTATGGCATTGTTTATTTTCTTTAATATTACATTTATCAATTTATATTCTGGTGCATTTCTGTAGATTAATACTGGTATGATAATTTGTCCTGGTATATTTAGTTTCATTTGGACACTTAAATCTGGTGGTTGTGGCTTCCTTTGAATGAGGAATTTTCTTTGTTTTGTTAATTATGGCGTCAATTTTTTGTAATGTTTTATTGATCAGGTTGTCTACTTTTCTGTAGGGACTTTTGGTACTGTTTGAAAGTTGTTTTCTTTAAGGAAATCTTTTATTTTTTATTGTAGTCTTCTGTGAATATTATTACGCTTGTTCTACCTTTGTTTTCTTTTATTATCTTTGCATTTCCCTTTACAAGTTTATCCTTCAATTTATTTACAGTGTAAAATTTACGTTTAGCTATTGTATTTTGTTCATTTTCAGCCATTTTGATGTGCTTAATTATTTGTCTGCCGCTTTTCTATATGGTTCCTCTATTTTACTATGTAATTTTCTAATTGCTTTTTCAGTTCCGTTATCAATATTGTCCGATATTTATTCAGCGGTCTTTCTATATTGCATTGCTTCGTTAAGTAGACTTCTTTCTTGCTGCGTTAGCGCCATGTTTGTGAGATTGACGGTTCTGTCATGAAATTGTGCGTGTTTATGAGGTATTTTATTTTTCTTCTTTTTGGTATTCTTGTAGTTTATCTAACTTTTATTTAGGTTTAACTACAGTATTTTCATCTTTTTCCCTAATTTGTCGTCGATTGATTCTATTATGATATTCCAAATGGCCTGCCATTTATTTGCCCATTCTAATTGTAAAGTATATATTAGTCCATAAAATTCATATTTTTAATATAATGGAATTTATCTCTTTTGTTATGCGTCATATTTTAACTAATTTTTTAGTTTTCTGACATTGTGTATTAATTCCATTTATACGGACATTCACGTACATGGGCTTTAGCTGGGTTTTTTTTACAATTTGTTTCACCATTTTGCTGCATTTCTTTTGTAGAGATTCCATTTGATGTTCCTATATTGGTATAATTGTTTGGCGTGTCGGGCGTTGAAACATTTTATATTCATGGTTCCGTGCATCATTACAATTTTTCCAAAATAAAAACCAACAAGATGACTCATATGCACTACCCTTTATTTGAGGTTTAGTCGTACTTTATTCTACATGATTCGAGCTTCAGGGAACTCATCATCAGGAGTTACATTTTTCTACACTGTATAGGCAGTCTCTGGCACACTGTATACTCTAACATGTAACGTTTGTCTTCAGTTATCCCTCTGATATAATTTTAATATTGCAATATTTATACAATTTTTTTAAAACGAAAAACTTCTGTGGTTATAAAGTATAAAAATACATATATAAATCAAATTCCTGTTAACGTTTTATTAGGAAAAAGCAATGTTTTTGTTTACTTACATCTTTTGTTGTATTTCATCCGTTCTTCTACGTGTTGTGTTCCCGAATGGTTTTGTGCCACATGTGGTTTACCTGATTGTATAACTTACTAAGAGGCTGAGTTTCTGTAGATTCCGTGTGTCGGTGATGGATTCTTGCGTACGTCTGTGGTTGTTTTCTGTTAGTAACGCGAACAGTGGAATTTTCTCAATGTTTATGTTCTGGTATTAAGTTTCCTTCCTTATGTGTGGTATGAACCTCTAGTTGTTCTTTTGGTATTAGCAGATATGCGTTTCGGATTGGTTTTGTCAGAGTCATTACGTCTTTAAGTAGGCCACATTCGTGTCTATTTTGCAGTATGTGGGGTGCGTATGCTGATTGTGGATCATTGCTTTCTATATAACATACGTGTTCCTTATATCTGAGTGTTAGTTTCTCTTTCTTTTGTCCTACGTAAACTTTATTACATGTTTGCATATTAGTTTAAATATCCCGCTTTTGTCATGATTTTGTGTTATCTTGTAATTTGGTTCTTATTATTTGCCGTATTCTATTTGTGTACCTAAAAGATTTTTTATGCCGGTTTTTTTGAACAGATAAGTTATCTTTCTGATTGTTGGACTCTGATATGTGAATATAGCCCATTAATTTTGGGTTTCATTTTTATGTACGTTCTTACTATTCTTCTGGGTTATTTGTGATTTCAATATTTCCGTTTGATGTGTTGGGAATTTGTTATTATTAGCAATGTTTAGGATTTTTTCTACTCTTGTTTTTTCTTTTACCTTGGGAAGTGGAATTGACAACATTCGGTTTTTAGGTATATATAACCTGACATTTTATATTCCCTGGAGTGGTTTGAAATGTTGTTGTTTGTGGTATATGTGGTTGTAGGTTTTCTGTATATATATATTTCTATTCATTTAGGTTGACTTTTTAATTGTAGATCTAGGAAATTTATAGTGTTTTTATCTTCAATTGTTGGGGTGAATGTTCATTTTGTTTTAACGATTTAATTAGTTCTCTATTTTTTCTACCGTAATGGGTTTTGGGTTGTTAATTATCAATAAGGCGTCTACATAACTTGTGAATAATATTATGATTTTACTTTTAATTTTTTTCCTTCAATTTATTTAAAGTGTAATATTTTCGTTAACTCTTGTATTTTGTTGACATTCAGCCTTTTCATCTGATTTAGATTTTTGGCTGCTATTATTGTAAATGTTTCCTGTACATTATTATATAATTTTCTAACGGATGTTCAATTTCCGTTATCAAAGTAGTCCAATAATTATTCAGCGGTCTTTCTATATTATGTTGCATTCTTCGTTAAGTAGACTTGTTTCTTGCTGCGCTAGCTCTATATTTGTCAGATTGACGTTTCTGTCATGAAATTGAGTGTGTTGATGAAGTATTTCATTTTCTTTCCTTGTTGATTTTGAAATTTATCTAGTTTTTAATTTAGTTTTTAGTACTTTATTTTCAACAATTTCCCTAAATTGTCGTCGATTGATTATATTATGCTAGTATAACAACCAGAGCGTAAAAACATACAAACATAAATCCATACATTCCTACGTATACACAAATATACAAACATGCATTTATAAACACATACCTACTACCAAACAATCATACATACATACATACATAAAAATATAAATCCATTAATCCATATATACATATTTCCACACATTCATTCATATATACATACTTCCACACACACACACTTACTTAAATATATATATACATATATCCATTCATATACGCATACACACATTAACTTATATTGATATATACTTAAATACATAGGAAAATCCATACATTCATACACACATACATAACTACTGTCATACATTCACACACACTTGATTACATACATATATGCATACGTACATACATACATTCAATCAAACATATATTCATACATACGTACAAGTATACATACATACTTACTTCCATAATTTCATACATACATACACAAACCTATTACTTCATACATAAATACAATAATAGATAAATATACAAACACATATATACATAAAAATAAATTCATACACGCACGCATTCATACATTCATAAATACATACATATAAACATACACACATACATATATAGGTAGGTACGTACATACACACATACGTAAATATATACAAGCATAAGAGCGTACCTACATACGTACGTATATAATTAAACTTCTATTACATAAATGCATAAATTCATACTTCCAAACATTTATACATACATACATTAATATATGATACATAAATACTTACATACATTCACACATCCATATAGTATATGCTCAATTACACATACTTACAAACATACATATATACATACACATTTAAATATTGAAATAAAAAAACACATACATAGATAAATATATACATTCCTACGTACGTACGTAATCTATACATATATAATAAATACATAATTCATGGATGCAAACACACACATAAACATTCAAACATGCATAAACATACCTCCATACACCCATTCATACATACATACATATATATATACATACATACGTAAAGACCTACAGATATACGTACGTAGTACATACATAGATACATAAATATATAATTCCATAAACTCATACTCCATACATACTTACTTATATTCATATATACTTTCATACATATATATATATATAATTTCATACATGCACACATTTATACTACATACTTACGCGCATATATACATAACTACATACATACATAGAAACATATATACATACATTTATATTTTTATAATACAAAGTAACATTCATAGTTACTAATTACATACAGACATAATTACGTATATATATATATATATGCAGAGTTATATACTTCATTACATTCACACATACATACATACATACATAAGTATGAACATACATAAATACATACATACTTGCGTACATAGACATACATATTTCAATACGTTAAAATATGCATACATATTTACATATATTCATACATACACACATGCACGCATACATCAATACTTGATACCGTACATTCACACATGCGTACATATATACATACCTAAAATCATGCATGCATACATCCATACTAACACACATTCTTACATAAAAACATTTACATACTTTCATAAAAATATATATACATGCATACATATATAGGAACTTAATTCCTAACATTCATACATATATAAGTACATATTTACCAACATATATATAAACGTATGTAATTATATTTATATATACTTACACAAATACATACATACATACATACATACATACATTCGGTCATTCATATACATTCATGCATCCGTACGTACATACATTCATACGTACATGGTCCATTCATACGTACTTAAGTACATGCGGAAATACATACATTTATACATAGATATATAATATATTTTTCCATACATTAATACACACATACATACATTAATTTATATAAATACATACGAATTGAAGTACACACATTCAAGCATACGTGTTTGCGTACAAACATACATAAACAAATAAATACATACATTCATAAATACGCACACATACGTATATAAAATCATTTATTCTTTCATATATATTCTCATACATAAGTACTTGACATATAAATATATTCATACACACATGCATAATATATACATAGATACATATATACATATACGCATACATGCGTATATAAATCCATGTATACACACATACAAGCATACTTCCATAAATTCATGCATACATACGTACATGCCTACATGCATATACGTATAATTATACACACATAATACTTCCATACATATATGCATCCATGGATATATAGAGACATACGATCATACACATTTCCCCACATTCATACATGCGTACATATATATTTCCATTCATTCACATATAAATATATACATTCATACTTGCATACATAATTCCACACATTCATACCTACTCACATACATAAGTAAATACATATTTCCATACATAAATACATAGAGAATTCCATACATTCACATATATATATTTCAATACATACACACATAAATAGATACCTACATATATATATATATATATAATTCATATATTCATATCTACATACATACTTCCGGACATTCATAAGTACATAAATACATACATAACTATATACATGTACGCCTACATTCATGCATACATACATACATACATACATACAAAAATAAATACTTACATACACACAATACATAAATCCATTCATATTTCCTTTAATACCTACAGACAAACTTACATACACACACATCCGTACATATATATATATACATACACAAATACATACATGCATAAATACATTTACACACATATACTTCTATAATTACACACATTCATACATACGTACATACATACTTACACAATACATTCATACACACATGCATACTTACATACATGCAAGCATTCATGCAAAAATACAGACTTACACACATACATACTTCCATACATTCATACATGCGTTAAAACACTCATACATTCATTCATATATATTTACTTATTTCCATATATACATACGTACAAATATACATACATACATAATACCTACATGCTTGTATGCATACATGCATACATATATAACTATTTCCTTACATTCATACATAAAAACATACTTCCATACATTCATACATACGTACTTTCACACATTCATACATATTGTTACGCTAAGGGCAAGTTTTTATAGTTGGTTATTCTCGCAAATCATAGGCATAGCATTGTTTGCATGAATTTGCACAACTCTTTTTAACGTTCTTGGTAAGTTGCAACCATCACAAATTAAGGTGAAATCACGGGCGCCCAGAAAACTCCAGAATGTTTGTTTGTTCTAAAAAGGGTAATGCGAGTCTCCATACAGAGTGGCTACAATCCTTCGGCGTCTCTGATAGAGTCTTTGTGCGGCCATCCATGAAGAGCATGTAATTCGATTTGTCATATTACGAACAAACAACAAGAGGTTCTCACAGTGTTTTCCACAAGGGAAATTTAGTGCCCCTCCTTCTTTATTTTGGGACTGAGGTGGTAATACGTGTCAGCTATACTGTTGGTAAATTGTGTGTGATTTGCAACTTCGCAGGGAATTGCATTCTTGTAATTCGTAGTATTGTTGCATTAGGTAGAATTTGAATCTTCAGTCACATTATTTATTACAACTAAGTCAGAACAAAGAATTTGAGTTCACTAACGGGTGTATTTGTAAACTCAGACGAAACAGTTTTATTGAATACTGCGTGTGACTAAACGATTTATTCTTTTATAAAACTATTGAAATCATCAGTGTGTTGATAGTAAATTAAGAAAGTTTCATGTGGCAACTGTTTGTTTCTTGTAGGAAGTGAATTTCCAGGAACAGTTTTGTTACACACTGGGTGACAAACATTAATTCAAGTAATATTCCTATCATACATTTAAGCATAGTAGGGTGGTATTGAAAGAAAGTTATTTATCAACTATTCATGTTTAAATTTAAGCTGCGTATTATACTTGTTATAAAAGAGAGATTGCTTCGCTGTTTAAACCGAACAGATTTTTACCGCAATTTTAACAACCAGAGTTTAAAAACATACATCCATAATTCCATACATTCGTACTTACACACAAATATACAAACATGCATACATAAACACGTACCTACTACAAAACAATCACACACACATATATAAAAATATAATTCCATTAATCCATACATACATACATATTTCCAAACATTCATACACATATACATACTTCCATACATACATACCTACTTACATCAACACATACATATACTCATTCATATATGCATACAAACATATATATATTCATACATATTTAAATATATAGGTAATTCCATTCATTCAAACATACATACATAATAATTTCCATACATTCATACACACTTGATTACATACCTACATCCATACTACATTAAGAAATATATTCATACATACTTACATACATGGATACATAATACTAAATTCCATAATTTCATACTTACATACACACACATTCATTCATACAACCATACATACAATAATAGATAAATACATACACATAATACATATAAACACTTACATACATGCACGCATTCATACATATATATATATATATATACATACAAACGTACACACATACATATAGAGGTAGGTACGTACATATGCTCATACATACCTACATAGAAGACAACCATTGTAGTGCGGTGTATAGACTGGCATCAGGGAAGAAGAGAACCAAGACACTGATAACAACACTTCGAAAACTAGATGGCTTACTGACAAGCGAAACAAAAGAAACCCTCAGACTGATGCTAGAATACTTTACCCCAGAAGACAACGACTTGGACAACAATCATCACAAACGTATCAGAGAATTAACAGATAAACAGCCGAACACCCCAGACGACCACGAATTCGCAAGATAAGATATCGGAAAGGTGATTGAAGGAATGAAAAATAAAAAGGCCCCGGGGAAAAGACGGAATAACGGCGGAAATTTATAACCTAACATTCAAAATATTTCCAAAAGTATCACAGCAATGTACAATGGATGCCTAAAAAACGGGATTTTCCCGGAAAGATGGAAGAAGGCCAAAATTATACCAATCATGAAACCGGGTACACAAACGTGTGAGGAAGTCACCAAATATCGCCCCATAAGCCTTCTACATGTGGGAGGGAAAATACTGGAAAGGGATCTGATAAATAGAATAAACCATTACATGTATTCAACGGAGTTCCTCAACAAGAACCAGTATGGATTCATCCCGCAAACGAGCACAACAGACGCGATTATGGCTTTAAAAATTTTGTTCAAGAAGGATTTAGCAAAGGTGAAATCACAGCAATTGTAAGTTTGGACGTGGAAGGGGCGTTCAACTCTGCATGGGCACCAAGCCTGATAAAAAATTACATGAAAGCGGATGACCACGAAACTTATAAAACCTAAAAAATTTCTTCAGCAAAAGAAGAGCAACCGTGGACACAAAAAACATGAAACTGGTGAGAGCAGTGAGTAAAGAGTGCCCGCAGGGATCATGTTTAGGGCCGGGAATGTGGAACATCTTATACAATTCGCTACTGGAAATAAAGTTCACGAGTAGTACAAAAATAATAGCATTTGCTGACGGTCTCTTACTTCTAACAAGAGGGGAAACAGTTAGTAAAATATAAAACATAGCAAACTTGGAGTTGACAAAAATCTCAACTTGGGCAAGAGAAAACAAGATCTGATTGAACGAAAAGAAGTCGAACGCAATGCTAATGACACGGAGAAAAAGGAAAGAAAGAAGGGAAGTGGGAGTTTACTTAAACAAAAAATTACTCCGACAAGTAAAAACCATGAAATACTTGGGTATAATAATAGACAAAAAAACTAACATTCAGAGAATATATAACACAGGCGACAGAAAAATGTAGGAAATTAATATTCACTTTAGCAAGATCAGCAAAATTAAAATGGGGCTTAAGTCACAAAGCTTTAAAGACATTTTACACGGGAGGAATACAGCCGCTCCTTCTATACGGAGCACCGGTTTGGGCAGAAACAGTAGAAAAGGCGCGATAGAGGAAAATGCTAACTGCAGTACAAAGGCTAATAAACATAAAGATAGCAAAACTTCCAGAAAAGTGTCAAACGAAGCATTGCGTATAATCACAGGATTAAAACCCATTCACATCAAAATACAAAAACGGAGGAACTCTACAAA
>Ga0131853_10017396_pt1 | contig 13090 bp, 8 predicted proteins | sample TergutLab28metaG_FD_92764 | JGI IMG/M metagenome (GOLD analysis project Ga0131853, IMG submission 92764) | Labiotermes labralis P1 segment gut microbial communities from Petit-Saut dam, French Guiana - Lab288 P1 (version 2) (version 2) | ecosystem: Host-associated > Arthropoda: Insects >...
CTATTAAAACCAGCTATTGCAGCATTAGCATTGCTGGTGTTTATAGATTATTGGAACGTGGTAGAGCAAGCAATTGTGTTTATAACAGACCCCAATTTTCAGCCGCTAAGTATTGGTCTGGCAAGATTTAGGGGCAATTACGACATGATGTTTGCAGCTTCATTTTTTTATATGATACCTGCATTGTTGGTATTTTTATTTGGGCAAGAGCAATTGGTTGCGGGCATGAAAATGTCTGCATTAAAATAGAGGGGGCAACAATGGATTACAAAAAATTCCTAAACCGGGTTGCAATAGCATTTATTGTGTTGCTAATATTTTTAACATTCTTTTCACGCACATTGTTAGATTTAAGTGTGCCAAGAGTTTCTGTTGCCTTTATAGCCAGGGATATCATACACCCAGAAGCTATTTCTACCGGTATTGTTACACCACTGGACACAGAGCGTGTATTTGCCCCCGTTAGCGGAAGAATTACACAAATTTTAGCAGTAGGCGAAGAGACAAGTAGCGCAACAGTGCTGTTTGCAATAAGCAGCGATTACACTACCCTACGAAGTTCGCTAGAGCAAGAAGAGCATAACTTGCGTGTGAATACCCTTGCAATAGAGCAAACCATCAGCAACCGTGACGAGGCACAGCGGCGCTTGCGCCAATTACAGCAGCAACCGGCGGAAATACCAAATGAACCGGTATTAAACCTATGGGAATTTGATTTGCAACTAGACGCCAACACCGCAAGCATGGAAGCTCTGGAAAGCGATATTGCGACTTTGGAAATTTTGTATGAGCAAGGGGTTGTGCCAAGGCAAGATATAATTAGCCGAGAAGTGGAAATGGAACGGCTCTTGCAAGCAAGGGAAGAGATTTACACAAGACGAAAGCTTGCGGAGGCAAACTACGAAAACGCGCTTTTAATCCATGCGGAGTCTGTTAATGCAACAGAGCGTACGAGAAATGAACAGATACAAGCTCAGCAAAATATTATAACTGGGTTTAATTTTACATTAACCGGCCACCAAATTGAGCGTGAGCGCATAGAGGCACGTATCGAAAGCTTACAAGAGCAAATTAAAGACGGAGGCGTTGTATATGTTCAAATGGAAGGGCCGCGCCGTTTAGTAACAGAGGTATATCTAGACATAGGTTCCATGGTAATGGAGGGTATGCCTGTTATGACTACATCTATTAGTAATAACCAGTTTCTGATACAGGCTTCTTTCCCACAAAGTCAGGACTTTATAAGAGTTGGACAAAGTGTGGATGTTTTTGTTGGTACTAACGAGTTTAGTGGCACAACAACACGTATCATACCCGACGGTGCCAACAACCTTGTTAATATTCATGTTACAGGTAGCCAGCTTGCAAGTGGGCAGTTAGCACGTGTTACAGTTTCCGGTGGCAGTTCTAACCATGCACAGGTAATACCTATTAGTGCATTGCGAGAAAACCAGCAGGGCTACTTTATTATGTTTGTAACCCCTTACGAACGCCGCCTTGGTAGCGACTATATAGTGTATCAACTACAAGTGGACCTAGTGCGTAGGGATGCGAGAAACGCTGCAATCACAGGCCGCTTTGGTTCCGAGCTTCCTACAGGGCCAATTATTGTTAACAGCGACATGCCTATTGGCGTTAACCAGCGTGTGCGCCTGGTAGGCAGCAACGATTTTGAACCAACAAGGTAGGTGTTGCCTATGAAAATACTTATTATTTTTGGACTTATAAACCTGTTAGCACTGTTGGGCAGTTTGGCGGTGGGTATGCATGCCTCTGTAATGGCAGGGCGGTACTTTGCCCGTGATACTATTTTTATTGCGCCATTTTTAAATGAAAGCCACCTGCATTGGAGCGACAGCAACATTGCCGAATTACAGCAGCAGTTTGTAGACTATTCTATTTCGCCGGTTAGCCGGGGGAATATAGTTGTGCAAACGACTCAGGCCATTACTACAACGGTTGTATACACAGATGCGGCGTTTTTTTCAATAAGCTTTATGAATTTTATTGAAGGTAACCGCTGGGCTGATTACGACAGCGGAATTGTGCTTAACGAAGCATTGGCGTGGCGGCTTTTTGGCGGTGGTGATGTTTTGGGGTTGCCGGTGGAGATTAACCAAAAGCAATATACTGTGGCAGGGGTTGTGCGACAAGAGCAAGGTGGGGGTGAATACATGGCATGGATGCCACGCAGTGCCATGCCTGTGCCCTTGGCTGCTGCAACACTATATATACAGGCACATAATTACAACCTGGTGGATGTTTTTGCACATACAATTGGCCATAGTGGAATGCTTAATTTACAGTTTAGGAACCCCGGTAACTACGCTATTGTGGATATTAACCGCTATGTAGAAACAATTGGCCTGCGTAACCGCTTATTTTTATATGTTTTGTGTGTGTATGCTCTAATTGTTTTAATTGGTGTTTGTGTAAAACAAATTCCAAACCGTAACCGGAAAAATATTGTATTATGTTTTGTGTTACCTGTACTAGGTGTTTTGGCATATATACTGTTTACTGGTGTAGATGATATTTTGTACTGGCTGCCCAATTTGGCCGTATCTGATACCTCAGTGTTTGAATATATAACAAATATTGGCGCACTACCGCCGGATGGTTATTTATGTTTTGGATTAAGCCAGCTTGCGGCATTAAACCGTATGACAAATCTGGCATGGATTGTTGGTATGGTCGCTTTTGTTAATGTACTGGTTTGCAAGTCGGTTTTGAAAGGGAGATTATAATGTTGAAACAACTTTTTTTATATGCTAGGAAATTGCTCTGCAATTTCGCTGCAATCGCTAGTTCGCCTTCGGCGAACCGCTATTCCTGTCGGAAAAAAAGCGGCAGAGCCGCTTTCTTGCTATGTATGGCGGTGCTGTTGATTCCTGTTTCATCAGTTGCGGGTCAGGAAGAATCTATTGAAAGGGAAGGGATTTCCCTATCTGAGCCTATTATAATAACATACAGTCAAGCTGTAGAGCTTGCCAACAAGTCTTTGCAAGATATGTATGATATCATTAATGAAAAACAAAATTTCCGTGATGCTTTGCAGCGAGAAACTAGACGGCGCGAAAGCAGTAAGTGGACAGAAAGAGCGCTCCGGGCCTTTTTCGATGATTACGAAGAAGACATGGAAATATTGCAAGACTGGCTTAACGATATGTTGTATAGGATAGTGTACCTTCACGACGGTACAGAAATAAGAACTTTGGCAGCTGCTGCAAGGCGTGTTTTGAGGGATATTGAAGAACAAATTTATCGTTTTAGCCTTCAAATAAGGCAAGCGGAGCTTGTAGTAGAAAATAATTTGCGTGGGTTAATTGTTGCTGTTATTGAGCATGAGGCAGTAATTGAGATAAGTGAAGTGAGTTTGAGTTTGGCGGAAGAAAACCTGCGTCGCATAACCATAAGGCATAACTTTGGGCTGGCAAGCAGCAACGAACTAAGGGCGGCTACGCAGTCTTTTTCCCGTGCAGAAATGAGTTTAACCGAGCACAGGGTTAACCTTTATAGCGCACTTAACCGCCTCAATTATTTTCTAAGCTTGCCCCTTTATCAGTATACGATTGTTGAAATAGAATATGGACAATATTTCCTACAAGTACCTGAGTGTTTAACAGAACATATTAACAATTTAATACCAACAACACCACCAATCCGCCCATTGCAACTGGATGTGGATAGGGACTATGAAGTATTGCGTACATTTCGAGGCACACGAGAAAGGCGAGCCGCCTTGCGTGAGGTGTATGAAAATACAACAGAAATACGCAATTTAGCCAAACTGACAATGGAAGCTGCAATGCGCCGCACATTTAATGATTATATGAACTTGCAAACCCGGTACGAAGCCCAGCTGCTGGAGCAGGAACGTACTACACGCATGTTGGAAATTGCTAAAACAAATCTACGTCTTGGCAAAATAACCGCCTTTGAAGTACAGCAAGCACAGTTTACATTATTTCAGGCAGAGCAGGCTCTTGCATCTATTGTTAACCAAAAATGGCTACTGGCTTTTAGGTTGGAAAACCCGTCGCTGCTGGTATGATTATATATACCGCCCTGTAAGTGACTTTTTGCAATTCTTAAGCTCCGCCGGCGTACCTTCAAACAATATTTCCCCACCGTGGCAGCCTGCACCGGGGCCTAAGTCTATAACCCAATCCGCCTGACGAATAATATCTAAGTTGTGCTCAATTGTAATAACGGTATTACCTTTCTCTGCAAGTGAAGCGATAATTTTTAAAATAGTGGCAATGTCTGAAAAATGGAGGCCGGTGGTTGGCTCGTCCATGATGTAGATATTGCCTTTTTTATTTAATTCCTTGGCAAGTTTAATGCGCTGGCATTCACCGCCGGAAAGTGTATTTAATGGTTGCCCAAGCGTTAGATAATGTAACCCAACTTCTGCAAGGCCTTTTAGTTTTGTGCCAATTTCTTTGCGCTTAAAAAACTGAACTGCGTCGGCTATGGTCATATCCATTATATCCGCTATGGATTTTTCGTTCATTGTTAGCTCTAGTACTTCCTTTTTAAAGCGCTTACCGTTGCATTCTTCGCAAATATTTTTTACGGCGTCCATAAAGCTTAGGTCCATTTCTATATGCCCTAGGCCGTTACATACCGGGCAAGCACCTTCGGAGTTAAAGCTAAAAAGGGAAGCATTTTGGCCTGTCGCAAGTGCAAATTCTTGCCGCACTAAATCCATGATTCCCGTGTATGTGGCCGGGTTAGAGCGGGAATTGCCTGCAACTGCACTTTGGTCGATTACAACTGCGTTCGGGTGCTCTTTTGCAAATACTTGATGAATGAGCGTAGATTTGCCAGAGCCTGCAACGCCAGTAACCACCGTAAAAATACCCTGCGGAATTGTTACGCTTATGTTTTTTAGGTTGTGCATTGTGCTAGGTGGTGTTGTGAAAGATTTTGCAGCATCAAATGCCCGTGGCGAAGGGTTAATTGGCAGTGGTGCTTTAAGATATTTTGCCGTTAGAGTGCCGGAATTGGTAAGCCCGGCAAAATCTCCTGCGTACATAATTTTTCCGCCTTGGGAACCGGCAAGTGGCCCCATGTCTACTATAAAGTCTGCAATTTTTATAACGTCCGGGTCATGCTCTACAACAATTACGGTATTGCCCTTGTCCCGTAGGCGAATAAGAACCTGGTTTAGGCGGTGGACATCCCGTGGGTGCAGGCCTATGGAAGGTTCGTCGAAGATATATAGCATGTCTGTTAAGCTGGAAGACAAATTTTTTACCATTTTAACACGTTGAGACTCGCCGCCAGAAAGAGTTGCAGTTTCTCGGTTAAGGCTTACATAGTCCAACCCTATGCCTATAAGGTCTTTTAGGCGGGCAAGCAACCCGTCCGTTACGGTTTTAACTTCTGGGCGGTTTATTTTTGAAATAAAATCTACAAGCATATCTATCTGCATAGCGGTTAGGTCTGCAATGGTGTGGTTTTCTACTTTGCAATTAAGCACTGCTTCGCTATAACGTTTGCCGCTACAAGTGCGGCATGTGTCTGTTTTGGTGAAGGTGCTCATTTTCTGCTTGGTTTTTTCAGATTTTTCTCCTCCGCCTTGAATGTGTGTTCTTGCAAAACGTGTAGCAAGGCCTTCGTATGTGTTGGTCATATCTTGCAGGCCTTCCAGCTGGATTTTTTCCGGCCCGCCATATACAAATTTGTGGAATTCTTCCGGAGTATAATCTTTTAGCGGTTTGTCGCAGTCAAAAAAATTGGAATGGGCGTAAAACTTCCATAACCATGTGCCCAAGCCGTAGCCCGGTAGCAGAATTGCGCCTTCGTTTAAGGATTTGTTCATGTCAACTGCTGTGTCTAGGTTTAGCCCAACTACCTTGCCAATACCTTCGCAAGTTTTGCACATGCCCATTGGGTCGTTAAAAGAAAATGCGCTAATTCCGCCAATGTTAGGCGAGCCAATTCTGGAGAACAGTACACGAAGCAACGGGTCTATATCCGTTATTGTGCCTAGTGTAGAGCGAGAATTACCGCCTATGCGCTTTTGGTCGATTACAATGGATGGGGAAATATTATTGATTTCATCTACATCTGGGCGGCTATGTTTTGGCAGAAAGCCCCGTATGAATGCTGGGAAAGTTTCGTTTAACAAGCGGCTGGATTCCTGTGCAATTGTTTCAAATACTACGGATGATTTACCCGAGCCGGATACCCCTGTGAAAATTGTAATTTTCTTTTTTGGTATGCGCAAAGAGACGTTTTGTAGGTTGTTCTCTCTTGCGCCGGTTAATTCTATATATTCCATTTTAGCTCCTATAATTAGGTGTGCTTTCCACCATTTTTACATAACTTTCGTACCGCATGGGGTGAACTGTTTTTCCTACCTGCTCTTTTACGGCGCAATCTTTTTCTTTTATATGCAAGCAATTATTAAAGCGGCATTCCCCCGTGTAGGGCTCAAATTCCGGAAACAGTGAACTCAACTCATTTTTAGGAATGGTTTCGATTTCCAGCGATGTAAAACCCGGAGTATCTACACAATAACCCATTGTTGGGTCATCTGCAGACAATGGGAAAATTTCTGAATGGCGGGTGGTATGCTTGCCTCTGCCAAGTTTTGTGCTAAGCTCCCCGGTTACAAGCGTAAGCTTTGGCGAAAGGGCGTTTATTAAGCTGGATTTGCCAACGCCACTTGGTCCTGCAAAAACGTTAATTTTCCCCGCCATGTGGGTGCGTAGGCTGTTTAAGCCTTCGTTTGTGGTTGCGGATGTGTACACCAGCGGATACCCTGCCATTATGTATGGGGCGAAGCTGCTGTCTGTTTTTGTTATGTCCGACTTGTTAACACAAATTAGCACAGGTATGTTTTCGTAGGCTACCAGTACAAGAAAACGATCTAAAAGCCCCGCATTAAAAGCGGGCTGCGCCGTTGCAACAGTAATAATCACCTGGTCTATATTAGCAACCGGTGGGCGGCGTAGCTCGTTTTTGCGGGGCTTTATTGTGTGTAAAGTTCCGATTTGTTTAATTTCGTCTGTTACAGAAATTGTTACAGAATCGCCAATAAGCGGCGTTGTGTTTTTATTGCGAAAAATACCACGGGGGCTACAAACGTATTGTTTGCCGTTACTTGCAAGAATTGTGTATGCCCCGCCAACACCTTTTATTATAATGCCGTCTAGGTTTGTGTCTTTGTTTATATAAACCATCCTTTTAATATAGGGAACGCCCATGGCGTTCCCTATATTGTATATTATTCAAAATTTATTTCAAAATCCCCACGCCATATATCAGACAGACCACCGTCTTCTACAGAGAATACAATGTATGTGACAGTGCCTGTACCGGTAACTTCAATTTGCATAGGAAGCTGTGCAGGGGAAACATGCATTTCTCGGTACATGGTTGCAGTGCCGCCTTCTACTTGGCGCATAATTTGAATATGCAGCATATCCACGCCTTCCGGTACATTCCATGTTGGGACTGCAAATGACCTTGTTTGTGGTTGTGGCGGAGGTGGTGGGTCTCCCTCTCCATCTGCAGGTGGGATAGTAATATCAGGTAAATTTCCGGTGTCAGGTTCTTCTTCTGGAGGTTGATTTGGCTCAGGTTCTGCTGGCGGTGTTGCCGGCGGTGGTTCTTGTGGTGGCGGAGGCGGAGGTTGTTCTGCCGGAGGAGGGGGCGGTGGTGGTTCTTCTGCTGGTGGAGGTGGTTGCTCTGCGGCAGGCGGCCCGGTGCTTACAGTAAATTGTACAACACTTTCCCTGTCTACAATTTCTCCTGGTGCGGGAACTTGTTCAATAATTACTCCTGCCGCATAGGTTGCGGATTCCACAGTTCTTCTGTATGGGATAAGCATGTAAACACGCAAAAGCTCTAGTGCGTCGGTTTCTGAAAGGACTGTTAGGTCAGGTACGCTAACCTGCCCTGTGTCCGGGCCTGAAGATACAAGCAAAACAATGCTGTCTCCTTCGCCTATTTGAGTGTTTGCAGGTGGGGTTTGGGAAATTACAATGTCTATTGGAATGATTGCATCATGTTGTCGTTCAATTGTGTGGGTAACGGTTAGTGACGCTAGTAAGGCTTCTGCATCTGCCAAGGCGATGCCGGTAATATCTGGCATTGTATAAAGGTGTGCGACCTCTTGCCCAAGGCTTACTGTTACAGTAACCCTATCTCCTGCCACTAGCCCTGCATAACTTGGAGGTGGTGTTTGTTCTATTATGTGATTTTCCGGTACTATACTGGAATATGCATGGTCGCCAACATAAATGTAAAGCCCACGCTCTGCCGCCATTGTTTCTGCCTCTTCCAGCGGTCTGTTAACCACATTTGGAGGAAATACACGGTTGTTGTTAGAGCCGCCTGTAATGCGTGGCCATACAACTAGTAAACCAACAACGGATAAAATTGCTACAAATATGAGCCCTAGGAAAATACCCCCCCAAACTGCAGCCTTATCAGACTTTACGGGAGGTGTTCCATAGTCTTGTACAGGTTCGTTATCTTGGAAATTATTTTCTTGGTTTAAAAAAGCTGTACGTGCTTTTGCCCGTTGTTCCCTTAAAACTTTTTTCTGGTCTGGTGGCGGAGGAGGCGGAACATACGGGGTAGCTGTAACTTCTGCAGTTACAAAATTGCCACTGTCGTCTATTTGGGCTTGTTTAAGGTCTGCAATTAAGTCTTCAGCTGTTTGGTAGCGCAAAGATGCAGATTTTTCTGTTGCTTTTGCTATAATTTGTACTATACTTTCAGATAAATTGGGGTTATAGCTTAAAACGTCCGGAAAGTTGTTATTTATATGGCACATAGCAACAGACACTTCCGTTTCCCCGTCGAATGGGAGCCTGCCTGTTGCCATTTCGTACATACATACGCCTAATGAATAAATATCTGTTTTATGGTCTAAATACCCATTTCTTGCTTGCTCTGGGGAGGAATAGTGTACACTGCCCATAGAGCCGGAGCCTGCAGTTAAAGTGCTAGATTTTGCAACACGTGCGATGCCAAAGTCTGCAACTTTTACAACACTAGTGCGGGTTACCAATATGTTTTGGGGTTTAATATCTCTATGAACTATCCCGTTACGATGGGCTTCTGCAAGGCCTTCGGCAATTTGTATTGCGGCGTCTAAAATAATATCGTCGTCAAAAGGAGCTCTTTTGCTAATAAGTTCTTTTAAAGATGCACCGTCTACATATTCCAAAACTATATACAAAATATCTCCGTCTTGGCCGGAGTCGAATATGCTAACAATATTTGGGTGATGTAACGAGGCCACTGCACGTGCTTCTTCGGGGAAGCGGTCTGCCAAATCTGTATCGGCCAAAAAATCTTCTTTTAATACTTTTAAGCTTACATGCCTGTCCAATTTTTTATCGTAGGCCCGGTATACTACTGACATACCGCCAGAGCCTATAGGAGTTTCTATTTCATAACGGCCGGCAACTATTATTCCAGCATCTAGTTTCAAGATGGTCACCTCTTAATATCTATTAAAATGGTAGAAATATTGTCATGTCCACCACGAGAATTTGCTTCTTCTACTAAAAATCTTGCACGGTGCTCTACGAAGCCAACACCCTCTGCTATTTCTTTTATTTTGCTGTCTTCCAGCATGTTAGTTAAACCGTCGGAACACAATAAAATTGTGACGGTTTCGTTAATTGGCAATACAAGGCCGTCTACTTCGAAAGGAGATTGAACCCCGAGAACGCGTGTTATAACGTTGCGTTGCGGGTGTGTAAGTGCTTCCTCTTTTGAAATTTGCCCGGTTTGAACCATTTGCCCCACATATGAATGGTCGGCTGTTAGTTGGGTTATACTTTCTGGTGTAATGGCGTATGCACGGCTGTCGCCAACGTGGGCAAAAAACATTTTTTCGTCTGCAACAACGCAGGCTGTTAAGGTGGTGCCCATGCCGTCCAGCTTAGAGTCTTCTTTTGCCATTTGGCAAATTTTGCTATTGGCTTTTTGTACTGCAGTTACCAGCAGGTCTAAGTAATTATCTGGCTGGACAAATTCCGCCACATCAAAACTGCGGATATAGTCGGTCATATGTGTTACGGCTTCAACGCTGGCAACTTCTCCTGCATTATGGCCACCCATGCCGTCTGCTACAATAAATAAATTAGGGAACGGGCCAAAGGGTTCGCTTGCGACAAATATCGTATCTTGATTTTGTTCTCTGGTTTTCCCTTTATCCGTAAGGCCGGCTGCGTACATAAAGCACCCCTTTGCTATGAATTACACGACACAAAAAAAGCATCTAGCGCCATGTAACTTACATTATAGTGTTAAATAGCTGCGTTCACAAGGTTTTTTATGAAATTGATTAAATAAAAAAAGAACCACTGAAAAGAATGACGGATTTTTCGCATATCTTTGCAGTGGGTTTTAGTTGTTTTTTTGTTTAAATCGTGTTTACCCCTGTTACCACAATTTAGGTTTGTGTCAAAGGGAATGATGATATTTTACACTATTTTGTGATTGTTAACAATTCTACTTACTCGCACTGGTTAGAGCGGCAACATAAAATGCGTCGGAAGTGGGAGAGGGGAGTAGAAGGTTTTCGCTTTCCAGGCTAAAGTTTGGGTGGTTTTCTAAGAAATTTTTGATATTGTATGTGTTTTCTTCAAGGCTGATAGTGCATGTGCAGTACACAAGCTTTCCCCCGGGCTTAAGGTATTTTGCTGCGACAGTTAGCATATCTTTTTGTAGGCTTGCCATGTCTTTTATGTCTTGCGGTTGTCGGTTGTATTTAATTTCAGGGTGTTTGCGTATTGTGCCAAAACCTGTGCATGGTGCGTCTAGCAAAATTGCGTCTGCTGTGCCCGCAAGTTCTGGGTCAAAAACTGTTGCGTCTTTTACAGCAGAAGTTATAACGGAAAGCCCCAAGCGTTTGCCGGTTTGTTTTATCAGCTCTACCCTGTGTGGGTGAATATCGTAAGCCAATAGTTTACCTTGGTTTTGCATAAGCCCTGCAATTGCAAAAGCTTTTCCTCCCGGAGCGGCGCACAAGTCTATAATTGTTTGGCCGGGTTGTGGGTCTAAAGCTTCTACAGCATAAATTGCTCCCGGGTCTATAACGAAAAATAGGCCATCTTTGAAAGCTAAGAGTCTAGTAATATCACCCGGTTGGCGCAGCATAATAAATGGGTGGTTTCCTGCCTCTGATAATGGTGTTGCGTCCACACCTTCAGATTGAAGCTGCTCTATAAGTTTATTTTGGTTTGTTTTATGGATGTTTGCCAGAATTATAACCGGAGGCGGCTTGTGGCTGTTTTCTAAAAATTCTTGAACAAATTCATCTTTTTTTAGCCATATACTTAATTTTTCCACAAGCCATTTTGGGTATGAGTATTTTAAAGACAAGCTTTTAATTTTGCTTCCGTCTTCCCGTGAGATATTGCGCAAAATTCCGTTTACAAAACCGGACAGATTAGTATAACCATAGGCTTTTGCCAGAACGACAGCCTCATTTACAGCAGCACGGTCCGGTATTTTTTCCATATGTCTGATTTGGCATACAGAAATGCGTAGTAAGTTGGCAATGAAAGGTTTCATTTTATTTAGTGGGGTTTTGGAAAAATTATTGATGGTATAGTCGATTTGAATTAAATTACGCAATGTTTCATTTACCAAATCTGTTACAAACGCACGAGAGCGTTGGTCTATGTTTGATTCTGCAAGCGCTTTGCGTAGGGCTATGTTGGCGTATGCGCCAGAATCTAGCACGCTGCTTAAGACGGCAACTGCTACTGAGCGGTCGGTTTTAATTGTCAAATGGGTCACTGTCCTTTAATTTTGGAATGTGGACAGTATGACAAAATATTAGAGAAATGTCTAGCGGCTATAAATTGAAAATCAACTGGTCGGATTTTCCGACCAGTTGATTTTGAAAGAGCAGGATTTTGATGGCTATTAAGCCATGCCTGCAAAAAAGTTCATTACTTCATTAAACGCTGTGTTACTGTACGTGCCGGATACCTAGCCGGTGTGTTTGGCTCTGGTTGTGGTGTGTTTCCATCTTCAGTAACGTTGTCTATATCATCATTATTATTGTTGGTGTCGTCATAGTTGCCGTTACCGTCGTAGTTATTTTCGTAACTATCGTCATAACTCTCTTCATAACTTTCTTCTAGGCCGGTTGGAGCTGGCGCTGCTGGGGTAGGCATTTCCGGTGTGTTTGGGGTGCTTGGCTCTTCCGACTTTTTGCGGAAGAATGCCATTTCATCATTTGTTACATTAATATCTGTTACATTAACGTCTTCGTGGTTTACAACTGCAACTGTTTGCATCATGTTGGTGTTTAGGCCAATGTCTTGGCTATTGTAATAACTGCCGTTTGTACGGTTAATGTTATTGTTAGTTACACGGTTAAAGTTTGCATTTGGTGTAATGCCAATGTTTTGGTTGTTATTGTATCCGCTATTTGCACGGTTTACATTGTTGTTTTTTACAGCACGGTTAACATTCATACCGTGGCGGTTTGCACGCTTATTACTATGGTTTACCTGTTGGTTGCCATTGTTACGTGTTACACTGGCACTACGTTGTGTAGCTGTGTTTGGTGCTACACGGCTCGTTCTTGCGTTACGATTGTGTTGCGCAATTGGTTGAAGTGCAACTTTTGGAGTAGTGTTTACTCTTGTATGGTTTGTTCTGCTAGGTGCTGTTTCTTGAGCTTTTGTTTCGGTTTTTGTTTCAACTTTTTTAGCTTTACGTTTTGTGTCAACTGGTTTTACATCTGCTTTACGCTTTGTTTCTACCGGTTTAGTTCCAGTTTTTTCTGTTGATGCAGACCTACGGGTTGGGTTTGCAATTACAGGGCTATTTACAGCTTCGTTTGGAGTAACCATAGCTTCTGGTGTTATTGCACTACTACGGGTAACACGGCTGTTTACCATAGCTTGTTCAGACGCTGTTACGCCCATATCGTACCCATGGTGAATATTAGTGTTTAAACCGTCTGCATATCCTCTGTGGTTATTGTAGCGGTATGTGTTGCCAATACGCCCTTGCGGACGCCCTAAATTTAAAGAACGGTTTTTGCCATATGTGTGGTTATACCGCCCATGGGTGTTTTTTGTTGTATTTAAAG
>Ga0131853_10017397_pt1 | contig 13088 bp, 13 predicted proteins | sample TergutLab28metaG_FD_92764 | JGI IMG/M metagenome (GOLD analysis project Ga0131853, IMG submission 92764) | Labiotermes labralis P1 segment gut microbial communities from Petit-Saut dam, French Guiana - Lab288 P1 (version 2) (version 2) | ecosystem: Host-associated > Arthropoda: Insects >...
AGTATATACCATGTTTAAAATATTCGGTACCTATATTTGTTGAATAAATATATAAAATGCAACTTTGGAGGTTAGCGGTGCGGTACGTCAACTATAGTTGACGTTAGGCGTCTAAAGGTTAATGTGTCCATGATCACTGTCAATGAATTGGGGTACAAACAAGGTGTCTGAGAGTGCACACAGTTTTCTTTGGAGTCGTGTTAGTTCTAAACCACCTTTGGAGATCAGCCTTTCCAAGTGAAGAGCATTCATAAGACATTTACCAGTAGATTTAATTTATCATTCACTTGTGGATCAGGTCAAGTAGTTGGTTATGCAGACGTCATAAACATCATAGGAAGGTACTTACAGACAGTGGAAGAAATACAGTGGTGTGCAAGTTAATTGGGACAACGTTAATTGTTTTTGTTTCGGGACTTTTTAGGACATGGAGAATTGAGAGTGGGTTTACTGGAGATGGTGGGGGCTCAGGAATGTAGCCTTGAGCAGGTAATAACCAGTTTCAGTAGTTTCTGCCCACCTGCAGTCCAGTTTCCCAATTTAGCACCAGAGTTGGCCAAGTGAAGATTATTCTGTTTTCTCATTTTATGTTAATTTGTTTTTCACTATTTATTCAGTCACCCAGGAAAAGAGCTAATTGTAGCTCTTGAAGAGCAGATATAAATGCTCATTCTGTTGGAGTTAGTAAATCAAGTGTTTCAAGACTGCTTAAAATTCATGGCAAAACTGGATCTTTATCACCAAAATGAAGGGGAAATGGGAATGGAAACATAAAACAATATCCTGAACAGACAAACTGCTGATTTAAAGAAATGTTATTTTTCCAGATAAAACAAGCAAGGACTGCAGCTAAAGGTGGTCATATTAATTACTAATAATGTATGTAAGTAGTTCTGCATGTTATTTAATACAACAAACAAAACATGCAGAAAATAAGGTTTTCCCCAGTTAATTTTCACACCACTGTACATAGGAGCTGGAACACACCTAGATAATAAAGGTATGATGCAATCAAGAAGAGATTTAAATCACCAATGGACAGAAATAGAGGATATTAAAGCAGTCAACAGTTTTAATTACCCAGGAACAGTTTTAACAAAAGAGACTGAAGAGGAAGTAGAAGTAGAAATACAAAAGAAAATTATGTCAGCAAACAAGATACACTTTTCTTACTACACAACATAAAACCATGACTAGCCCATAGGAACTTAGAATATACAAGACTATAATCGAACCGATGCTAGCAGTATTTGAAAGGAAAGAGCAAAGAAGAATATTTGGACCATTCTGTGAAAGTTACTTAGTTCGAAGCCTTATGACATCATGTAGAGCTCAGAGAATTGTTGGGTGGAACTAATATAGTGAAATATTTTAAGTTGAGAAGATTGCAATTGGCCAGTCGTATAGTCCAAATGGATACTTATAGAATACCAAAAAAGATAAGATGACCTGTGGGAATATCACAGCTGAAATGCGAAGACAACATCAGAAGTGACTCATTGTTGCTGCTGAATGTGACAGAAAGGAGTTGACTAATCAGAGTATGGGGGATATCTGAAGGCAAACTATTGAAAAGGCCAGGGCTGTTGCAACAATGAGGGGGAAAAAAAAATGAGAGCCTTGTTTTGTCACAATGTTGGAATCGAATTGAACAAAAGGGAACTTAGGGTAATGGTTTGAGATTGTGATGGGGAAAACATACTAAAAGGGTGAAAATTTTGTTGCATAGTGAATATTTTGTGCTCTTTAAGGAAGGAATCCTTTTAAGCAGGAAATGTATGAAAAGGGCAACATTTGTTTTATCGTGTTGGAACATTTTGGTACTTATATTATGCCTTACATGGGAAAACATGTTGAGCAGGATTGCCAGAAGGGGATGTAACTAATGTGTGGGTGTTTTATATTGTGTGAATGAAAGATTATGGTCCATTTTTATGTGAAAATTGATAGCTTCTTGATGGCACAGGGACATATAAGATGCTGAATTGTTTAAAATTGTTTGTTTCATTCCCCAGAAAGTGAACTGTCCACATTATCACTCCTGTGGCAATTCTGAGTACAGTCAGGAACTCAGATGAAATGATGATGCCAGTGGACCCTTCGTATGATAATCACTGCCTTTTCTGTTTATCCATTGTACATTTATACATGTACTTTCCTGGAAAATCTTTCTTTTGTACATTTTGAATTTGAGAAGTTATTTTTGACAGCCACATTTAGTGAATGTATATATTCCTTCTACAGATGTTATAAAAGTGTTAACATTTCAGATGTGCAAACGGTATCCTGGTTTCCTTCGAGTTGCCATTGCTGATCCCCAGCCTGAAAGAAGGTGGTTCAGAAGAGGCTGGGTTACCTTTGAGAGACAAGTGAACATCAAGGAGATCTGTTGGAACCTTAACAATATTCGTGTAAGATAATAAAAGGGATTGCCAGCTTTTGTGTATACATTTTAAATTTGCAAGAAGTCATCCTGTTGCGTAAAGATTCAATATAACCACTTTTTATTATGTGATTCAGTGAACAGAGCCATATAAATTAGTAGCATATGTTACAGCGACATGTTTCAACTTACAAAATCATCAACAGGCTAAGCTAAGAACCATGGGTTTTTTTTACAATGTGGCTGTGCGCATTTGGGATGCCAGATGGCTTACAATGTGTGTTGCGATTGGCAACATGTATATATACTAACCATTAAGTAATATACTGTGCGCCTATGTTTAGAATTAGGGGTTCTAAGCATGTAATGTGTGTTACTTTGTGCTTTGGTTCCATGATTAGATTCCTGGTTACTCTGTTTGTTGTGGTTGTATTAGTAGCTGGTTCCTTCTGTATTTAGATTTCTTCGGGGGTGGGTGGGTGTGTCTGCTTGTTCCTTTTTATGGTCTGCTACCGTTTTCTTGCGTCCTATCTAGTTCTATAATTGCAGAATACGGTTTGTTATGTCTTGTTGTACTAATTTTGAGCACTGTAGCATGCGTAGTTGTATAAAGTTTCGTTACTTACGGTTTTCTTCTTTTGTGCGGTGGTTACTGGCTTTTTTCTTGCAGTAGTGAACGGGCTTCTGTCCCTGTGTAACTTTCACTTCCTGCTGGGGTGAATGGCTTCACACATCTGATTTCTTCTGGCTGCTTGGCAGCAATGGATCCAAGCATCCCTTGTAAGGGTCTTCTTGTATTATGGTTTCGAATATTGCATTTTCTTTGGCCGTTAGTCTGTCCTTGATTTGGTTACCGGCCTTAGTTTCTTTGTAAATGTGGAAGCGTTCAAGTGTGTCCATTAGTTTTCCTTTCTTGGTTATGTGGACGACCCCTATTATATCCTCCATTGGGCCAATGGCATGTTTCTTATCTGTGAGATGTTGGGTGAATTCTGACTTCTTGTTTTTGTATTTGAAGTCCCGTAGGTGCTCTTGGAACCTGACTTAAACGGTTGGCCTGTCTGTCCTGTATATTTCATCTTGCGGTTAGGGCATGTTAACTGGTATACACCGCTTCTGTTATATTTGTTTTGGGGGGGGCTTCTTGTTTTAAGGCGAGGCTTTTTCTATTGTATTATCAGTAGTAAATGCAATTTTTACATTAGTGTCTTTGAACAGTTTTGTAATAAACTCCGTCACTTTACCAACGTATGTAAATTTTGCCCATTTTTCATCTGATTTTTTTTTTCTTTCTTTCTCTTTGTTAGACTTCTTAAGTGAGAAAGCATCGTATTTGTTCTTGAGTAAAATCTGCCATATTTTGTCCCTTTCTTTCTGTCGGCCTTCAGGGGTCAGCTTGTATGTCTTCATTCTATTGCAGTAGTATCAGATACTACTGCAATAGAATGAAAATGTCCTGTTCCTCCACATGATGCACATTAAAATATAACGTGTGTATTTATGTTATTTATTTCTAATGAACTGTTAAATTCATCAGTTTTGTTTCTTAGTCCCCTTCTATTTGAGAAGTGAAAAGTTAAGTTAAATATTGCCTACAAAGTGGGCTGTAAATATGATTTCTTGCAGGTTTCACAGTGTATGAAATTTTTTTGTGTAATTTTTTTTTTCCAGCTGAGGGATTGTGAATTAGGTGCCATTGTGAATCGTGATCTCAGTCGGCGCATCAGAACAGTTAATGGTATTACATCACATCGCCAGGTTGTTAGACATGATATCAAACTATCAGCACGCATCGTGCATAATTTAGACACCAAAGCAGGGCTGTGGGTAGATGGTGATTTACCTGAAGCCAAGGGTGAATTTGTACCAGAAGGAGACTCTAAGAAGCTGAAGGAAAAAGAACCAGATCATATGCCATTGCCAGTAAGTCTATAATAATTAGCCAGTTCTGTGTAAAAGATACTTGAGAAATGAAAATCTCACATATAATAAGAAAATTCCATGCTCTGTGTGGAAATGAAATTGTTGCTGTAAACATAAGAGCCTTCTTCTAGTTTCTGTCCTGATCCAAATGAATCCAGTCTGTATCCTCCCACCATGTTTCTGTAAGATCCAGTTTAATAACAATCTCCCATCTGTGTGTTGGCCTTTGTACGTTCTCTTTCCCTTCAGGCATTGTGGCCAGGCACTGCATAATGAGCATTTTGAATACTGATGTCTTCAGGGATGTGTTGTCTTGTACTCAATACATTAGTACAAGCAGTTGCAAGAGAAGCATGATAATTATCTTACTCTGGATGGAGGATACATCATCTACCCTGACAATGGTGGAGGCAGCAGTTGGCCCTTAAATGACATTGCACTTCTACCAGACTGACATGTGCCAGCAGACAACTAGCAGTTATAACCAAACCAAGACCTAAATGGCCATTATCTGTGTTTGTAGATGAAAATAGAGAATAGAGCACAGCTGATGTTAACTGACACAGTCTTCATTTTTTGGACTTTGTACATCATCTAATTTTTTAAATATGGACAATATTTTGGAAGCCACTTCTGTTTCTGTCTTCAGGAAAAGAAGCACATAAACTGGTGGACCCCTTAGATTGAACTATTGTTAGTCACTGGGCACCATAGAAACAGTGAATTTGTTGAGGTATGCACCTGCAAACGGATCTAGTCCAAGGGTAGTAAGAAGAAAATGGAAACTGAAAAATCAGAAAGACTCGGAAATAAAACTAGGACGTATCCACAAATTAAAAACCGTAAAAAATGTAATGATTCAGACTGAACAAAGCAGAGTCACAACACAACAAGACAGGCAATGTATACATAACAAAACATTGAGATATGTTCATGCAACCATTGTTGCACTAGAAGGTCAAAGTATTTCTTATTCGTAATGTATATTTGTAGCCTTAGGTATCCATCATGCAATTTGCTCGCACCATGTTGTTAATTGTGGCCAGCCCAGCTTTGCAGTATTTTTCCACATTGTCTCATAAACAGTATGTTTCAAAGAAATGTTGTTGAACATAAAATGTGTGTTTTGATTTTCTCTACAACTTTTGTCTGAAATGTGACTCATTGTAAGAAGAACTGAGCAACATGTGATCAAAAATGTATATTGGGCTTCCTGTACCTGTTATTCTTGTCAGATTGTAATGCAACTTTAATTTTCTTGACACATTTTTGAAAAATACTCATATCACATTTCATGAAAATATGTCCAGTGGGAGCAGAGTTGTTCCATGTGGACAGACAAGCACAACAAAGCTAAATGTCGCTTTTTGCAATTTTGCGAATGTGCCTAAAAATCCAGAATACACATATTTAAAATTCTTAATACTGCTAGACCATCTGTGGAGAAAAATGTGAATCTTCATGGGTTCCAAGAAGTATAAATGCATCATTTAGTGTGTGTGTGTGTGTGGATCATAACGGCATGGCAGTGCACCTTGTTTGAAGTGACTGTGGAGGAGGGTTTGAGAATTGCTCTGTATCCAGTGCAGTGGATGAGACTGGTGATGATGCATTATGGGATGAAACTGAAGAGGATGGGAATGTGATAAGTGAGTGTGAGGAAGATGAAGACACTGTCTGTGAAGATGCAGACATTGACACTAATTGGTGAAGGTAGATACAATCTGGCACTCTTACTGTATTAAGTGCATGAAATGAAATGAATGTAAAATATTTTTTCTTAACAAACGTTATTTGTGGGACGTCAGGCATTCATGTATATAGGGTACTGTTTGTTGTCTGAAGGAGGACTAAGTGTGCGGCCAATTACAGTGAGGGTTCACAGTTGATTGTACAAACTTCAGTGCAGTAATTTGCTAATGATTCCTGACCAGTAAAAAGAGTCATGAATGTATTAAGAACATAATGATGACACTGCATTAATTTGAAACTGGTACTAACTATTGCTTGGAAGTGAAAATGTTCTAGAAGAGGAGCCTTATCTTCAGTTCATTGGCATCTTGAAGCCACTGCATGCAGTTCCCTTCAGAATGCTGTCCTTCAGCGTGTGTGCATTTTTGTGCAGATGTGTACAGGCCTAAATTTTTCCAGGAAGTTACCACATCTGCTGCATCCATCGCATGACAGCTTGTCATATTGTACTTCATCTGTTTATTAAACTGCATGTTATGCTCTGGTGCTACACGGGCATTTACCATGTTCCGTGGAATTGTTATTGTATGTACCGAGTGCTCTATCACAGTAATGACTTTTGCATGGAGATCTTTCAGGCAACTCCAGTTCTTGTCATGTGTGACTGTCCCTCTGGTAAATGCGAAGTATACAACCTCTTGCATTGGTCTCACAACATTCTTGTTTCAACAGTGCTACGTTCCAGCTAGTGTTCCCCAGAATTTCATACTAATTCTTGAACCTGTGATGCCACTCTGTTATTTGTGCTGGTATCTTGTGTGTTCACCATTGACAGTTCAGAGACGAGTAGCATTTCTGTCACCAGTTTTTTTCACTTTGTGCAAATATTGTATAAGCCTATGAGTACACTGCTCACTGTATTTATATTCCAACTTTCAAACTGTCCACACACACACACACGTGTACGTGCACTCATAATTCTTTCAAAAAAGAGTCCTTCAGATACCTGTTTTGAATGAATGCAGAATTCTAGATGGTTGTCAGTTTTGACTAACAAAATGTTTCTTAGTTTTTATTCAGAGAATGGGTATGTGTTTGTGTTTGCAGAGCTTTGGGCTTGTGTCAAAGAATCCTGTGCTGAAGAACATTACTGACTACTTGATTGAAGAGGCTTCTGCTGAAGAGGAGGAACTGCTGGGACATACTGCTGATCAAGAGGAAGGGCAACTTGGTGATGATACAGCCACTGTTGAGAGGGATGAAGCCCTTATTAAGGTATGCTACAGCTTTAAGAAGACCGATTTGAGTGCTAATTAATAGTATTGCTAAATGTAGGCTAGGTTACTTGGCTTTGGAATGTATTGGTAAAGCTTGGGCAACCACAGACTGTATTATAATATCATCATGCAGTGGCACTGTTGGCTTTGTTTGCCTGTTTCAGTGCGAGTGTCCAAATACTGCAAAAAATGTCATGCAGTACTGCAATGTGCGGTCATCTTTGGCATTGAGACATTTAAATGACAGTAGTGAATGTTCCTTCTACAATAAAAAGTTATTAGAACGGATATTAGAAAAAGAAAATCAGAAAATAATTTAAGAAGTTAATACATTTTGGCTGCGACTATTGAATATTTATCTCTGCTATCATTTGTAAGTGAAACCCAGAGACTCGTGTAGTGCATACATAACAGACATTGTCGTTACAGACTACTTCATGATCTTACTGCATATAAGAAAAGGGTATTATGCTGTGTAGGTATGATAAAACTTCACATCTTCCCCTTTTGCCCACCTAACAGTAGAAGATTTCAAGCGCCATTAATAAAATTCTTGTGGCTTGTACCCTCCAATCTCTTCATGCATTTATATTACTCAGAAGTGGTCAACAGACTGTGGTTATGACTTTTGGTTTTGGTTTGTGTGTGCACACATGCTTGTGCAAACACGTGTGTGGGTGCTAAAGTCATTGTAGTGTCAGTGATAATATTAGAGAAAAACTTTATGCAGTGTCAGTTGGTCATCACAATTCCAACATGGGCTGTCCTGTAATGAACCCAGGCCTCCACCAGGATAGGCTAGCATCTATCCAACTGATGCATGGCACATCCCTAAGTTGTGTAGTAATTTTATTTATAATTACTTACATGGTACATTGTTGTGTTGACATTATGTTTTCATTGTTATTTATAAATATGCTGTATAACTTAATTGACTAACTCCGTGGACCAGAGACCTTGAGAAGCTAACAGGTTCTCAGCTAGTCAGCAAATTCCCTGCATTTTATGGAACCTGAAGGTTTACTACCGCATAAACAAAGGCCCGTCAAGTGTCTCTATTCTGAGTCACATCAATTCATTCCATGCCCCCTATCCCACTTCTTGAAGCTCTGTTTTAATATTATCCTCCCATCTACACCTGGGTCTTCCAAGTGAGCTTTTTTCCTTAGGTTTTTTTCACCAAAAACTCTGTAAGCACCACTCATCACCCCCATGTTTACTACATGCCCAGCTTATCTCATTGTTCTTGATTTGATCACCCATATAACATTTGGTGAGGATTATGGATAATTAAGCTCCTCGTTATGTAGTCTACTCTATTTCCCTGTTACCTCATTCTTCTTAGGCCCAAATATCCTCCTCAGCACCCTGTTCTTGAATTCCCTCATCGTTAGAGACCGTGTTTCACATGCATACAAAACAGCAGGCAAAATTATTGTTCTGCATATCATAATCTTTATATATTTCAATAGCAAACTGGACACAAAAGATTCTGCACCAAATGATAACAAGCATTCTCTGACTTCAGTCTGCTCTGTGAATAGAATTTTGATTTGTTAGGGTTGATCCTGTACGTTTTTAACTATTCAACCCTTTCAAATGATATATATTACTGACCTTTATGTTGTGATTCTGTCTTGCATTCTGAGGTCAAGACAGCCATACACTTAATTTTCTCAGCATTTATTTCTAGATCAATCTCCTTAACCTTTAGGCACCACGCATCCTATATATAGGACAGGCGTACCGCTACTCCCCAGAGTACGCTTTTTATATATTTAGTCAACAGATATATTATTTAATTATTTTTTTTGTAGACTTTCACCATCTTTGTTTATTCCTCCAAAAAACGTGTATTTCATAATATTACCCTTCTTGGTTCATAACATATTTACATCGTACATAAATGGTGTGCTAAACTGTAAATGTCCAGCTCCAGGGCCAAAGGGTTAATAGTGACTACTGAAGCTTCATACAGTGTTTTGCTTTATAATATGTATGCTTCCACCCAGTATATTAACATCATCACCATAGACTAGAAGCTGATGTGTACCATTTAATTTCAAGCCCTCCCAGGTTTACCTCAGCCCCCCTAATAGCTTATTCTAAAGCAAAGTTGTAAAGCAGTGGTGATAAAACACCTCCTCGTTTCACACCATTATTAACAGGAAACATGTCAGGAAAGTGTTTGCCTACCCAGACTGTGCTATATGTTTCATTTAGACACATTTTTATTAGCCATACTGGTTCTGTGAGGATATAAAACTCAGAATATTATACATTACCTGTCTTCTAAATGAATGATAGGCTTTCTTGAAGTCCATAAATAGCCAATGCACTGTCTCATGTTTTCCCTTTTTTTTTCACGAATGCAGAATATTTGATCAGTAGTGGACCTGTTATGTCAAAATTCAAACTGATGATTGTCAAGAATTTCCTCTGTATAAGGAGTTAAATTTAACGGCAGGATGCTGGATAAACTTTTGTGTGTAGTTGACAAGTGATATGCCTCTATAATTACTTACTTACTTACTATTTACTTACTTAACTAACTAACTAACTAACCTCACTCACTTACTTACTTACTTACTTAACTGACTAACCTCACTCACTCACTCACTCCATGGAGCAGAGTCCTTCTTGAGAAGCAAACTGGTTTTCATCTAGTCAAGAAATTCCTGTTTTATCACCCATCTCATAAATGTGTTCAATGATAAACTCCTTCCACTCCTCAGGCAATTCCTCCTTATTCCAAACAGAATGAAAAAATTTATGGATCTCAGAACAATATGTCCTACCTTCTGCTTTTATCAGTTCTGCTGGAAATTGATCAGTACCTGGTTATATGTGTCTTTTTTAGCTTTTCAGTAGCCATATCAACCTCAGGGGCACTGCACTCAAGCACTAGAGGCTCTGCTCTCTGTACATCAGTTTACCTAACATCATTAACCTCATATATATATATTCAAATAGCTGAGAGGAATAATTCCTACACCTAGCAAAAGTACTGTGGGAGTATGTAACCAGATCACCCTTCTCATTGTTTACTATATTCTAGGCTGGTAACCCTTCTTAAAGTCATTGATTCCCCTATACAAGTCCCTCATATTCTTGGTCTTGCTGTTAGTTTCAGGTTCATTAATTTTAGCTTTTGGATATTCTTTTTTGTTCCTGAAACATCTTCTAGCGTCTCATCTTAACATTATTTGAATTATCTACATTCCTTTGGTTTGGGTCCTGTAGCCACTGCATTTTAGGCTGCTTCCTGTGATTCAAAAATTGTAAACATTTTTCATCAAACCATGTTTTATGTTGTCTTCAGCTGAGATTTCGATATTCTCTTTAAGGTTTTCCCAAGCCCCATTTGCATTCTTGCTAACATTTAAGTTCTTCAAAATTGCAAACCTGTTGGAAATCTTAAATCTGATACTGTTTTCTAACCTGCAGCTCACATGTCAGTATGAGATTATATCTCTCCACATCAAACTTCTGTGCTGGTTGTTTACTTACTGCCAGTCTTTCCCTAACTTTTGCAACCACCATATAGTGATTAGTACCAAAGTCAGTTCCTCTGAAAGATTGCACATCGAGTATACTTGAAAGCCATCTGCTATCTGTCAGTACGGGCTCAGTCTTATTGTGAGTCTTACCATCAGGGAGGTCCAGGTGTATTTATGAATGTATCAGTGTGGGAACATCTTGCTCTTAATGTCTAGATTTTTTAACGTGGCAAAGTTTACTACTGTTGACACCATGATCTTTACTGTCCTGTAATAAACTATCATTCCCAGTTGTTGGTTTGAAAATATCCTCTGTCCCCCAATTTTGCGTTAAAATCTCCAAACAGAATTTTTTTGTGGTACTTAGGAAAATCAGCAAAAACCTGTTCAGATTCCTCATAAAACTTCTAAGTAATTTTTATTGTTTACTTGTGTATGTGATTTTGTCTGTTGTAATATATTTTATTCTGGGGCTGCATGAATGTGACCCTCCTTATGTGGGTTATCTTTGATGTAATAAATTTTATATTCTGACCTATTCCACATCCTGTTTACCAGGAGGTGTGCATCTGTATATGTCCATCTATTTACCATCACTCACTGAGCTTGTGCTGTAATGACCAGATGACAATTTCATGTTGTAACAAACATCTTTCCCTAAAGGTTTATGGTGCATGTACGTGAACATAGGGTGGCCGTTCATATCAGGTGACCCCATGTCATAATCCTCATTTTGCAGGAAAACGCAGAACATATTTTACTATGTGCATGATTATAAGGTGAGGCACCCACCATGGTTTCCAATTTACAAATTAGGAAAATATTTTTATCTTTTGTTTCAGTGACTACAGCATAGAGTGTAGTTTCATTTTGCTATGCAGGAGGTTATATTGTAGAGGTTTTATTTGAAACAATTTATATGGCAATGAAATACAAAGAAAAATGTCTGAATCAGTAATATGATAAGATTTGTAACAGGTTTGTATCCATAGTAAAGCTGTAACATCAGTTGGATGTACAGAATCGCAGGAAGTACATTCATAAAATATACGTACTCTGTTGGAGTACACCTTTTTATCCTTGTTGAACTGAGGCAAGTAAACTTGTTTTAATGATTCATCACTGAAGAGTTCTGCAAAATGTCAAACATTTGCTCTGTTTTTCAGGTGCTGGATCGTTTATTGTTCTATTTACGTATTGTCCACTCTGTGGACTATTATAATCACTGTGAGTATCCAAATGAAGATGAAATGCCCAATCGATGTGGTATCATGCATGCGCGAGGTATTCCACCGTCATCAAAGGTATGGATAATGTTTCTGAAGATACACATCATCTTTCCTGTGTATTTGTCGCATTGAAATATGCGTGTACTTCGTTGCTTGCGTTTGTATGCTTACTGGTTGGCATTGACTGTATCTTCAAAAGTACTGTAACTGTTCTCTGTAAGTCCTTATGTCAATGTCTTCCTTTCACTGTTCCAACATAAATAACCTCTTGAGTAAATACTCGTAATTTTGTGTGTGTGTTTGTATATCAGAGAAACTTGCACATAATTTGTATTTGTTGTGTAGCAATGCAACATTTGGTTCTCTTTATAGTTACAGGTAACTCAGCAGGAGATTAGTGACTATTGCCATACCTTTGAGCAGAAAATTGCCTCATTTCTGCAACCAGTAACAAAGATCACAGATGAAGAGTTCAGCAAGTTAGGTCACAAAGACCCTGATGTGTATCCTTTGAAGTTCAGTAATCTCGACAGAATTAATGTTATGTGTTTACAGTCCATCATTTGAATTTTTTGTTGTTGACTGTACTTAGGTGTAAAAGTTACTGTAGGTTATCCTTTGCCGTTGATTAGCATCCTGCTTGACTGAACTACTTTTTTTCCAGAGCCTGTGATGAATGTTGGTCAACTACAATCTGGGTTTTTGCCTGTGTAATTTCTACATATAAAAATTCCCAGGTACCATAAATTTTCATCCTGGGGGCCAGGTAACTTTCAACTGTTTCCCAGCCACCCCCCAATTTCAGCATTGCATGCTGTATACCTAAGGCTACAAACATACACACTATGTAATACTTCTTTTCCACAGTAGCAATGGTTGCACGCGCACACACACACACACCACTGGTGTGTCATACAAACATTGCCTGTCTTATTTTCCTGTTTTTACCGAGCAATAATTGAATTTTATTAAAATATAACCAACTAATTGCACCAATATGTGATACTAAAATCTTATTTACACATTAAAACATGTCACTTGGTTAAAATAATTCCTACAACTCCTACATGTTTCAGTCTGTCAA